>Ga0181411_1000495_pt1 | contig 14321 bp, 28 predicted proteins | sample 34SPOviralmetaG_FD_130114 | JGI IMG/M metagenome (GOLD analysis project Ga0181411, IMG submission 130114) | Marine viral communities from the oligotrophic San Pedro Time Series (SPOT) site, San Pedro Channel, CA, USA - 34 SPOT_SRF_2012-07-09 | ecosystem: Environmental > Aquatic > Marine > Strait...
AGCACCTTAAAAGCTTGGGTAGGAGAGCGGGTACAAAACGGGGAAACTTTTCCCATGGAACTTTTCGGGGCCTACGTCGGCCAACGTGCTAAAATCGTGAGGAAAAAGTGATGAGCAAAGCAGTAGCAAAAAAAGGTGAAACTAATGGAATTGTTGCATTCGATTCAAGTCTCTTTGAACAAGACGCCGGGTTGGGGATGGGTGACCTCAGTCAAGACGACATGGCAATCCCTTTCCTCAAGGTTCTTAGCCGTCAGGACCCAACTTTGGACGACCTTGATGATGCAAAAGCGGGCGATATTCTCAATACCGTATCGAATCAAGTGTACGCTGGAAAAGGAGGTATTCGTGTCATACCTTGCGCTTATCAGCGTAGGTATATTGAGTGGGCTCCTCGGGGCTCTGGTAACGGCGCTCCTCTAAATATTTACACGCCAGAGGACCAGCGGCCGCGTACAGAGCGCGGGGACGACAACAAAGATTATGTCGTCACGGGGAACGGTAGCTACATTGAAGAGACGCACCAGCACTACGTGTTGATTTTGAACGAGGACGGCACCACCACGACCGCCGTTATTGCAATGAAGTCAACCCAGATGAAGAAAAGCCGTAAGTGGAACTCCACAATCGCCCAACGCACTTTGATGGGTAAAAACGGCCCCTTCACTCCGCCACGTTTTAGTCATGTCTACTTGTTACGCACGGTGAGCGAGGAAAATTCTAAAGGCTCATGGCACGGGTGGGATATTACGCTAGAGGGCGTTGTAGAGGACCCCCGCCAGTACACACAGGCCAAAGCTTTCTCAGAGTCGATCCAGAAGGGCGACGTGGAGGCGAAGCACACCTCAGAGGGCGACGACACGTCTAACGACGCGCCGTTTTAAGTGTCACGGGGGCCATGCGCCCCCTTTTTTGGTCTATAAAAAATGTCAGATGCAAAAAGATTTGCGGCCATTTTTGATGGTCTAAAGCAAGCCTACGGTACGTTTGAGATTGACAGCACCAAATCAAACGGCAAGAACACCGGCAAAGCTCGCGTCGTCCGCGAACCACGGACCACGGAACACTTTGAGCAACACCTAGCCGGGGACGGGGCAGGCATAGGGATTATTCCAATTAATGAAGATGACTCCTGTAAGTGGGGGTGTATTGACATTGATGAATATCCGTTGGATCACGGTAAATTGGTCGAAAAAATACGCCGGGGAAAGATCCCTCTGGTAATATGTCGATCCAAATCGGGGGGCGCTCATTGCTTTTTATTCAGCAAGGAGTGGGTTACTGCAAAGAAAATGCAGTCCACGCTACAACATTTGTCCAGTGGTTTAGGCTACGGCGGTAGTGAAATTTTCCCCAAGCAGATAAAGCTGTTTTTAGATCGGGGGGATATCGGAAACTTCTTGAACATGCCGTACTTCGACGCAGAAGACGGTTTGCGGTACGCGTTCAATGATGACGGCACGGCCGCAACGCTTGAGGAATTTTTCGGGCTGTATGAGGCGCACGTCCAAACGCCAGAGCAACTGGAAGCACTTACGCAAGCCCAAGTTGAAAGCACAGCCATTGTGGACGGTCCGCCCTGTCTCCAAACCTTATGTGCTCAAAAAATCAGCGAGGGAGGGCGAAACAACGGACTCTTCTCAATAGGTGTGTACTTACGCAAGGCATACCCCGACACGTGGCAAGACGAAGTTTTGCACCACAACATGTCTTACATTGATCCGCCCTTACCCTTGAGTGAGGTCAACCTCGTAGTCAAACAACTCGAAAAAAAGGACTACGCGTACCGGTGCAGTGATGCGCCTATTCAACCTTATTGCAACCGCGAGCTATGCCAGACGCGCAAGTTTGGAATAGGCGCGGCAGTGAGCGACATGGCCGTGGCTAACTTACGCAAATACAACTCACTTCCTCCCGTTTGGTTTCTTGACGTGAACGGTATCCCTTTGGAGCTAGATACTGAAGCTCTTCAAAATCAGACGGTGTTTCAAAAATCTTGCATAGAGCAGCTTAACTTTATGCCGCAGACAATGCCTCGGCGGGGTTGGGAAGCACGAATTAACCAATTAATGAAAGAGATGTCGGAAACAGACGGATCCATAATGGAGGTGTCAGAAGATGCCAGCATTAACGGCCAGTTCTACGAATATCTGGATGAGTTCTGCACGTCCACTCAAAAGGCGGAAGACCGGGAAGAGATATTGTTACGTCGTCCGTGGACAGATGAGGAAACTAACGCCGTGCATTTTCGATTAAAAGACTTTGAAGGGTTTCTACGGAAAAATCGCTTCAGTGAATTTAAAACGCACAAAGTGGCTCAACGCTTACGGGACATTAATGGCGAGTCCGTTGTGTTAAAAGTCAAAGGTAAGCCCCTCCGAGTTTGGCGGGTTCCTGTTAATGACATCCCGCACGACCAGCTAGAGTCCAAGTCGTTTGAAACACGGGCCACGGACCCCTTCTAATGTTTCGTATCTTTGGGCCACCCGGCACGGGGAAGACTACCACGTTGCTAAACATGGTGGAGAAGTCTTTAGACAGCGGAATAACCCCATCACAAGTAGGGTTTTTTGCCTTCACTAAAAAAGCGGCCAATGAGGCGCGAGAACGCGCAGCAAAACGTTTTGATTTAGAATCGGAAGAAGACCTTCCGTATTTTCGTACAATTCACTCTTTGGCTTATCGTTTAATGAGCGTTAGAGAAAGCCAGATGATGGGGGCACAAAATTACAAAGAGTTGTCTCAAAAAATAGGTTTTAACCTACGCAGTTCTTCAAGCGACGAAGAAGATGTGTCGTTTAAAGCGACAGATCATCCAATCCTTCAGTTAATAAATCTTGCAAAAACAAAAAAGACGAACCTTCGTAGCGAGTATAACCACAGCGACATTAATTTTACGTGGATAGAAGTAAAGTATGTTGCTGATTCTTATGAGAACTATAAAAAAGCGTTTGGTTTAATTGACTTTACAGACTTATTGACTAGGTTTGTAGAACAAGCCGACACGATCATGCCTTCCCTAAAAGTGTGTTTTTTGGATGAGGCTCAAGACCTGTCTCCGCTTCAATGGGACATTGCTCATAACCTAGATTTGAAGTCTGAACGGATGTTTGTGGCGGGAGATGATGATCAGGCGATTTATCGTTGGGCGGGTGCAGACGTTGATCACTTTATCAACCTCCCCGGTGGTGCGGAGGTTTTGGAGCAAAGTTATCGTGTGCCTGCCGCAATTCACGCGTTAGCAGAAAAGATAGCTTCCCGAATACAAAACCGTTTTCCAAAGGTGTACCGTCCCCGAACAGAACAGGGCCAAATATTCCGGGTCCCTAATATTCGTTCAATTAATATGTCGGAGGGGAACTGGCTAATTATGGCGCAAGCTCGGTACATGCTTTATTCGATAGAGCAAGAGTTAAAAAATGGCGGCTATTTGTTTGAACGTCAAAACGGTGGTCGCTCTATACCTCAAAAAATGTCACTAGCTATTAATGGTTGGGAAAGCTTACGCAAGGGGCGGGCAGTAACCACGGGCACCGCACAGGCGATTTATTCCTATATGTCTGGGAACGGCGTTCGCATAAAACGCGGTCACAAAACCATTAACGCCGACGATAACGAAATGTTTGAACTAAACGATTTACAAGAACGTTTTGGTCTATTGGCCACAGATGAGATGATCTGGAATGAGGCTATGGATAAAATACCCGATGGGGATCGGGCATACATAACAGCCCTCCTCCGACGTGGTGAGAAATTTAATGCCAAACCCCGCATCCGGCTGTCCACGATCCACGGTACAAAAGGCGGCGAAGCCGAAAACGTTGTAATTCTTACCGACCTTACTGCGGCAGCAATGGCGTCGGAGGGGGACGATCTTCACCGCGTGTTTTACGTGGGGGTGACGCGGTCATCTCAAAACCTATACATTCTAGAACCAGAAGATTATTTGAGGGCTTACGCTTTATGAAAGAAAAAACTGAAATGAGTCGGATAAAATGTCCTAAATGCGAGAATCACGCAGAAGAAATTATCCACGCGCAGGAAAAAAAGCGTGTGGGGTGGTGGTGCCGGGCTTGCGACCATTTTGAGAAAGCTATTCTACGTGAGCGTAAGGTAGCCTAATGACTACCGGCAAACTGCAAATGGCAATGTTCCCACCAAAGAGTGATTGGGTTCCTCCAATGGAACTTCCTGACATCTTCGACGCGGAAGAAATCGCTATCGACGTGGAAACACGGGACCCGAACCTCAAGCAGAAAGGACCCGGCTGGCCCACAAAAGACGGCGAAGTGGTGGGATATGCCATAGCAGTGCCGGGTTGGAAGTGTTACATCCCCGTTGGCCATGCGGGCGGGGGCAATCTTGATAAACGTATCGTTAGTAAGTGGCTCAAAAAAGTATTTGAATGCCCTGCCGACAAGATCATGCACAACGCTCAGTATGATCTGGGCTGGATACGCGCAGAGGGCTTTGAGATTAAAGGCCGCGTGATTGACACCATGATTACGGCCAGCTTGATCGATGAAAATCGGTTTAGCTATAGCCTCAACGCGCTTTGCTACGACCATTTAGGAAAGACCAAATCTGAAAAGACTTTAGTACAGGCCGCAAAAGAATTTGGCGTAGATCCCAAAGGCGAGATGTGGAAACTACCCGCCATGTATGTCGGACCGTATGCCGAGACAGACGCCGAGATTACACTGGAGCTTTGGGGACACTTTAAGACGTTACTGAACCGTGAAGAGCTTTGGGATGTTTGGCGACTAGAGATTGCGCTTTTACCGCACCTTGTGGACATGACCATGCGCGGCATACGGGTAGATATCGACCGCGCTGAACGGACCAAGCAGACTCTGATTAAACAAGAAAAGGATGCGCTCAAACAAATTAAGGCGATAACAGGTATGAACGTCGAGATATGGGCCGCTCAGTCCATCGCCAAAGCGTTTGACAAACTAGACATCCCTTACACCAAAACGGAAAAAGGAGCACCTAGCTTCACCAAGTCTTTTCTTTCCGAACACCCGCATGATCTGGCTAAATGGATCGTCAAAGCCCGTAACCTCAACAAAACCAGCGGCTCTTTTATCGACGGTATCCTCAAGTACGTCCATAACGGACGCATTCACAGCCACATCAATCAGCTACGCTCCGATGACGGCGGTACTGTGTCGGGCCGGATCTCCATGAACTCGCCCAACCTACAGCAGATCCCCGCCCGTGACCCGGTGTTAGGCCCCATGATCCGCTCGCTATTCCTACCAGAAGAGGGTCAGCAGTGGGCGGCCATCGACTTCTCGCAGCAAGAACCACGGATCTTGGTTCACTACGCCAAGAACTACGGGGATTACAGAAACATGCCCATGGAGGGCGTAGAAAGCTTCGTGGACGGGTATTGCAACAACCCGGATATGGACTTTCATAGCATGGTCAGTGAGATGGCAAAGATTCCCCGTAAACAAGCTAAGGTGATTAACCTCGGCATGATGTACGGCATGGGCGTCAACAAGCTATCCGAACAGTTGGACTTGACCGTGGAGGAAGCAAAAGCTTTGACTCAGCAGTATCACAAGCGCGTCCCCTTTGTAAAAGGACTGATGAAAGGCGTACAGCGCAAGTTGGACGATCCACGGTCCTCCGGCAGTTTACGATCTCTCCGGGGACGTAAATGCCGATTCGATCTTTGGGAGCCCGACACGTTTGAAATGCACAAAGCCATGGCTCGCGAAGAAGCACTCGCGGCCCACGGGCCAACGACCAGACTACGTCGGGCGTACACGTACAAGGCTTTAAACAGGTTGATACAGGCTTCTGCGGCGGACATGACTAAGCAGTCTATGGTAGACGTTTGTGAGGCTGGTTTTATTCCCATGCTTCAAGTGCATGATGAATTAGCTTTTTCTGTAGAAAGCCCGGAAAAAGCAAAGCATCTTGCTGAAATTATGGAACAAGCGGTGCCGTTACAAGTTCCTAACAAGTGCGACGTAGAAATAGGTCCCAGTTGGGGCGAGTGTGAGGAACAATCATGAGTGAAGAGGTGAAGACTGCGGCCAAAGTGGGCCAAATTTATTACGACTTGCATAACGGACAGGGTTTTGTTGTGTTAAATGAGCGTTGGTATTGTCTTTTGGAAGATGTTTGTGAGCTTGACGTAATTCAAGATGTCATTTCGGACATGACTGAGCTATATGAAGACCGACATTCCGTGGTTTTTCAAGAGGTTGATTGAAGCTACGACGTTGCGTATACTTTCCCATACCTAATGTAGGAGACGTGTGATGGACACGACTAAATGGAAATCAGTACTGCTTCCTCGGGATGTTTATGAAGAGTTGGTGGTGATTGCAAGAGTAGAAGGGCGTACAATTAGTGGACAGCTTCGGTATATACATGAAGGCTGGAAACAAGAACATCTTTCCGACCGTGATCAAGAGTATATTGCCGAACAAGTGGATTCATTTAAGAAGGAGAACGGCGTAGACCTCACGTCAAAAAGCTTTTCAATATGAGTCAATTTACAACGATGCAGAACGAATTCAACAAAGCGTTGAAGAAGCTGGAAGAAGGCTATAAAAGCGGGAAGGTTGATCGTTCTGACTTTGACAAACTGCATGTTTGGCACGAATTCCTCAAATCCAAAATAAATGCGGATAGAGAAAAAGATGCCAAAGAAGTCAGATAACGTTACTTGTCCCGCTCACTACAACCAAGGTGAGATTGAGTGCATTGAGGCGATAAAAGCAAGCTTAACCCCGGAGGGGTTTCAGGCATATCTTAAAGCGTCTTCGATAAAATACCTTTGGCGACATGAATATAAAAATGCGCCCGTGGAAGATTTGAGGAAAGCTAAATGGTTTCTGGGCCGTTTGATAGACGAGCTAGTAAATGGTGGTTTGGATTAGAGGCAGACGACGTAAAAATAGCAATGCAGGCCGCCCATCAAACCGCCGACCGTCTAAATAAACCGATTGCGTTACAGATAGATCTTTCGGTTGTTCCAGAAGAACAGGCCACAATGGAAATTCTTGAAGTGATAACCCCCGTGGGATATCATAGAGATGCATGAATGGCTCATGCGACACTCCTAAAGTGTTTAGGGTTGGTAGTTTTCTCCCAAAGTGAACAACATTTAACCCGAGCCCCGCGCAACGCGGGGTTTTTTTTGCGTATGTTTTTTATGTATGTTATATATCACATATGAATCTTATAAACGCGATTGATCTTGCAACATCCAAAACCTACAAAAATGAGCGCCGCTGCTATATCGGAGCCAGTAATGTAGGCAATCCCTGCCACGCGTTTCTTCAGTACAGCCTCCGGGGTTATTCTCAGATCGGCCCCCCGCCCGCCGTCATACGCATCTTTAACCTTGGTCATCACCTAGAAGAAATCGTAGTTGAGGACCTTAAAGCAGCGGGCATAAGCGTTTCCGAAATAAATCCTAAAACTGGGAAGCAATGGACATTTACCGCTCTCGGCGGCCATGTCCGAGGCCATGCTGACGGCATAATCCATAACGGAGAAGGCAATGATCCTCAGATCCTTGAGATAAAATCCATGAACGACAAAAAATGGAGGATGTTTAAAAACCAAGGAATCGCTCGCAGTCACCCAATCTACTACGACCAAGTGCAACTGCTCATGGGCCTCGCTGATTTATCTACAGCATGGATGGTTGCCTACAATAAAAACACTTCCTCGTATCACGCAGAACACGTCGCGTTTAACGCACCACGCTACAAAGACCTTCTGCGTAAATCCCTTTCCGTGGTCCGTGACTTGTCAACCGCTCGCATAACAGATACCCCTGACTGTTTTGAATGCAGGTACTGTAACTACAGACCACACTGCTGGCCCAACGGCATTCAACCACCCCCGATTGCCGTTGAGTGTATAACTTGTCGCCACAGTAAGCCGACAGGCAAACGTAAGTGGCACTGTACGTTACACGGGTCACGGGCCACGGAACCCTGTTCACAGTGGAGCAAGCTGCAACCGAAATGACTATTAAGCGAATTCACGTTAATCAACACGTTATCCGCCGTAATTTAAAGGTTAAAGAGGGGCCGCATGAGCCCGCAATCGCCGTAAAGGAAGGGAAGAAAAATACTTACGGACATGGCGTCACGGTTCACGGGCCAAGTAAAGTTGTGTACTCCCCCGACAAGCCCCTCTCATGCGGAGCCCGAGTCTGGATTGAGACGACTGCGGAGGTAGATATAGAATGAGCCGGGACACGTGCTGGTATTGCGGGGGCCGCTTAATTTGGGGCGGCGACCACGACCTGTCCGAAGAAGACGACCATTTTGACATGTCCTCAAACCTGACCTGCGCGCAGTGTCAGGCCCACGTCGTTTACTATAGGCCAAAAGATGAAGAAGCTTTGGAAGATTAGTGAGCCCAAAAAAGAGTTAGCCGGGTGGAAACAATACGCCCTGATGTTTGTGGTGTTCTTAATTATAGCCTTGCTTGCCTAACTCTTATCTAGTATAGGTAGTCACTAAGATTAATCGCAACTAGGGGTGAGCGGTTGGATCGGCTGACTTGCAAGCTATGCAAGAAAAGAAAATCTAAAAACGAGTTCGCTAAACGCTTTCATAAAACCGGTAAATATCTGGGCGGTAAAGCCGTTTGTAACGAGTGCGAACGCGCTCGCCAAATAAAAAGCATCTATAAAAACCCCAGAAATTACATCGCCTCCCGCCACCATGACATGTGCCAACGCGCAAAAAAATACGACATAGCTCTAGACGAAGCTATAGACACGGACTTCCTTGTCGATTTGTTTAAACAACAAGACGGACGGTGCGCCCTCTCTAACTTACCCATGACGTGGATACATGAGGGACTGTCCTCGAACCACGGCTCACGGCGCGGCACCAACGTGTCGGTTGACCGGGTTAATCCAAGCGAGGGTTATCAACCCGGAAACGTCCGGTTAGTCTGTGACCGAGTCAATAAGTTGAAGTCTAATATGCTGGACGGCGACCTGTATTTTTGGTGCGCCATATTGACCAAAGCCTTTAGCGGCCTTTAAGGCGTTTTGCCGCCTCTTCTATCAATTGCAGGCGACTTGCATAAAACGACGGGCTGTCTTTTTTATCTTCATCAAATTCCAACTCGCGCTCTTCTTCCAGATCATCCAGCAACTCTTCCCACCCCTCCCCTTCTCTATTCATGGCTTCGCAACTCCTGAACACTGGTCACCCACTCCATGGGTATCGCCAATTCCGCGTCCCCCTCTTCTACCAGCCCCTTGCCATCTAACAAAACGTGCGGGCATATCAAAATACGCTGTTCATCCCGATGAAGAATCACGCCACACGACATGACCGTCGCTTCCTTCGTGTCCTTCATCTCCTCAACCGAACGCCAACCCACACGGCCCCCGCCACACGCGTCACGCCACCGGACTAAAAATAATTTGGGCTCCATATAACCTCCCCAAGTGATAGAAATTAGCAAAGGGTCTTTTCGCCAATTTCTATCAGCCTACTACAAAAATGAACAACGTTCTGGGAGAATGGTCCGCATGGGATTACCAATCGACGCAGAAGAACGAAGTTTCGTAGCTAAGTTATTGGAAGATAACGAAGATTTCCGAGAATACGTTATTCAAGCAATGGAACTACAAATGCTCCGGGGCGACGAAAATTCCAAGCACTTTATCGAAACGCTAATGGCCGAAGATGAACACGAATTTATCTTATCCTTGTGCCACATAGGATTCATTGTATACACTGACTACCTCATCACAACCAAAGCCAACTACAACAAACAAAAGCTGCACTAAAAATGAGACACTGCTACGTCTGCAACCGCTGTGGAATACCCATCACCAACGCACTGTGCGAACAGTGCCACCAAAACCGCAAGGAGAAACCCATCAAAGTGGAACTCGCTGAACACTTCATCGCCCTCTTCGTCGTCTCCGTCCTCACGGCCTACGTCTACTTCTACATGTAAACTCCCGCTTGACGGGGTATCGCATATATGCGATGCTCGCGGATGTTCCATGTGGAACATCATTTGGGAGAAAATCATGACAACGCTAGAAGAAACCGGTATTGAAATCCGTGCCGCTGTCCTTAACCTACAAAAGCTGGCTAACACTACACGGACCACGGACCCCGAAACCGCATCCAAAATAGATGGCATCGCCAACAGCATCACCGAAATCGTTGACGGCAAACACCCCATCATGAAAAATCAAGAAACAACCCACACCGCCATCTACGAGGGCCATCACGACGCCGTCATCCTAGCCTTCACCGAAAAAGACGGCACAAATGACTTCGGAATCCTTTCCGAAATACCCTTCATCCGGGAACTAAAAGACCAAGAAGAGTTTGAACAAGACGTGATGGCCGCATTCAACGGCTTAGAAAAAGCCTACTCACACTGGCCCGGTGAATACGTCGGGCTACAACTCATCATTCAACGCGACTATGTCAACATGACCTGAAGGAGAAGACCATGAAACCCGAAACAACTAACGACGTGCCGCTAACTGAAGCAGAAGCGCAGTACGGCAAGCCACAAGACCGCATCGTCAAGCTGCTCCAGCTAGGATTCAGCCGGGATGAAGTCTTTCACGACATCTGCGAAAAATGCTCCATGTCTACCACCCACAGCCGGTCACCCAAAAAGCGTAAGCAGGAACTCGCTAACCTCATCGCCCAAATAGACGACATGAGCGTCTTCTCTGTTGGACTCATACCCGACGAGAAGTATCCGTATCAAAAGGCATAACTAATCCGTGGTCCGTGGTCCATAAGCCACATGTCGCAAGACAGTAGGCATAGCCCAAAAGGCACGGACCACGGACCACGGTGCTTAATTCCCCTATCTATATAGTGTTTCTCAGAGAAATAAAAAAATAAAAAAATAAATTAAAAATAGCCGTAACCGGCGTAACCGCGTAACCTTGGCCTGAAGGCCGCATAAACGCTGGGTTTTGGTGGTTACAGGCAGTTACACGGGTATACACCACTTTGTATCAAGCTTGTTAATCAAGCTATTGCTATTGAGGTTTTCCGGTTTTCAAAAAAATTATTTTTAATTCTCTGGAAAATATATATACAGGGGGCAAAAATAAGGTAAGGTTATCCTGACTTACTCACATACAAGGCCCTCTGATGGCAAAGCAAAAAAGCCGGTATGCCAAAGTACTGGACACCAAGGCGGCGGCACTCCCCGAAGCAAAGCGCCAGAAAAGAACCCGACCCCCGTTAGCCCAAAAACGCTTAACGCGTAAGCAAGAACTTTTTGTAAGGGAACTGGTTTCAAAGGACGGCCAGATAACCATGCGGGAGGCGGCCATCAACGCCGGGTATCCGGAACGGTCTGCTCATGTCCGGGCGTCTGAACTAACCAACCCCCGTATTAGCCCGCACGTTTGCCGAGCTATCCGAGAATATCGCCAAGAACTAGATGAAAAGTATGGCGTGGAATACCAAAGGCATCTGAGGGACCTCCAGATCATCCGTGACGCCGCTTTAGAGCAGGGGGCATACAGTGCCGCAGTGCAGGCGGAATATCGCCGTGGGCAGGCACAGGGGGACATCTACGTCAATAAGACGGAGATCCGGCACGGAACCATAGAGCAGATGAGCAAAGAAGAGGTCATGAAAGCCCTAGATGAACTAAAACAAACCTATGCTCCTTTGACTCATGACGCGGGGGCCGAGGAAGGTGGTAATCGGGCGAAGGCCCGTGAGCGGTTGGCGGAGGATATTGATGTTTCTGATTAATCTTTTAGGCCGCCTATGGTATGGAAGTCGGCGCTGGGACGAAGTTAATGTTCCAAAAACGCCAATTGTTTATACCCCGCGTTCGGCCATGACTCCGCTGGAACGCGTGGATTTTGAAGGATTAACGGACAATAAAATAAATGACCGACATATTAGCCCCCTCTTTTAAGCCCAAGAAACAGCGTGAAGCCGGTTTTTGGCAGGCGTTGAAGAAGGCTATCCGGGATAACTGCCCGGATTGGACTGCCACGCGGTTAGAATCTAGAGCCACGTTGGGTGTGCCGGATGTTTTGATTATGGACGGTAAGGGCAAGTGGCACATGGTGGAGTTGAAGACCACGCAGAATATGTCGGTGGATATCTCTCCGCATCAAGTGGCCTTCGCTACCAAACACGCGCGGGGAAGCTGCTGGATTGCGGTAAAGCTTTGTACTGCTACGGGCAGTGAGATTTTTTTGTATCACGGCGACCGTGCTGTGGATTTAAAAATGGACGGGTTGAGCGCCACTCCCACTAAACATTTCAGTCACCCTGTCTCTTACAGAAGTGTTCTCCACGCTATTGCCACTATGTGAGTTATCCCATACTATGGTGATGGGCATATGCCCTGACCAACGGGAGACGAACCATGACAGCGATTGAACTTGAATACGGGCAGGACCCTGCCACCGTCACCAACCCTGATTACTGGGATTGCGAATGTGAGGATAATTACATTCGCCCCAAACAAAAAACGGGTGCGGACCAATCAAAATTTGAATGTCTTACTTGTGGGGCGAGTGAAGACGATCAACCGGACAGCCGGGCCGACGAAGTGGCGGCGGCGCTGGCGGATGTTGAGTTGTGGCCCGCGATAGAAACGCGAGATCACTATCAGATCCACGGGTGGGTTTCGATGGATACGAAGATCGATGTGTTGGCGTCATCTGAGGAAGAAGCAATGAAGATTGCCGAGCGTGTTTTCAACCATCGCGTTATCGATATGTATCACGCCAATACCGGAGCCAAGGAACGGGTGGAGGATGATTGGTATGAACCGCACTGTGATGACATGGATATTGTGGACGTTCGCGAATACGACGGCGACACCTGTTACACCCTTGAGTCTACGGCGGAGGATGAGTCATGAGCGAATTGAGATTAGCAGTATGGACCGTGGAGAGTGGAGAGAAGTGCCGGTGGTTCCCGGACAGCGGATCGGCCCGAGAATTTGCACGTAATGAGTGGGACAACAATCTTGACGGGGTGCCGTGGATTAATTCTAAAACCATTTGGGATGTCGCGGAGATGTGCGAAATCTTGAACAACATTGAAACCTATGCCGACGGTGCGCCAGTGTCTGGAGAACTGAGGGTTGCGTCGTGAACACCCGGCCGCAAACCATATTTTTATTGGGAGAAAAAAATGCAAACAAGAGGTGAAGCCGCAGAGGCTAGATATGCTGGGCAGACGTATGACCATGCGTTGCCGCAGGGTTGGGTGGACGCGTGTTGTGAGAAGGGCCTTGATCCGCGAGGTCATTTCGTTTGGCTGTACGATGATTACGTCGGGCGGCCTGCTCCCATCACTGGCGATGGGGACCGTATGGTGTCCCTACTTGCCCGTGACCCGTAGGTTCGCGAGCCTACGCCGAGCCGCCCTCCGGGGCGGCTTTTTTATGGGCGTTTGAATCTACGTTTATAGTGTCAAGCTTTTTTTTATCGGGCCGCCAAGCCGCATGGTTGTTGGGGCCGAGCCGAGATTTCCGAGGTTTTGTCGAGTTGACAAAAATTGATATGCGATAATGTGTTCATCAAGTCCAAGCGACTTCGATGTTCTTTAACAACGCTGGCCTAGCACCGAGACGCGAGTCCGCTATCGGATGGCACCTTCTCAAAAACATTCATTTTCACTTTGGGAGAAAAGCAATGGAAAATTCACTTTACGTTGTAATCGCGGCTAACCACTGTTGGGGCGTGGCAGAGTCTTTAACCGAGGCACTGAGCAACGCCCACTTGAGAGAGCAAACCCGTCTGAGTCATTTTGATTGGGTGTTTGATCAAGAGGAGTTACAGGAACGGTGGGATAGCTGGAAAAAATACGGCGAGCAGGATTGGCGGGAAGAGATTGAGTTCTCTGATGAAAAGCCAACCGAGTGCCTGATCTACCGGTTAGATTGCGAGGTCTGGAAAAGCTACCGGATCTGCGACATATCGGGAGGGATAAGTGCCGAGCCTCTTGATCCTGAGATGACCGGCGCGGAGGCCAGCAAAAAACTGGCTGAAAGCCAGATCAGGGCGCTGTTCGATAACGGGGTACTAAAACCCCTCAAGTGAATCCAAACCAACCCCGCTTCGGCGGGGTTTTTTATGCCCGGAGAAATTTTAAAAAGAGCATTGCGGCGTGGGCCCCGGTATGCGATAGTTCGGTTGCGGCAATGTCGCCGCGTGCTTTGGGAGAAGTAACCATGCAACATACGATTGAAAATTCAGATAACACCCTGACCCGCCTGCTTCAACAGGTGCAGGACCAAGCCGCTAGATCGCAGGACTTTCTGGCACCGACTAATCAGCTTCAACTCATGACCGG
>Ga0181411_1000500_pt1 | contig 14234 bp, 23 predicted proteins | sample 34SPOviralmetaG_FD_130114 | JGI IMG/M metagenome (GOLD analysis project Ga0181411, IMG submission 130114) | Marine viral communities from the oligotrophic San Pedro Time Series (SPOT) site, San Pedro Channel, CA, USA - 34 SPOT_SRF_2012-07-09 | ecosystem: Environmental > Aquatic > Marine > Strait...
CATTCCCAGATTCTCCCATTTAATCTTATATGGGAAACCTACTTGTTTTTTAGTAAACGTGCAACGAGTCGTCTGTAATTTTTATTGGCAAGCAGTATGCAACCGCTCTGTCCGCAGTCGCTATGCCGTGAGTGCTGTAACGCTCTACAAGAGCCTCGGCTACTCTGTTGCAAACGTTTAACTGTGCAAAATACAGATCATCCACAATTAATTTACGTTCGCCCCCGTAGCCGAGATACAGCATGAGGACGAACGCGTACATTAAAACACAACTTCAAAGTGTGGAGCGTCGATAAAGGGCCTGCGTCCTTGTGATCTGCGAGTGTCAATGTAGCTGTTCATTGCATTTTCTGCGCTACCCTCCCAAGCACCAATATCATCTATTGTCCACGCCGCGCCCCAACGGAGTTTTACACCCGTAGCTTCCGCGGCTTCTTTCATAGCATCCGCAATCTCGTCGTATAGATTTAATTCCCAACGACCGCCACCATTGCAATAAGCCATCAAATCAACCGCGTTGCCATCAATGTGTTTTGACTTCATGGTTTGCGAAGCCCCTTTTGCAACCAACGCGCGTTGCTCGTCTATTGTTCTCAACCCGCAGATGACTGAGAAATCTTGTTTCGTCACGCCGATAGCGTATTTCACGACCGTTACCAGATCGTCGTTGACACCTTCTAGCCTTGATAGGCTTCGCTTTCCTAACTTGTATCCCATAACTACTTCCCCGCATATTTAGAGATTGCTCTATTTCCAAACCAAAAGGCTAAGACTGCGCTCATGAGTCCGGCTGTTTCCGGGTCCCACATAAGCTCAACAGCTTCTGTCCACTCGCCGCCAGACTGTCCTACTTTAACCATAATAACTACTTTCGTAGCTACGAACAGTCCGAAAAAGGCATAAGTAATGACAGGACGAACACTGCCCCGAAGAGCGTTGATAAATCCGCCAGCGTCGATAGATCGGTCATGCTCATATAACCCCTTCGTTTCCGCGATATCAGCCTGCTTGTCTAACTCAACCAGTTTCATCTCAGAACGCTTCTGCGCCAACTGCGTTTCAAGCTGCATCATCTCCATACGATGCTTCTGAACCTGATTAGCCTTAAAATAGCTAAGGACCTCGGGCAGAAAAGAACTGCCAAAGCCTAGCAAACTTCCTAATAATGCCATCATTTTTCTGACCCTAACCATACGGCGAAGGCACCTGTCATGGCACCCGTTACGGTTGCAGTAAGCGCAGTAGCTTGCGTACTAACAACATCCTGCGGTAACGACATAAACCACTCAATCACCCTGATATACATAACCGTCATTACCAACATCATAAGCCGAGGCATAACCTTCCATGCCAAAAACTTTTCCATAGTCATTAGAAACCTCCTTTCAGGCCATCTAATATTTCCGACAAGCTAGGTCGCTTGTCCTTCCTCTCATAAAGACAACTAAATACCTTCGGACACTCAGAAAAACTCTTCGTAGGGTAATGATAACCCAAACCACCATATCCCGCTGTAAACCTATAAACACAAATCTTTTGACCGTTTTCGGCTGTAAGTCGTTTCCATAAGTGACACTGAACATGCGTCGGATTAGCCACTCCCGCAAGAGTTACAGACAAAATAAGCGCGTTTATCATTGAGTAACCAATACTATTAAGTACATACCACCACCCAAAACGCCGATTATACCAAGACTTAACGCACCAATAGCCATGTTATTCTGTATCTGGCGCTTGGCTTCCATAGCCGCGTAAACAGTCTCTTCCCGTTCAGCACGTATCTTGCGCCGCATACCCAACATCTCGTCGTAAGTGCCCAAGCCAAACCTGTAGTCCAGCATGAACTTAATCTCTTTCTCTTTTTCCAGTAAAGTCTTCTTGCGGATCACGATATCCATAGCTTCTTGCTCTATGTTATCGGTTCCATGCGTCTTCTTATCCAGCCACGTTGGATTCTTACGCTGAGTCTCAGCCTTGGAAATATCCGCAACCGCACAGTACCACTGCCCAAGCTGCTTGCTTACGTCCTGCATCTCACGACCAGCACCAACCAACATCTTCACGCCCTTAAACGCGGCGTTAGCTGCGGCAAAAGCCGTTACAGGATCAATCATTTATCTCTCCAACATGCGGTCCATCTTAGCGTCTAACGCATCCAAACGCGTTATAACCCGATTCATGTCCGTAGTGTTGTCAGACTTAGTAACATACTCCTTCGCCATCTCTTCCCGAGTGCGGTTCAAGAGTATTTGAATACGATGCACCTCCCCTACATACGTCCTCAATAACCAGCCAAAAACGCCCAGAACCGCGGTTAACCCACCGCTCCAAAGCAACTCAGGCGGCATCCGTCAGACACACGCAATGTATTTGCCGCCGCGCTTCGCAGCGCCCATACCACGAGCAGTCTTAATTGACATAGACGTGGGAACACGAACCTCCGCCGTCTTACCATACGGAATACGGCCCTGATCTTTAATGTCAGCGTAAGGAACCGCCTTCGGTGCCGGACCCGCAGGGGCCCCGTTTACTCGTACTTTAGCCATCACTGACTCCTTTGCTTTAATAATTCACGCTGCATCGCACTGTCTATACGTGCCGCGGTCTGTTGCTCTTGGCTCTCAAGCCGCTGCTGAAACTGCTCACCACGCATCTGCTGGTTCTGGGCATCAAGCTGAAGTCTTGCCTGATCCATCTGAGCATCCGACTGTTCCGACTGCGCCTTAATCTCCAACTCCTTCTCTTTAAGCTTTATCAGAGGATCAGGGCCCTGACCAGATAATTGTCCAGACAACTGCTTAACCTGCTGCATACCCTGAGCAACCAACTGAGCAACAACCGCCTGATATTGCATCTCCATCTGAGCCTCGTCACCACCCTGCGCTTGCTGCATCTGTTGCATACCAGCCTCTTCAGCCTGTATCTTAACATGCTCCAAAATGTGCTTTTGTAAAGCAACCGCAACCTGCGGCATCTGAGCAACCATCGGAGAAGAACCAAAAACTAAATGCGCCGTTATATGAGCCTGATGATCCTGACCCGCAAACGCACGTAACTCAACCTGATCCAACGCGTTTATGTTCTCCTGCGCAGGGTCCAAGGGCCGCGGTTCGTCGTCCGGAACCGCCTTCATTATCCTATCCACGTCCGTCACACCCAACGATTCATGCATATCACGATAAACCTCGTGCATGTTGTGCATCTCAGGAGCCTGCGCCGCTAACTGCATCTTAGTCTGAGATAACGCAATCCGCTGCGCCTGACTAAATACATTCGGATTACTAACAGGAATTACATCAATACGATCATCAAAATCCGACGCCATAATGCTAGACTCGTCACCAGCAACAGAATACGGATACTCCTGCGGTAAACTCTCCGACATTACTCGCGCCAAAATCTTAAACTCCTGACGCATCGCATAATGTAAACGCTTGTGAACAGCACTCATTACCCGCGAACCCTGCTCCAACATCGCTATCGTCGTGCCAACCGCCGCACCCTGATTACCGTCCCCAACCTTCATATCAGTAATAGTCGCAAACCGCTGACCAGCCTGTACAACAAAACCCAATAACTCAAACAACGTCCGATCCGGACCCTTGAACGGCAATGACATCAAACTGTCACGTATCGCACCACCCGGAGCATCTACGTCCCTAAACTCCCCCGGTTGTAAAGGATCGTCGTCGTCCCTAATTCGAAGCCCGCGGGCCTTGAACCCCGCAGGTAAATTCGACAAAGTACCAGCATCAATCAACTGCCGCAAAGCACTGGTCGCGGTCCGCGATAATCCACCAATAGTATGGATCAAGCCCAAGCCGTAGAACCCAAATCCCGGTAAGAACTTAAAGTGCGTAAAATATGCAATCTTCTTCTTAGCTGGATCATCCTCGCGGTAATTCCGCCGAATAGACAAAACCTGACCGTTGTCCTGAGATATAGTAACAAGATAAGGAACCTTAATGCCCGTAGGCTCCCCGTCCGCGTCTAAATCCTCATAACCCTCTAAATCCAAATCAACATGACACTCCAACAAAGTGCAGTCGTAATCAATCTGCGAAGGCTCAATGCCATCAATCCGGTTTATCTCAGAATCAACCTCCGTAATATCCCCCTGCGCAGGTATAACCTCTATATCTAAATAAACCCCCGCAAGCTGCTTCTTACGCAAATCATTTAAATCCATCCGTATAAGCTGACTAATATTCGGACACGTATCCAAATCAGAAGTGTCATACGGTACAACCAAATTCTGAGCCGGAACAAACTTACTTACAGCGCGGTCCATGACCTCATCATAATAAGTCTTCTTAAACGTACTGCCCGCAAGAGGTAAATAAAACAACATCTGATCCATGTCCGGAGTGTAATCCTCCATGACATTCGTAATATAATAATTCATAAACTGACGAACACGCTTGGCTTGATCAACCTTGGCGTGAGTCTCCTCGCCCATAACCTGCGTTCGAACAGGACCACCCGCAGGCAATAACTCGTTAAACGCCTGCGCCTGAAACTGCGTAGCAGCCTCCGCTAACAAAGGATGCGTTACACCACTGGAACCACGAAACGGCTGAGTGCGCTCCTCGTAATTAAATCCCAATAGCTCCAAACCATTCGAATACGCAACCTCCCACTCCTGACGACTAGACCGATTAGCGTCAAACTCCCCAGATAAGTCGTTGCCAATGCGACTAAGTTCGCGGTCCGGCATCTCCTCCGCCAAGTTAGCGTAAAAATCTCCGCCCTCGCCGCGCATGTCCTCGGGATCAAAGTCTACCGTAACCCCACCGTCATCCTCCGTAGAAATCTCTATCTCAACATCAGAATCTACCGCATACAACATAGGGTCCGCGCCAGAATCCGGTATCTCTATCTCCAACTCAGCGCGTAAATCGTCCTCGTCAAGCTGACTCGGTACGTTCGTATCCATCAATCCGCCAATAGCCATAGCCGTCTCCGTCAATAATATGCGTGTACCCTAGCAGATGTTTCGTCATCTTGCCAATCATCTGTTGGCAACTGCACAAAATTGCCCTGACGATACCTCATCAAAGCCTGCGTAGCACTGTCAACCAAATCATCAAACTCACCGTTGGGAAACGCAGCCATCTCCTCAATTAACTCGTCCGCCCAAGTCTTGTCAGGAGCATACACCATACCAGCCTCAAATAAAGGACTAACACTGTGCAACCGCGTGACCTTATCATTACCCCTACTCGGCGTGAAATTTACAACAGGTATCCCAACCTGACGCATCTCCTGCGTCAAAGGAGTCCCACTCGCCTTCGCCTCCACAATCACAGTGTCAGGCTCCCAAAACTTGTACTCGTCAAAAGCAATCCGCTTCAATTCAGGAAAATCCCAACGACCCTTCTTACTATCCAATAATATCAACGCAGGGGACCCACCATCCTCTTCAGGATAAAACACACCCCACGTCGTAATAGCACTGTAATCCGCACTCTCCCGCTTGCTAAACGCCGTATCATAACTCTGTATCACATACTGCAAGTTAGGGACCCGCTCACTCTCCCAACGCTGCCACCAATCCCGAGGAACAATCGCATTCTCCTCACCAGTAGGGTTCTGCTGGTACTGAGCATTCCACTTCATAGGAGGAATAGATGCCTTGACCGCAGTCAAATCCTCAATACTCCAATACTCAGGCCAACAAGGCGTACCGTCATCAAAAATAGCCGGTAACTCAACAACCTCCCACTGATCCGCCAAAGGGTCCTTAGCCATGCCACGTAACAACTGACCCGTCATGTCCTTCTCAGACCACCGAGTCTGTACCAAAACTATAGAACCTCCGGGCTGTAGTCGCTGCCGAGGGCCCCCAGTGTACCAATCCCAAGCATCCGTAAAACCGTTCGTGCTCATAGCCGTCTGCTCAGAATGAGGGTCGTCAATAATAATTAAATCACCACCACGACCCGCTAAGTTAGAACCAACACCAACAGCATAATACATCCCACCAGCACTCGTGTCCCACCGACCAGAAGCCTTCGAATCCGCCGCTAACTTAACGTGTGGAAATACCCCCTTATACTCATCCGTGTCCAAAAGATTCTTAGTCTTACGACCAAAGTTTACCGCCAACTCCGTCGTGTGAGTCGCCTGAATGATCTTCATACTAGGATTCTTGCCCATCATCCACGCAGGAAACAAAAAAGAGGCAAACTCAGACTTCGTGTGCCGCGGAGCCATGTTGATAATTAAACGCTTTAACTCGCCACTCGCAACACGCTCCAACTTTTCAGCAATAATCCGGTGATGACGACCAGCAATAAAGTCAGGCCACATACCCCTAACAAACGGTAAAAAATTGTTACGCTGAGACTCCTGCTTCTCTATTTGTGCAAGTCTAAGTTGAAGTTTCAGAGCCTTTTCTTGTAGTGCGATAGTCACGGATCGGGGCCCCTAAATAAACCAGCTATTACATAGTTATACCCCATATCATTTTTATGGCAACTATTTGTCAAAAACATGGCCCAAGCCCCCGCAGGTCGGCACGGGGTGCGCGGTCGGCGGATTCCGGTCGATTTGGGTTTAACCTAGGCGGATTGACCCGATATCCGGGGGACCCGAGTCGCGTTAAACGGTCTTTGGGCTATGCGATAATAAGTTATTATATGCGATATTGCATATCCAGGGACGGGTCTTTGTGATCGTGCTACGGTTGTCTGGCGCGGGATATCGGAGCGCAGCCGTGGCGATTGGTCCGCCAGCTGCTGCAGCTGGTGCAGTTAATTGACGCTCGAACGTCGGTCCGGTGGATTTAACTGCGCGGCTGCGCTCCGATATTTTCCGCCAGATCGACCGGATCGGGGCGGATCGGGGCGGATCGGTCCAGATTAACGGCTCTCTCGTCGATCTCGTTGTCGAGCATCGGGTATCTGGGCACGAGATTAACGAGAATGGACCTCGAACCTTGGGCCTCGGATCTCGGTCCGGTAGGTTTAAGCAAAGGGGCGGGGTGCGGGGGCCGCATGTGTCACTAAAATAAAAGAGCCGCTCCAAGGCGGCTCTGATCGTCGTTCCGGTGGTGCTGGTCGTTAAGTGTGCGGGGCGATGCCAATACGTGCGCAGTATTCGGTGCGCGTTTCGTTCGGCTGTTGTAAGTACGGCTCGGTCGCTGTCTCAACAACGCCTAGGGACAGCTGCAGCAAAACATCAAAAGCGTGTTCAAGCGCCTCCTGATCAGTTTCAATGCCATAAACCGTGAAAGCGTGGTAATCGACCCACCGCCCACCGATAGGGGTCTGCAGGTTGAAAGTGGCAACCCCGTTCCATTCAATGCGGATCAGTTCGCCCGAGTGTTCTAGTTCCCAGTGTTTCATGTTTTAAGCCTCCAATAAGAAAGGGCGGGATTGCCCCGCCCTAAGATTAGCCTGATCTATGTGATTTCGTCAAGTGTGGGCGTATCCGTCACGCTCAACGCATAGCCACATATTAGCCCAGTACACTGTCACTGCATCGTCGCAATAGAACGTGTCTTTCACGCTCTCAAGAAAGCGTTCAAGCGTCGGGCGGGTGGTTTCGTCCAGTTCGGACCACTTGCGTTCCAGCGTGTCGCGCTGGGCCATTGTCATATTAATCATAGTTTCACTTTCCGGCTCGTCGGCCATGTTTGGTTGTCCAGCGGTTAAAGTTAACCTTTCCACCTTTGGAATATTTGCGGTTGCTTTCGGCGGCTCTCCGCTCGGCTCGGCTCTTTCGGGGGTCTGCTGGGGGTTTGGTACTCAAGCCGCCTCTCACAGCTTACACCGGAAGAAACCGTGTTGTCCTACGTCGGTCCAAACCTCGGTAAAGTCTGCAAGGCTCTGGCTAGTTGCGCCGTTGTCGATGGCGGGGTGCATTTTGCTGTCGATCAAATGCAAGTCGCTGTCATTGGGGTGCGCTGTATCTAATAGATTGATAAGGTCGTAATCTTTCCAATCGCTGGCAGTGGTAAACCCCTCAAGATAAGCACGCGCGGTGCTTATGCCGTTGCTGGTGTAAAGCACTGTATGGCTCTCGGTCCCGTTTAGCTCGAATGTCGAGGCTTCTATTTGATAGCGTTTCATTGTGTTGGTTCTCCAATAAGCCAGCGGACACCGCGCCCGCCGCTCCTGCAGTATGGGATATCTCTTATTAATCTGTCAAACATAAAAAAAGGCCCGCCATAGCGCGGGCCTAGTTGGGCAAAGTTGGGCGGGTGTTTAACCCAGTGTGATTTTTGCGCCTCTCAAAACATCCTCGACAATCTCGGTCACCTCGTCGGTCATGTCGCGCTCGGTTACAATCTCTTCGATCTCGGATTGAAAAGAACTGATGTCGAAATTGTAAGTGATATCCTCGCGGATATCTTCCATATGATCTTGAATATCAAAAGCCGTTTCTTTTGTTTTCAATTGCTCGGCAATTTCGCCTGATATCATTGCCCCGAGTTGATCTTTCAAAAGTTTAAAAAGGGGCAAGCGTATATCGTCCAGCATCAGAGCATTTTCGGCGTTAATTGTTCGAAGTGCTTCCATCTCTTCACGCAAGCGGGCAAGCTCAGTCTCATTGGTGTAATCGGTTCTAGCTAGTTCCATTTTTTTGTTCTCCTATTAAACAAAAGTTAAGGGGCAAGGTTTCCCCCGCCCCAATATGCGCCAATGTAAAGCGCAAAGCAATAAAAAGTTTAAGCCGCTATGCGGTTCCAATCTCGGGCGTTCATATTCAACAGCTGACCTCCGCGACGTTGCCAATCATCCGCGTGATCAATATCGCTGGTGTTGGCGACGGCTGTCACGGCGTTGATTAAGGTTGCGCGGGATAGTGGGCGGTCGTTCTCATAGCCCGCCTGTCCTATCGTGCTCATTAAACCGTCCAGCACGTTTGACGTTTCTTTCTTAGTAAGACGCATAACGGTGCCTAAATTGTTGACCGTGTCGGCGACCGAATATTCGCCTTCGATTGTGTCGGCGGCTGCTGCTTTCATCTTGTCCAGCACTTGGTCAAACATCTCGCGGCTGCTGTATGCTTCCACCAGATCACGAAGTTTTAAATTCAAGGCTCTATTATCGGCTTCCTGCGCCTCTCCCGATAACAAGCCCCAATCGTCGCTATCCCTCGCGCTGGTGATATGGCTGCTCCGAGTTTTGTTCTCGGTTTGCATGCCATTTAGACACGCAAGTGTCCAAAAAAGTTGGTATGCCGTCACCGATCCTTGGCCCGTCTCGCTGTTAGAAAAGCCCACACCGTTAGCCATAATATCTTGGACGTTGGCACCCGCGCCAGTATGAACAAGCGATTTGAAACGCATATACAATTTGCTATCGCTAATATTAGCTTGCACAACCTGCAACTGGCTATCGTTTTCCATGATAGGCGGTAAAACCGTCTGCAACATATCGTTGTTGTCATACGTTTTAAAGCGGTCGGATAATAAAGCTCGGGCCGTACCGTTGGTTTCATCGGTATCCAAAAAAGTGCGAAGCATTTTCCGCTTGGGTTCTTGATCGAAGTGAGCGTTAATCAGATTGTCGAACTCAAAAGGGTAATTCGTTTGAAGGCGGCGGGCCGTGCGGGCCTCAATGTCGCAATGCGCGGCTAGCTGTTGGAAAGCTACGTTGTTTATTTTTAAATGGCGGGTAGGTTCGCCGCCTTTTGCTTCAATAACCAATATTGGTTCGTTTGTTTCTGAGTTGGTGATCTTTTGCAAGTCGTTTGTCGGGGTTAGAAAGTCCGCCTTGCGGGCGGCTTGGTCCTGAACCTGTTGCATAAGTTGGGTTAAGCTGCCGTGCGTGTTCTCAATCGAATGTGACATTTTTTACGTTCTCCAAAGTTAAAGGGCGCGATTTCTCGCACCCTCTTAATATAGAGACTCGCATATATAATCAAGCGGAAATTTCTAGTTGTGCGTTTCCTCGCCAATATCGCCTGCAATATGGTGTCGAATAATTGAACGCGGGGGCAGACCAGAAACAAACCGACGCAATTTTTCCCCGTCGGTTTCGTCCTGATCCTGCGCGGCTGTAGCTGTCCAGTGCAACGCGACATTACCCCCACTGGCATAGCAACCGCCCGCCTGATCAGGATCAGCGGCTTTCTTTTTACCAGCACCATGTGCGGTAAAGCCAATGGCAAAATCTCTTTCGAGCCTAGCGCATAATGGATCACCATTGCCACAATCCGCGCAACTAAACCCCGCGACGATTTCAGCCGGACACCGGACAATCAAGGCACCGTCAACCGATCGGTTCTTTTTACCCTGCCAAAAACGTTCCGCAACGGTCACAACACAAGGCACCTTAAACCGCATAAATTTTGCCGCGATTTCTGCGGTTTTTGCGCTATAGTTTATAACCGTTTTATTTGCCGCAAGTTTTCGTTTCCAGTGTAACGGCGAAAAATGGGAATAGGTGAACGATACACCTTTGGCTGGTTTGGCATCTAGTACCGCGTCAAGATAATCAACATCAATTTTTGACGCGCCGCAACCGCTCGGGTTAAGCTCACAACTGGCGGGGCAAGTGCCATAGTTGCCACCGTCGCCCGCTCTATATGTGACTGCAATGCCCCGCGTCTTTTTTGCTCGGCTATATTCGACCGTTTTTAGCATAGCGTCTGAACCCCATATTCTGCCAAGGTTTCTTTTTTGGTCAATAGGTCTTTCTCGGTCAAGTTCCAAATATTTTCCGAAAACCTACGGCTATGCAAAACGCGCAACGCGCCGTGGTGCGTCGGGTAATGGCAACTTTTAGAAAGCCAAAGTGTCCACATTTTTTTGCGACGGTTCCAGTATCTAGGCTGTCCCAAAACGGAATATTTCTTATAAATTACGTTAGGCATTTTCAATCCTCGCAATCTGTAAACGGTATTTCAGAAACGGTGTATTGTGTAGGGCGACCGTTGTTGTGGTCGTGGTTTTGTAAGTCTAAAGCTGCCTTTAACGCGTTTTCTTTATGAACATGCGTCTCAACATGACGATAAGTCAATTCAACGGAATATACCGCCCATGTGCCATAGTGTCTTTTATTACGTTCGAGCATAGCGTTCTCCAATGTATGCAATGTCCCATATCTATAAAAGAAAAAAGCCCGCGTGTAAAGCGGGCAGTTTCTAAAGTTCTATCGACGGCGTTTCCGCGTTGGTTTTTTGCGGTTCGCTCTTTTGCTCAATTCCTCGTAATCGCTGCCGTAAAGCAATCGACCTATTAATTCAAAAATAAACATTGGTTAGGCTTTCTCCCTTTCTTCCGTGGTTTTTAATTCCAGTGTTATGTTGCGGTTAGCCTGATCCACAAAACGCCGATATATATCTTTCTGGAACTGGGCCTTAGTTCTAGTGCTGGCGTTAGTGTGCAATCCGACGTGGTTTTTTACATCCTCCGCCGTAATCGGACGGCCTTTGAAATCTTTATCTAAAAGCCAAGCCCCATTAATTGTTTCTATGGCGTGACAACGGACATAAAATTCTTCCCAATTCTTTTCCGTAATCGCATTTAAGCCAACCGACATGGTGCCCCAAATTAAAGCACTGGTGATAGGCCAGACGGCATCGTCTCTGTAGTCGGCTTTAACACCGCATAAATCATAGTTTAAACTCATAGCATGTTCTCCATTTTGCTAACCTCTAAACCATATGCGATTATATGGGAGTTATCAAGTCCAAAATGGCGGGCCAATCAAAAGGATTTGTCCCTTCATACACCGGATCGGTCTTTAGCCCGTCTGTTTTGACAGCGATTGCCTGATCAGCACGATACAAAAGAACGACAGGCTTTTTCCCCCACTTCTGATGCTGTTTAACCAGTATCCAACTGCTGCTGTGTCGGTGCCTCGTTAGCCAAGAAACTTGGTGCGGGCTTAACCGTACCGCATTGGCTCTGCAAAACTTTAATTCTACAAAATGAAATAGCCCGCGTTCATCGCAGATCATAAGGTCGGGTATACCCTGACCGACAGAGTTTTCTATTCTAGTCAGACTTAGCTGGGGCCTAACCTTTTTCGCGGCTGTCCTCAACTGTTGATAAAACGCCGCTTCCGTCGGAATCTTCGGTTGGGGTAATGTCGATAATGTCTGAGCCATTGGATTCCTTTAGTTCCTTCAACGCTTTCATCACCTCCTCCTTATCCATGTTGTCGATACTGCCGTGCCTGATCTCCGCCTTGCTGACGTATATATCACCCTGCGCCTGTCCTCGTCTATACTCCGCCTGTACCGCCGCGCTGTACGCCCCGTTTTCGAGGGCCACGTCACGGATTTTCTGCAGGTCGCGAACGTGTCTGCTGTAGTTGATGGCAAAACGTTCATCCAGTTCGTTTCGATACCGCCGAATAGCTGCCACAACATGCGGGCATTTGTGAGGGTTGGTCAACTCATATGCACGGGTGTGGGCTGAACTCTCGGGGTAACCCGCTCGAATAGCGGCTTCCTTGTAAGTTATCATACCGTCGTTGCTTACAAGCTCCTTTACAAAAAGCTCCTGCTTACGCGTCAAAGGGCTGTCCGCTGTTTTGTACTTCGCGCCTCGGGGGTCAGAACGGTTGGCCTCTTTATCCACGGCTAGTCCGGTATGCTTTCTAGGAATGGGCCTTGCTTTAATCCTCAGAGGCTTGGGGAGTTTTGCAAGATCAGCGTTTGTTTTTCTAGGCACGGTTCTCTCCACTGCAAATAACTATACAATACCCTTTAGCAGCATATAGTATACCCCGCCAGAAAAACTTTCGTAACTTTTTTCGTGGGGATTTTGGCTTAACGCAGAAGGCTGCTTAACCGTTTTGGTCGAAAAAGTGCCAATGTAACACCTATCTTTAGTATGGAGTTACAAAATAAGTTACGCTTTTTTGCCTTATTTTTGTTTGATTACAGACGTGTAACTTTGTTTACACCTGTAACGCCTATATTTTTCGTTTTTTTTTTTTTCATTTTTCTGGGAGGGTATAGTATAGGCGTTACAAACGATACAGGCTCCCGCCTAAATTAAGACGAGAGCCTGATCCGCGGTCCTGCCACTACTATGTCAAAATGGCCTACCGCGTGGGAGTGTTAAGCGACCGCTCCCTGCGCAAAGGCGGGTTAAAACCCCTAAACCCGCCCTATTCGATTAGATTGATTTCTTTTGGTGGTTCACCCAGTTCGAGCCGGACGATTATTCTGTTGCTTTCCTTGTCATGCTCGAACGTCATAACGTTTCCGGCGTTGGCGCGTCTTGTCAGCCCTTCGACGGACAGGAGTTTATCGCCCCGCGGTCGGCGGTACAATCTTATTTGTGTTGGTGTATATTCGTGACCATCGTCGTAGTACGCCAGAAGCACTTTTTTGCTTCCATTTTCTATGAAGTCGTACCCTAGTGTTGGGTAGCAATTTCTAACGAACGCTACGACGCTTTTATTGGCGTCTATGATGCTTTTGTTGAGCATTCTTTGTGTGATGTTTATTCGGGCTTTCATAATAGTTCTCCATAATTGCTCTTAGTTTTTTTGTCATATCTTTAGACAACTCTTTGCCGTCGTTAAACGGAGTGTCTTTTTGTATTGTTACGAGAGAGGTCCGTGTCCGCGAATACCATTCTTTTTTGTCGTATTCATAACTCAGCACCACGTCGTGAAAGTCGTGTCGGTGCATATAGTAATCGACGTAAGCGGTTCCGTGGAAGCATTGTATTGTCCACGGCCTAGAAGTCTGGTTCATATTCTTCTCCCACGGCTATAGCTGCTTTGATGCTATTTAGTGTTTCTGTTGCTTTTTGGATGGCCCGTGATCCGCGATCTTCGAACCAGCAATCGTCGAGGTGACGCTCTGCTTGGAGCAGGGCGTCTTCGATGTGTTTGGGTTTATTCAAACACTGTTTCGCTTCGATCAAGCGCCTTGGTCATTTCGCGCTCAACACGTTTGGCTATCCCTCGTTCTGGCGATATTTCCCACGCGACAGATTTAAGGCTTTCTAATACAACATCAATTTGATTGGCGGTTAAAGTTATGTTTCGGACTTTCATGTTTGTTCTCCATTGGGGTTACTCTTTAAGAGTACCCTTAGCATAGAAGAAAGTCAAGTGCGACAAAGTGTCACACCCCAGACCCGTTGTCCGTGAACCCATTCGCTTATCACCAGACCCAAGCGCCTTAATCGTCTAAGGTAGTAGAGCGCGGCATCTAGTTTCATTTTGGCCCGCTCTGCCACTTCGAGGTCCGTGAGCCACGATCCTTGTTTCATCACTTCGATTATGGTTTTAAATCCAGTATCCATCATTACG
>Ga0181411_1000501_pt1 | contig 14208 bp, 13 predicted proteins | sample 34SPOviralmetaG_FD_130114 | JGI IMG/M metagenome (GOLD analysis project Ga0181411, IMG submission 130114) | Marine viral communities from the oligotrophic San Pedro Time Series (SPOT) site, San Pedro Channel, CA, USA - 34 SPOT_SRF_2012-07-09 | ecosystem: Environmental > Aquatic > Marine > Strait...
ACAAGAGTAGTGGCTAGTGTTTCATCAACATAACACAAGGATATATCAAATGAATTTATTTTCATAGGTTCAGGGTTATTAAGGTCAAGATAAATGAGATTATTTGCTTCTAAATATAAAGGACCATAATTAGCATTTGCGGTTTGGACGTACCTTGGTAGATGTCCTATGATTTGAGATCTACTTCCTTTTTTACCATTTACAGATTGTTGTGTGAAATTATCTAGTCGGCAGAATATACTTTTAACAGAGATAATATTTGGAGCATTAGCAGAGACAATAGTATAATCACCTGTTCCAGCATCAATAGATGATATAGCCCAAGGAGTATCTGGAAATCCTAAAAGGTTCGCCATAGATGCTTGATTACTAGGAACATATAAACTATTAGGAGATACAATTAATCTCGGTTGATATAATTTATATTCGTAGGGACCAGCATTACCAGGTTCTTCATAATCTCCATAGGTAGTATCTAGACCTGCTCCTACTCCATAATCAAGAGGAGTTCTTAATGCTAATTCATTTGATGCGGAGTATCCGTCCTGACCTGCTTCATCTATTGCTCTGTTCCATGTAGCATTTGGATTATTTAACCACCCACCATCAGTAGTCCAATTAGGTCTCCAAGCATTTGTTCCATTAAACTGATCTATTGTTAAAGTCTTCACATAGTTTCCTACTCCATTATTGTGATTATATATCCCAAGAACAGGGAATAGAGACCATCGCCCTTGTTCTCCAGCAGGACATAAATTCTTTTCTTTTGTTCTAGTAGGATCATAAACATAAACTGTCTCAGTCCGCCGAGCAGCATCTATTAATTTTATAGTCATCGTATCACCATTTAAAGTGAATTGTATTTTTTCATAACTATCAGGATTAGCAACAAAGTCATAACCACTAATTGCTCCACCCTGATTACCAGCAGAATTATAATCAAACTCTACGATTTTCCAACTTGCGACACCATTATTTACTAATTGATCTTCTGTGCTATCAGCAACGCAGTGATATACTTTTAATTTTAATTCAGTCCCAGCATTAGCATGTTCAAAGGTTACAGCATAGTCGGTATATGCTCTACACCAAAATGGAATTTGATCTATCTGAGCACCATTACTAGCAAGTCGTGGAAGTCTGTTATATCGGTTCCACAAAGCAGGAGAACTAGCATTAATATTACCAGGATAAACCATCTCTGTTCCATCAGTTACAACTGTAGCATCTCTTGATAAACCAATAAGACAAGGAGTATTGTTTGCTCCTATACAACCTGAAATATCAACTTGCCAGATACCATATTTATTATCTAAAGGTGGGACATCAAAAGAAGCAATAGCACCAAAACGATTCCTTGCTTGTACTGTGCTCGTAAATACTCCTCCAGCATACCCCCATCTCTGAACTCTACGTGCTTCACGAATTCTTTGATCGTAAGCGTCTAATACCGAATCATCAGGTGGAAGGACGCCATTTCCACTACCCCTACCTGCTACAATAGTGAATGTATATCCAACAAAAACTCCTTGATCGTATTTAGGAACAACTATTGCTCTTTCAGCAATATTAGGGTGATAACTATATTTGCGTAATGCTTTTTGAAGGAAAGGTGCTAAATCTGGTGGTGATATTTTAAGTAATGAATCAGTATCAATAATATCGGGACCGAGAACAATTTTAATAGTATAATTAATACTATCAGACATTTGAGTAACATATGCTTGTTCTCCAGTATGTGCTAATGCTTTACCAAAAAAGAAATAAAAAGTTCTATTATCTTGTCCTACTACAATAGAACCATCAAGAGTAACTTTAGCAGATTGTAAAGCAACTTGAGCGTTAGCAGGAAGTTCAAAAGTTGATGATAAATTATTTCTAAATTGATATGGTTTATCAATTGACCCAGTAGTTGCGACAATTTCATCTTCATTCTTGCTATTAGATAATACAACAAATGACATTTTATATATATAAATTATATATTAAATTATTATATTAAATAAAATATAAAAAATGATAAAAAGTCAAAACTATAAACCTGTGAGTAAAAGGCGTAGGGTGAAGAAAACAACAGCAAAACCGATGGATAGTACTAAATCATCAATAGATCGATATAGTGAGCCAATATTACCTGAAAAGACATCATATAAATTTAAGCAAAGTGATGTGTTTGATGTTAGAGAACCAAAAAAAGCAAAAGTAAAAATACGATAATTGTAATGTTTATTATTTATAGTAGAAAAAAAGATATCTTTTAATGGTTGGTAAAGTATGGATAAATATACCACCCCCCTCTCAAAAATATAATTCTATATATAGAGATGAACTACCTCCTCGGAGAATTTTTAATATCATATACCCGTTGTATATACATACTATTTTTACCTTTTTATGATATATGTATATTTGTTATTGAATATAGTATATTTATACTTATTTAAAGTTATTTTATTATTGTATATTATGGAGAAGTCCGACAATAAACTTACAACTGAGGAAAAAGCAGAGATATTTGAGCACGTGAATTCACTATATCTTAAACTTACTGGGCAGAAAAAGAAGCAAACAAAAGCATCTTTTAAAACCTCTTGGAAAGAAGATAATCTACTTTATATTATGATGGTGAAATTAAATGATGTATATGATATGTGGTGCGAAAATGAATGTAATGAAGAGTGGACTTGGGAGAGAGATAATGTTAATATGGAAGGAACAATCAGTAGAAAGAAACATAATAGAATTATCAATATGATGCGTGAATCAGAGCGTGATTTAGAATTAGAATTAGAAAAGATTAAAGAAGGTAAGGGTTATATGAGTGAAGAACAACACGAACAAGAAATGAAAGAAGCACTTATCAATTCACAGCAAGCCGATAGGGTCTTACAAGATCGTGCTGCTAAATATCGTAATGAAGCTGATATGCTCCGTGAGAAATTAGATGCTGCTAATAGAAGAACAGAAGCACAGAAATTATATTATGAAGATCAAATGAAAAAATTATCTACGGATTAACTGGTTCTCTTACATATTCTAATTCGCTTCGCGTTGGGTCGCCAGAGGCGACACTACCACCTTCTTCTTTTTTTTCTTCTTTTTCTTTATTCTTATCCTTTAAGTCATTTGGAGGTACAATTTCTTCATCACTATCAAGACCTTCATCAGGTGGTGGTTTTCTTTCACACTGACATAAATAACACAAGTTCATCTTACAATGACATCTTGATTTCCATATAACTGCTAAAAGTCCTCCTAATGCTCCAAGCATCAGACCTGTGGCTCCTGCTAATTCATTAATATTAAATTCTTGTAATAAAGTCATATATCAATATATAATATTTTTTTTTATTTTAATATTTTAATTTATATATCTATTAATGTATAAAATGAGTTATTGGACCCCCGAAGATGTAGTTCAGATCGAAGAAAAACAGATCAGCATTCCTGCTGAACTTGGATTAACTTACGTTGTAGGACAAACAGAGCGTAAAGTTCAGTTTGATGTTCCTCCATCTGTTAAATTTATTGATGGTAAAAATTCTTATCTTGAATTTGATATGAAAATTAATTACCCGAACCTCGGTGCTGATTTTGATAGTCGCCCTACACGCCTTCAGTGTGATCCAGCAGGAGCAGGTATGATTTGTCGTAATATTAGGATCTATGATGGTGGTCGTGGTAATCTTATTGAAGAAATTAATGAATACAATCAACTTGTAGCACTTCGTAGTGATTATGATACAGATCATTCTAAACAAGCAACTAAAACTCTTATGGAAGGGGGTACTAATTATAATTCTAGAACTCAAGGAACAGATGGTAATACTAAAACAAACATGGCTGATCTACAAACTAATCCTTGGTTTAAAGCAGTAAGTGAAGGTGCGAAAGATGAAAATAATTTATATGTTTGTGATGATCAGTTTAATGTAGTTCATTGTTGTGTTCCACTTCATACTGGAGTATTTACTGGAAGTCTATATCCTAATCTCTTAACAGGTCTGTATATTGAGATTGATCTCGCCCCTGCTCCTCGTATTATTCGTCAATTAGATAGTGTTGTAGAAGGTCGCCGTAGAACTCTTAATCCAAAAATTGGACGACTACTACAAGCAGACGGCACAGCGATTGTTCTACCTCTTGCTGCTGCTGACCCCACCGAAATCAAAATTATAGAATTGGCTACAGCGAATAGTCAAACCACTATTGATAATCTACCTTTTGTAGTTGGAGAAGTTATTAATATCAATAGTGCTACGGCAACTGATGCTGGTCGTGCTACAGATGCTGCTAATCTACAAGCAGTAGGAGGTGCTGTTTATACTGGTGCTATCATTAAAGAAATAAATGTGGTAGCAGGAAATATTCAACTCACACTAAATGCTTCTGTTGTGAATGCTGCTGCTGGTGGTGGTCGTGGTCGTAATATTGCTGCTGGTGATTGTTTATTCTCTGTTTCGGTTCAAGAAGCAGCAAGTATGGATATCACTTATACTATTAGTGATCTCAACCTTGTTATTAATGAAGTTGGACTTGATAGTCGTTATGAATCATCTATGCTACAAAAAGCACGTGATGGATCTGCGATTGAATTTGACGTTCATAGTGTAACTAATTATAAAAACTCTATGTTAGCATCAGAACGCCAAGCATCGTTTTTAATCCATGCTAATAATCATAAAGCAAAATCTATTATTGTTCTTCCTACTGATAGCACAGTATATACTAATCAAGCATTATTATCTTCACAGGGAACTTATGAAGTAACAGCAGATGAAATGGATATGGTATTGAATTCTGCTCGTCCAGGTCTCACAGGTTGCTGTGATTTCTTATCTTCAGTCCAATATCAACTGAATGGAAAACTTGTACCATCTCGTCCAGTTTCTACTCGTAAGATTGCTACACGTAAATCTATTGATGCTTTCCATGTCTTTGAACTTGAAAAATCATTAGCGAATGCTGGTATTACTCCCCATAGTTTTAAAGAATTTATGGGTAATTTTGTATTAGGTCGTGGATTTGCTGTTAACAGCGGTGTTCTTGATCTACGTGATAAAGACTTATCCGTCCAACTCAATTACAGCGAATCAACTGCTCCTACCAAAAATAAAATGATGTCTTCATTTGTATTCCATGTTCGTAGATTAATGATTAAGAATGGAGGTGTATCTGTTCAGATGTAAAGAAACTATTTTTATTTTTTAAATTATAATTTTATATTTGTCATATTATAAAAATATGTCATCATCAACTTCTCGTTACCTTCAGTTGAGACCAGATAACGTCGATCCCGATCAAACTATTTCATTTAAAGCAGGACATCCTGTATTAAGTTTTACGATACAAGCACAGAATGCGGTTCTTGATCCTCGTTCCATTAGAATTAATGGTGATTTATCTGTTTTCAGGGACAATCAACCTAACCCCACCCCAGTTGCTGCTGGCGATAATCCTTCTATTAATATGGATAACCGACTTGGTATTTTTGGTATGTGGGACCAGTTAGTTATTCGCCATAATAAGAGTAAGCAGATTTGTGAAAACATTCTTCACTACAATAAATATATGTCTACCTATCTAGGAATGACTAGTTCTCTATCTGATTTAGCAGGTCATTTAAATGAGACTTGTCTTATCCAACCTAATGCTGAAAGTATGTTCCAGAATGTTGTAGTAGGAGGATTAAAAAAATCATTCTCTTGTCATCTCCCTTGTGGATTTTTACAGAGTGGAAATGCTATTAATCTTATGCCGAACTCTTTTGGTGGGTTTCAGATTGAAATTCATTTAAGTCCTGATAGTAATTGTTTATTTAGTCGTTCAAGTGTAGTTGATGGATCTATTGCTGACGCCCATTATCAATTATCTAATCTCAATCTATCTTGTGAAGTCCATGATATTCCAGCAGATCAAATGGCTCAAATGAACTCTCAAACTTCTGGAGCATTAGAATTTAATTCTATTAGTTCTCTCTATACATCTATTAATACATCTAACGCTCAAATTCAGTTTAATATTGGTCTCAAAAAACTACAATCTGCTTTTATGACTTTTGTACCAAGTAAAAATATTAATACTCTTGTAGAAAATGGACTAGCGACTACTTATCCATCAAATCTTGATAATTCATTAGTTAAATTTTCAAGAGTTCAGTGGCTACGTGGAGGTAAAAAATATCCTGTAGAATTTGACATGGAAGGAAATACAACTTTACCAGGTAATAGTGATCTTGTTGCTGGTGCGTCTAAATTTGTAACGGCGGATAGTCAATTAGCAAAACAATTCGCACAATCAGTTATTCCTGAATTTATGCTTGATAGGACATCATTTTCTAATCGTAATTTAAATCGCACTTATGATCTAGATAACGCTCAGTCAATAAGTTCATATAAAACTCAACCTGATGGCGGTGCTTTGTTCGGTCTAGGAATAAGATACTCTCAATATCAATCAGGTCAAGATTTCAGCAACGAGCAGTGGGGTTGTTCGTTAGATAGTAATTTAACTACTGATAATCCACAATCAGTATACCTTTTCTTCAAAGCCAAATATGTTCTCGCTTGGAATGAAAACGGAGTTCAAATTATTCGTTAGTAATTTCTACTACACAAAATAAAATTAATTATTTTAAAGTTATCTTTTTTTATGTTGCTTATAGTATAAAATGAGTGAAGTGCCAGACCTACTACGCCTTGATAAAATACCAGTATCTACCGAACAGAATATTGAAACTGATCTTCTAGAAACTTCTACCTTTCAGGAAGCGACTACAACACAACCAGGTGTCGCAACATTTAACCTAGCAAAGAAAGGCTTCCTTCATTCACATAGCAAGTTGTTTTTAGGAATTAAACCTGAAGCAACTAATACTCGTGCTTATTTACCTCTCCATGTAGGGATAGGTTCTGTAATCCAACGTGCTTGTCTGCGAGTTGGTAATCAGGTTATTAATGAGATTGATGATTGGACTAACTTACATATGATTAAATCACTAGAAATTGATAATGAAAATATGATTGAACGAGAACAATATACTACTGGACGATTAAATAATCTTCGTTATTTACATAGGACAGTAGCAGCAGGTGTTGCTACTTTTACTCCTAATGCTTCTCGGTTTGTTGGTATTGATAATGGTCGTGAATACCAAGATCTAGGTTTAGATTTAAGAACACAAGCATATGCTAATATGAGCATAAACGCTTTAGACGAATGTCCTGTATATTCTGTTGATTTAAGTGATCTATTCCCTTTCCTCAAAACACATTCTCTACCACTTTATATGATCGATCAAGAACTCACTATTGAATTGACTTTCACTAATACACTATCTCGTGCTTCTCTTTTTGCTGGTGATGATGATCGGGTAGGTTATGTTATTGATAAAAATGAATTAAAATTCTGTGCTGATTATATTTTCTATACTGAAAATGATGTAATGAATCGTTATCGTGATGCTAATCCTTCTATTGAATTTGCTTTTCCTGATTACAGATTAAGTAAAACAAGTGTCACCGCAGCAACACTAGGAACAGGTATAGTTCGTAATATAGGCATGGCTAACCGATTAGTAAGTAGGGTATTAACTACAATTACTCCTGATAATAGACCTAATCCCCAAGAATTCCCTATGAATAAATATTTAAGTCTTTGTCCCCCGAAACAACCTGATGGAAATCCAGGTGCGATAAGTTATAATATGCGTTATAATGATAGATTTGAATATCCAATTGATATCAGTAATCCAGCACAATTATTTTCTAACTTCACTTCTGCTGAATCACTTCTATTCCTTAATCGCGAACAATACTCGGCACAGCAAGGTGGTATTGGAGGAGCAGCAGCAGGAACATCAGTAACATTTAACGGAATACCCCAAACTGCTCTCTCTGGTGAATCATTTGTTCTAGCAACTCGTCTAACAAATGGTCGTGTAGGTCAGCGTGGAATAGAACTTCATTACAGCGGTGAGGGTTATGATGCTGGTATCGGTGCTTATGTTGTAAGATGTTATTGTGAATACATGCGTCTCGCTAGGCTATCTAATGGTGGATTTACTATTATGAATGTTTAACAAAGTTTATTTCATTTAACAAATTATTTTTATAAGTTATCTTTTTTTATGCTTCTATAATATAAAATGGCGTATGGAAGTTCTCCCCCCTCAAAAAAACCCAAAGGTAAAGCAAAACCAGTCAAAAAAAAGACCACTTCTATTAATGAAAAATTAAAAGAACATTCTAAACATCATAGTAAAAAACATATGGCGATGATGAGAAAAGATATAAAAGCAGGTATGTCATTTACAAAGGCACATAACAAGGCGAAGAAATTAGTAGGTAAATAATTAATTGAGACGAGTTAATATTTTATTGACTTGTTCTTGTCTTCTATACAAGCAATCCATATTCGCCCATACATAAACTAATTTACATCTTTGACTACATATTTCTTTCCATATATCTCTTGCTGCTGGTTTTTTAACAATCATATCTAGTAATATTTGTGAATCATCTATGAATAGTTTTATTTTATCTAATAGTTCTTTATCAACAGGTTCCATTTCTACTTCTATCCATTTCTTTTTCTTATCATCGCTTAAAGTGTTAAATGTTTTCGCCTCAAATATATTTTGATGACCCATATAAGTCATCATAAGAGTTTTCATATCAAAGTCCATTTTTAAGAGTTGTTTGTAAATCTTCATAGGTTTTCTTGTTTCTACATTAGACTTCTTAACACGTGCTCGTTGTTTCTTGGAAGGCATAGTTGTTATGAGTTGTTTTTAGTAAAAAAGTTTAGAATAGGTAGAATCAAATTTTTATGTTTATTGAATTATAAGACATGGTACAAACATATAAGCAAAAATTCAACAAGAAGTATGGATTTCCACTAAATGAACCTCATAGTTTAAGAGAAATAGCAAAAATAACAGGATATCAATATAAAGGTATTAAAACTATTTTTGAGAAAGGCGAGGGGGCATACAAAAGTAATCCTCAATCTGTTAGAAAAAATGTAAAGAGCCCACAGCAATGGGCATATGCTCGTGTCTATGCTTCGGTAAATCCATCAAGTAAAGCACATAAAATAGATAAAGTTCATTTAGTTAGAGTTAAGAAGAAGAAGTAAATATATCCCATGCTGTGTATTTATTAATAATAACATCTATTAATGATTTTAATTCATCTAAAGTAAATTCTTTCTCGCTACGACAAGTTATTTTATTAGGATTTGTTTCGTCTGCGAACATATTAATTACATTTACTCTCATTTCAGGTATATCAATCATTAGTGCTTCTATTATATTAAATAATGATTTGAGATTTTCTTTACCTTTGGAGAAATGTATGTTTAACTCAATCGTATTATTTTTTTTATCCATTTCTATATATTATAGTATAAATTATATCTTTAAATAGCAGTAGGTCGTAAATTAATAATAAGTGTTTGTTTCCAAGAGTTAAATAATTTTTTCATATGAAATTTTATACATATCCCTAATGGGAAAATTTCATATTGAGGATATAACTTTTCATATCCTAAATATAATCTTAATAGTTGTTTTTCTGATAAGTTTAATGTATCAATAATAATATGAGTTTGTTTCAACTCTTCTTGTTTTTGATAGAATTGAGACCAAGCATAAGCACGTTCCTTATCAAGTCGTGCTAGTGATTTAGGCATAGTTTCTATGATTAGTTATTTAGTAAAAAAGTTTAGAATAGGTAGAATCAAATTTTTATGTTTATTAGAATATAAGAGATGGTTAAAATGGTCGTTAAAAAATCAGATAAACCTGGTAAGAAATTAATGGCTGTCTTTACAAAAGATAATGGTAGAACTAAAACAACTCACTTCGGACAAGCAACAGCTGATGATTACACGTTAACAAAAGATAAAGAACAACGTAAAAGGTATAGAACACGTCATCAAAAAGATTTAAAAACAGGGGATTATACAAGAGCAGGTTATTTATCATATTATATATTGTGGGGAAATTCTACATCAAGAAAAGAAAACATATCAGCATATAAAAAAAGATTTAATTTAAGTTAATTTTTTTTTCTTTTATAATATATAAATGAGTATTTTGTTACATGGAGATTGTTTAGAAGAAATGAAATCATTAGATGATAATTCTATTGATTTAATATTTTGTGATTTACCCTACGGACAGACGAGTTGTAAATGGGATTGTTGTATAGATTTAGAACAATTTTGGATACAAGTTATGAGAATTAAAAAAATAAATACTCCTATTTTTATGACAACTACAACCAAGTTCGGTGTATCCTTAATTAATTCAGCACCGAAAAAATGTCCTTTTAGATATGACATAGTATGGGTTAAATCTGCTCCTGCTGGATTTTTATCTGCTAAAAAGATGCCTATGAGGAAGCACGAAATGGTATATGTGTTTTATGAGAAATTACCTTTTTATGATTTAAGTTCTCATAAACATAAGTTTCTTAAAGAAGGTGGAAAAGGAATGATAGAAGGTAATAAAGTTTATGAAGGGAAAAAAGTGTTATATAGAAATGAAAGTGGAAAATATGACCCACCATTACCAGTATCCGTTGTTAAAGAAGAAACGTGTTATGGAGTAGCAGGGTCAGTATCGTATAAAGGAAAACACAATTTAGAAACAGGACAGAAGTTAAATCAAGGTGGGCAGAAATACGAACCCCCTCTCCCTACAAGTATGTTAGAGGTTAAATCTACTCGTGGGAATCATTCCACCGAGAAACCAGTTGCTTTGATGTCTTGGATATTAAAATATTATAGCAAAGAAGGTGATGTAATCCTTGATCCTACGATGGGTAGTGGTTCAACAGGTGTCGCTTGTAAAGAGATGAATAGAGAATTTATTGGTATAGAAATGGACGATAAAATATATGAAGTCGCTTGTAATAGAATTTATGATGATTAATATAAAAATTTAATTTTTCTTTTGTAATTTATCTCTTATTTCTTGTGCTACATTTGTATCAAGTCTTCTCAATCGATCTATTTTAAAGAGAATACTACTATTCCCATCAACAATAGAATATTTCCCATCAGGGTCCGTTATAGCTACTTTAACCGATGATAAAGTTCTCGGTGCTGTGATTGTAAAATTTATAGGAGCAGATGAACCTGTAATAAAATCATTAACAGGATATATTTTATCAACAACTCCAATAACACTCATAGCAGTATCACCATTATTACCAGCATATTTAGTATCAGTGATGATATCACTTCTAATAGTATAGAAACCTTTAAAACTAGTGATAGGATAATCGGTTGCTAATATTTTAATACTTTGTATATTAGTGATTGTTATTTGTGGAAGCATTCTATAAAAGAATTCATTACCTACTCCACCTGTTGTGAATTTAATAGTTTTACTATGTGCTAATGTTCCATCATACATAGGATTAAAAAATCTGTTTTGGTTCCATTCTTTTGTATCGCTGACATCAATTTTAGCATTAGTCGTAGGTTTAGCAACTGATGTAGGGAAATTATTATATCTTGTAAATCTATTACTTGTAGTATCGTGAAGTTGTTCGTATGAGAAGCCAAGTTTTTTCCATAAACATTCTTCCCAAGAATTTAAATCATATCCAAAGTCTTCAATAAATATACCTGTAGTCGTATCAAAAACCGCCCAAGGAGTAATATTTTGATTAAGTCTTGTGATATTTCTAGCAGTTGCTCCGCCTGGATCATCAACATAATTAACAGAGTGAGTAGATTCATAAGGTAATTGTACTGGTGAAAAATTATTATATTTTTGTTCTGGATTAATTTTATAACAAATACTCCCTCCATCACCTGCTATTCCACCTGTTTCACTATCAGCAAGATCACCAAGATTAAGAGCAGTATGTAATTCACTAAAAAAGAAATGTTGTCCGTCAAATCCAATATTAAATTTATCAGCACCTAAATACATCTTACCCAAAGAATTAGAGAAGTTAGTTAAATTTTTTTGTGTTTGATATGTAGGTTTAATATCATTAGGACCAGCAATACCAGTTCCTATTACACTTTGAAATTGATTAATATTAGTTCCATTAGTATCTTCAGAATAGTTTTCTTTTTCTATACCTGATGATAATGATATACAACAAGTAGACCATGCGTTCCAATGTCGGTCAAATCCAAGTTTTCTACCCCATTCAATAAGACCTCCTTTGAATAATTTATCAGGTAATCCGCAGCCAGTAACTCCATCAGATCTTAATATTTTATTAGGGAATAAAACAATTTTACTATGAGGAGTTCCATGTGTCGGGTCTAAATAATCGTAGCGACCAATACAACCATAAGTAAATTTATTTACTCTATTACCCAAACTATCAGCGTATCCTAAAGTATCTGGTAATTCATAAAACTTATCTTTTTGTGTTGGATCATAATAAACTAAAAAAGGAAGACTATGTCTTTCATAATCTAATGTAGGAGTATTATATTCAATAGTCCCATTATTATCGTGAGTTCCCCTCCAATCATAATAAGAACAACCTAATTGTGCGTATTGCTTATAAGTTAAGTTAAATCTATCATCATCATCAAGAATACCATTTGTATATTTATTTATATCAGCATTCATATGAAAAAAGCGACTATTATTAATAGTAGCATTCATAGTAATAGTTTCATTATAAGTTCTTGCTTTGATTACTAAATCATCAAATTCATCATCATTAAGAGTTCTAGTAATTTTATAATAAGGATTAGTTGTTTCACCGCTGGTTGATGGTTGAACTGGAGGACCTATATTAAAAGCAGTTCCATCATCTTGATACATATTAATGATATTTTCTTGACTAAATAATTCAGGATATAATGCTTGTGATTCAACAAATTCTTTTATTAATTTACAATTGGCTTCTGTATAATCTAATGAAGTAACAAGTCCTCCACGTTCATAATCTTTAAAATGAAGATCATTTAAACCAAAACCTGGGAGATATTCTGGTAGATGTAATCCAAAGATATCATTTAATTTACTACCTGCTTCATAAATTTCAGGGCGTTTACATGCTATAAATTGTAATGATTCATAATATGGAACAGAAGTAAATTCAGAGATATCATTAACAATATATCTATTGAGATTAGTAGGATCAGGTTCTAATGCTGTAGGAAAAATAGTAGGGTCATCAGGTTCAGTTCCATCTTCTACAACATTATTAATACTTGTATTATATTTAACTCTATCATTAGTAGTATTATTAGCACAAGGAAATATTTGATATGTTTCACTTTCAGCACTTTTAGAAATAGGATATTCTATTTGTGTATTATATGGATCTTCTGTTTGACCTGGTGTGAAATCAGGATTTCTATAAGTTTCACCTAATGCGTGTTTAATACTATTAGTTTCATTAATAGTAGTGCTTTGTGCTTGTTTAGTTAATTCATCAGCAATAAAAGAAGAAGCATTAAACCCTTGATCTAAATTCATAGTTATCTTTTTTTTGTATATTTTATAATCAAAAAATTCAGGGTCTCTAGCATAGTAAGGAGCAGTAAATTCTCTATCAACATCAACAAAAAGTTGAGGACGTAATACATCACTAACATTATAAACAGGAAACTTTTTTTGAACTCCGTGTGCTGTTTTATTTCTAACCATAACAGTATATCTTGTTCCATCATTATTTTGAACCCAATTATTAATAGGAGCACGAATATAATTATTTGATTCACCATTAGGACCTGCTGCTCCTACAGGATCTACTCTACTATAAATAGGTTTATAATCATCTTTAACATAACCGAAAGTATTTTTAACATCACTAGGTCTTGTAGTTCCATCATAAGTATATGTAGTAGGTATAGGAGATCGATGGGGTAATCCTAATGTAACACTATCAAAAGAACTCCAATCTAGATGGTCTCCACCAATAAGTGAATCAGTTCCAATAGGTAGATATCGTCTAGGTAATTGATGATAAGATAAAGCGTCCATAGTTTTATAAAAAGAAATAACCATATTGACTTCATTATCTTTTAAATTAATGGTTTCTTCAACTTCATCAAAAGTAGTAGTATAAGGTAGATCAGCTTCTCGTTGAAAGTTTTGTGGGATACCAAGTTCATAAGCATAGTTTTTCGTAGTAGTAGTAGATTTACTATATTTAATTTTTTTAGTACCAATTGTTTCACCTCTTAATTCTACACTATTTTCCTGACCAGCTCCCC
>Ga0181411_1000502_pt1 | contig 14206 bp, 16 predicted proteins | sample 34SPOviralmetaG_FD_130114 | JGI IMG/M metagenome (GOLD analysis project Ga0181411, IMG submission 130114) | Marine viral communities from the oligotrophic San Pedro Time Series (SPOT) site, San Pedro Channel, CA, USA - 34 SPOT_SRF_2012-07-09 | ecosystem: Environmental > Aquatic > Marine > Strait...
TATTTTTCTTTTTTTAATAAAAAAAAGGCGGGTGAACCGTTTGGATCGCCCACCCCTTTTCGTTGATTAATTATTCTTAGTTTGCGGAATTTGTGATTCCATAAGTCACAATATCTTCAGCAATTGCATATTGCACACCGCCGGTCATTCTCATGATCACACGAACATTGTCGCTTCCGTCTAAGTCGGACATATCTAAAACCTTGACTAAATTCGTGTCGTTTAGAATACCAGTGCCAAAGAAGATATTTGATTTCTCGGCAGCGATTGCGGTATTGTCAGCAAGACCATTCGCAACTGCAATTGAAACACCGTCAAAACTAAGTGATCCGTTGTTCCACCACTGAGTCCCCATTGCATTTGTACCCGCAGCACCAAGACCACTCGCACCAAATCCACCTAATGCGCGAACGTATGCACGTGCGATGTTTTGTGAAACATAAATACTCAAGTCTTCACTTCCGTATAAACTTGAAGGAATTGCGTCAACTATTTTTCCAAGTTCTGTAATTACGTCACCCGAATCAACTGTTGTTCCGGCAACTTCTTGAGCCGCTGGAAGTGCTGCGTCAGCCGCAATCAATGTTGAAATTCCATCGAAGTCACCACTTGTTGAAGCGTCACCCGCCCAAATGTTTTGTTCGATTCTTTGTGCAACTTTTGCCGATACATGACCGATTAAGAAATCTGCAAATGATGGGGGAAGTGAATCGTGCGCACTTAATCCCATATCAATTGCCTCGTAATCTCCGCGGAAATCTTTTTTACACAATTGTAAATTAACTTGAAGTTCTTTTGGTTCAAGTACTTTTTCAACCAATGTGACGGTTGAAGTCGCAGTAAAATCACAAGATGCATCTTTTAAAATTGCATCCGTCGAAACTTTTTTCAAAACTTCTTTGTGTTTTACGTTTGGTTTAACGGTAATTAATCCGTTTTCGATTGTTGATCCCGAAAGAAGTGCCGCGGCAATATATTCTTTTCCGCCTTCTCCAGAATACGAAGTTGTCAAACTTGTAGTTGTAGCCATAACTTATTGATTATTAAATATTTAAAGTTTATTTTTTAATTTGTGATATTTTTGCCATTACACGATCCATTGTATTTTGTGGTCGTGATTGGCCATATAAGAAATTCATTTTCTTGTCTTCTGTTTCCGGGTTGTGTGTAACCTTTTCAACTTCTGAAAGTTCTTCTTTTATTTCTTTGGGTGTCGACATTTCTTGTTTTTTGTCAATCATTGCCTTAATTTCTTCAATCATTGATTTGACTTCTGCAAGTTCTTCTTTTGTCGCGTAATTCATTTCTTCTTTTTCTTCTTCAAGATTTTCTTCAGTTACTTCTTCAGTTGTTTCTTCAGATACTTCTTCAGTTGTTTCTTCAGATAAGTCTTCAGCAACTTCAGCTTCAACATCCGATTTTTCTTCAGCTTCACCAATTGAAGCAATAATTCCTTCAGTTTCGATTGTTAAAATTAAACCGTCTTCAAGATTATAAGTTCCGATTGGCATTGCAATTTTTTCTTCTTCGGTCACGATGAAAATCTCGTTTCCTTCTGACATGGTTTCGGCCTCAACGACCGTCCCGTTCTCTAATTTTGCTTGTTCAAGTTTTGTTTCCATGCCAAGCAAAGTTTTGATTTGATTTATCATATCGTTTGAATTCATATTTAAATAATAATTAAAGATTTGTTTTGTTGTATTTTTAATTTTCAGCAATGCAAGAATCACAATCGGCGTATCTTGTTGCGGTGTTTATGTGTATTCCTTCGTGACTACGTTCTTCAAGAATTGTGTGACAACCCGAATGACCGTTTTGTAAAACTATGTAATAAATATCACCAACAATCAATGTTCCGTGATAATGGACATTATGTTCATGTGAATCAGTACAACCGCGGATTCTATACCCTTGAAACGGTGTCGGATCATGTGCGTAAATGCTTCCAATACCTTGGGCAAAATAATCGTCTTGATCACAACATTTTGTTGAATATGATCCGTCACGGCATAAACACGCGCGAGTGTTATTTGATGGAACTTGATATTTCATTTTAATGGTACACAATTTGGAACACGTCGTCCGTTCTTAGTTTTAAAACCAATCATTTCATATCCTTTTTGACATGGTTTTTTTAAATCTTCAGTGAGAAGATCAAGTTCACGCATTTTTGATGTCGCCCATCGAAGACCAGCCTTGCCACCCCAAAGAAGGTATGAAATTGTCCCACATGCTTCGGTGTCGCCTTCTTTATAATATTCTTGCGCGCGACTTAAATATGAAAACATTCGAACCAAAGTTTCTTGTGAAATCGGTTTATTTTGACTTAATTGACGGGCGCGTATTTTGCCGACTTGGGTTGCGCATTTATTTCCGTTCTTTTTATTTAAATCAATTCCGCGTTGTGCATTATTTGAAACCGTATCCGGATAATCTGAAAATGATACCATTTCAATTTTTTCTTCGTTTAAAATTGATTTAAGTTGTGATAAAATAAATTGTTTTTCTTCTTCTTCAATTGATGAAAGATCGTCTTTGATCGATTTGTCTTGTGGACGTTCCATTTTGTCGCTGAAATATGCTTCAATTGAAAATCCTTTGACCTTGCCGGTTTTAACATAATTTTCCCAAATGTCGTCGTTTAATACTTTCATTGAAACCATCCACGTCCCGACCGGAACATTCATATTGTATTGACGTGATTTGTCTTGCTCAGATTCTACGATCCAAGACTCCACAACGGTAAGTCCGTTCAACGGAATATCATGTTCAAGTGTCGAACGGGATTGATTGCCACGTATAAAGAATAATTCAGACGCTTTACGCACGGTTTCACGGCTAAAATATATATAATATTCATTTTCGCCCGATCGTCGAAATATGGGTTTATTTGGCACAAGTGCCGCACCCATCAAAATTCGTTTTTCTTTGTCAACTTCTGCAAGATTAAATTCTTGATTTTTTAACGCAACAAAATCTTCTTCAATTGCTGGATTTTCGACAACACTTATGGCATCGATTCCGGACACTTCGTCGTTTTCATCGATAAAAAGTTCAATAATTTCCATATTATTATAATAATTTTTTTAAAATTTTGTTATCCAATTGATGCGCCTTTGATAATTTTTCTATCCATTGCTTGCGCATTTGTTACTTCGTCTGACACAACATAAGCGCGAACCGGTTGGTTTTGTTGGTCACCTAATGCCGATGCAAGTTGATTTTCGGGTGATGCACCAACGACGTTGAAAGCTGGTGCTTGTGGTGCTGAAGCACCCCTTGCCGAACCCATATTTCCACCACCACCGCCGGGGATTGGTGTTGATGCAATTTGCTTGACTGTTTTTAAACCACTTGCAAGAATACCCGCAGCGGATACCGCTTTTTGAATTGAACCAAATGGTTCGGGAATTGTTGTTGGTGTTTTTAGTACTTCGGTAAATCCAAGATATGAATTAATGATTGCTTGAGCGATTCCGGCAGCTTTTCCAGCCTTTGAATTTTCACCAAGTAATTCAGAAACGGCACCGAGTGCGTTTGCAGTAATTGCAAGTTTTTGTTTTTGTAACAATTCCGCGGCTGCTTTTTCTTCTTTGTCATCTTTGTTGCGTTGTTCTTTGATTTGATTGTCAAGTTCACGCACTTCCAAATCTTTTTCTTGTCGAAAATTAAGAAGTTGTTGTTCTGCGTCTTGACGTGCTTGTGTTCCAATACCAAGACGATCAATTTGTTCCTGTAATCTTGTTTCTTCAAGTTCTTTTTCTTCTAACGCAACCGACTTTAATGCTTCAAGTTTGAGAAGTTCGTCTTGGATTTCTTCGGCGTTGAATCTTTTTTTGTCAATTAAACGAATGTTTTCAGCTTCTTTTTTTGAATTTATCAATTCAATTGCTTCTAATTCTAAACCTTCAGCATTGACACGTTGTTCCGATTCAAAACCAGCAATATTTTCTTTTACGTCAAGAAGATTCTTTTCGGCTTCAGTTAATGCAACTTTTCGTTCGATTGAATTTGGAAATTCTTTTGCGTCTAATTGTGCAAGTTCTAAATTTTTGAGTGCGTTGGCTTCTTGAAGTTTTGATTGTTCTTCAAGCACTTCGCCAAGTTTATTGTTTGCCTTTGTTCGGTCTTCGATTGATGCCGTTACGTCGTCACGAATTTGTCTTTGTCGTTCCGCTGCAAGTTGAAATTTAAATTGAAGTTTGTCGTTTTCTGCAATTGCAAGAGTTGCTTCATTTCTTAAATCTTGAATTCGTTGTTGATTTGATGCCGTTTGTGCAACGTCGATTTCTTTTATATTATCGATTGCAGCGGTTCCAAATGCCGACACTTCTTCAATTGCTTGACCAAATCCGTTTCCAATATTTGTAATATTATCACTAAGTGATCCCGTTGCATTTTTTAAATTTGCGTCAACTTCTTCAAGTTTTGTATTTAATTCTGCAAGTTTTTCCGGGTCTTTGCCACCAAGGAATGACATTTCCCATGCAGCTTGTGTCAATAATAAACCTTTTTGAACTGCGAAAAATTGTGTTTTTATTATATTTAAGGGTATTAAAACAACATTTTTTAAAACAACTCCAAGACCATTAAAACCATTTGTAGCCGTTTGCACTGATTTGTAAGCATTAGTCAAGCCGTTGACAACTTGATTTAAAACTGAAGAAACCGTCCCAAATGCAACACCAAGCGCATCAACGATGACTTGATTTTGTTTTGCAACATCAATAAAAGATTCAAATGCCTTTGCACCTAATGCCAAAACGAAACCTTTTGCAGCAAGTCCGACACCTTTGAAACCTTTTGCAAGTTTTGTGATTCCGGTTTGTGCGTTTTTAAGTGTGCCTTTCAGACCCTTGAAACCCTTTTCATTTGTGTCGCGTAATTTTTCAGATTCAACAATGTTGTTTTCAATTGCCGCCTTGACTTCATTTAATTGGTCAATCGTTTTTTCTGCGCGAAGTATAAGTTCAATTTCTGCTTGTTTCATTTTTCATTTGTTTTATTGCTTCTTTCAGTGTTTGTGGAAATTTGTTTTTTCCAAGTGCAATGTCAATATTCTCGCCTTGCCAATTTTCTTCTTTTGCAATTTGTAATAAATTAAATATACTATCTATCATGGTTGTATCCAGGTTGTTTTTATTCCTCCGGCATTTGCATACTTATCACACCAGCCGATTATCATACGCGTGTAAAATACCGATGTGTCACTTGTTGACGTGTAAACTTCAGCTTGGCCATTTTCAACAAAACCATTTGAATCAAATGAAATTGATGTGTTGTTTGTGATTGATGTATCTTCGTCATATATTTCAATATATACATTTGACGGCAATGTTCCATTTGATAAATACGTTTCAATTGTTGATGACTTTGTTGCAACCGCAAGATCACCGTATGAAGTTGAATACATAATTCCAACCCATGTGGCATTGAATGTCTTTCCGTCAACATTTAAAACATCAAGATTTGAAATTTGACTTCTTAAACCAAATTGACCTGAAGCATTTACCGGGAATGAATTTTTAATCTTTCCACCTTCTCTATATAAACTCGCGTCACATTTGTTAAATACAACTTGCGGCGGACAATCATAAATTGCAACAACTTCAGCGGTTGATATTTTAAAGACAAAATATTTAAAAATTGTTCCTTGGCCATTTACAAGCGTTGTGTTGTCAGCAAGTGCAAATGAACCAAAATCATTTGGTGATGAATCATAAGGCAATGAATTTGACCCGCCAAGATAATTGTTTGACAATAGATATTTTATATTATCACCAACAATTGGATAATCGCCTTGCCCGTTATGATAAATTGTTTCAACGGTCACAAGATCGTCACAAAAATCAAATCCATTTTGAACAATTGTGTCAAGTGTTGGTTGTGTCGCATAACCTTCATTGTCACCAGCACCGGCATATCTGACGCCAATCTCGATTTCAACGGACGGTTCGGGTTGTCCGTCGTCGTCACAATCAACTTTTAGTCCGTTTAAAATTGAATCATTGTCAGTTGTAACACAAACAGTCATGTCCGCAGTGACTAATTGACCGCAATTTGTTGTTTCTGTAAATACACTTGATATTGTGTCGGCAAACGCGTGCAAATTGCTTGTATTTGTACGAACATAAAATCTTGAAAAATATGTTTGTGGATCAGTCAATCCCGTTTTGATTGTTGTTTTTTGTCCAGTTGTTAAAGACGGATATCCATCTTGTTTTGCAACCGATACAACTTGAATATTTGAATCTGACTTTAATGTGTCAATGTCGTCACTTGCGATCAAATAAGATTCTTGCGTTGATAAAAAGAAACCAAATTCATCGATATTTGTATTGTTGCAAATTTTTCCGGATGTTCCTATTGTTGCATTAAATTTCAATTGATCACAAAATGATTCAGCACTTGTTGAACTTATTGTTGCCGCAGTAACCACACAAGGGTCAGTTGAAGTCGGTTTTATTGGATCATTTGAAGTGACGTCTGAAGGAACTTCCGGGTTTCCTATAATTAAAAACCCATCGGCCAACAAGTTCCCCATGTCCGCAGTATATAAAGTCGTGTCCGCAGTAATAAAGTCGCTTGATAAATCAATTGAAATTTCGTAAGGATTGACTTTAAATGTTTTTTCTTGCAATATGTTTGACAATTCCAATTCCGATTTGTTGGTTTCAAAGTTTGTCGTAATTTTATTTATTCGATATAAATTATTAAAAACAATTATTTTGTCCGCAAGTGATAAATTCTCAGTAATTGATATTGGTAAATAAGCCGAAACAAAAGTCAATCTTTTTTGTTTTTCAAATAAATCTTTTATATAATCTTTGTAATATGTTTCAAACAATGTCAATTTGTTTGGTTGACCAGTAAATTCATCACGTTCCGCGTGAAAATTTAATGATTGCGTGTCAGTTCCAAGAATATTTGTCACCAACAATGAGTTTCCCGGTACTTTTGGCCCGGCAATATTTACGCGATTTCCGGCAATGTTTACCGCTGCAATTGTTGAAATTGAATTTGTTGTATAAAAAAGAATCGGTTCGCCGATTGTGGATTCTTGTTTTGAATCTACTGACCAACCATAAAGGATTTGTGTTGATGAATTATCTTGTGGATTTCGTAAGTGTTCAAATTGCATGTGTTCAAATGGAAGTTCAATGTCGTATGCGCTTCCTTCAAAATTATCGGACGCCGCATATTCTAAAGTCCCCCATTTTTTATTGGCTAAATTTTCATGATTCTTTGCAAGAAATGTGTCGCCACCTTTATATCCAAGATTTACTTGACGATATGGAATAATTGAATCAATTATTGATTCTTCCTTGTCTAAATGTTTTGTGATGTCCCAAGTGTTTGTTGCTTGTGAATAAAAAGAATCTAATGTTTTTACAACAATTGTTCCGTCATCTTTTACAAACGAAGTCAAATTGAACATTTTGAAAATACCGGACAAAAAATCCAATGTTTTCATTTTAGGTAAATTTGAAGAAATATTTATTAATTGATCAGTTAAAACACCAGCACTCCCGGAAAATGATATTTGTTTTTGACCTTTTAAACCTAAGAAACCGCCGCCGGTTTGTATAATTGTTATTTCAACGTCAAAGGTGGCTGCATTTGTTGCTTCAATAAAAAATGTGTAAGAACCATTTGGAATTTCTATTTCCGTTGGATTATTTGTAACGCCGTTTGATGTGGTGCCGGTGATCCCCGAAAATTTATTGAATTCCTCGCCGTTTTGTTTTATAACAAGTGAATATTCGTCATTAGAAGATGGCGTTACTTTGACGCGTATTGTTCTTTTTTCTTTTGATTCATTATATGAATTTTTGAAAAAGGATGTTCGGACACCACTTATATGATTTGTGTCACCACGTACATTTGTAAATCCGGACACCGTATATTGTGCGTCTTGATCTTCAAACAATGAACCTTCTTTTGCATGAAGCCACATGTAAAGATTATATAAAGGAAGGTTTGTTTTATTGAAGAAGTCTTCACTGAATGTGATGTCGTATTTCTTTTCGATTGCCTTTATTATGGCATAAATACGAATTGCGGGTTTTAATTGTGAAAAATTGACACCGTGAACATTTGTATCCGTGACATTATAATAAACATTATTAGTTCCCGCATCTGTATTGGTTGGATCATAAATCAAACGATCAGTGTGCGTAATTAATGGTATAACAATGGCCTCATCGATTTCAGTTCCGCCAATTAAACCGTCAAGTCCGTTGACCATATAATCCGCAACATTTGTGTCATTAAATAAAAAACTAAATGAATCTAAATAAGTTAAACTTCCAAGTTTGTCTTCACCAATCAAATCTTTTAAAATAATTGTATTGCCAAAAAATGTCAATTTATATGTGTGCGGTTCGTTGTTTTTAAGTTGTGAACCTTCAAGTTTTATTTTTCCTTTTTTAAAAGGTTTATAATTGATATGAAGTTCGGCGTTCTTTTTTCTTCTTGCGTCGAATCCGTCTATATGATAATTGTAAAAATGTTTAAAAAACTTATTATTTTTTTTTGATGCTGGGACATTAAACGTTCGTGAATAATTCGTGAACACTTTTTCGATGTCTTTAATATCTTGTATCGATTGTGTAAGTGTGACGGATTCATCCTTGTAAAGTTCTACTTCTTCAAGGACACCTTGATCATTTTCAACATATAATTGTATTTGAAGCATTTATCGAATATTATTAATCTTGTCAAATCCAAATTCAAAATCAATTGTGTAATCTGTCAAACGGTTATTTAATGAAGTTTTAAATGTCATTGATTTACTTGCTGGAATAATTGGAAGAACATTTCCTTCATAATCAATCCAAGCATTTTCGGTCAAAAACAATTCTTCAATTGCTTGATTCATGTCTTCTTTTATAAAACCAGTGTTTAAGGTTAATTTTGTTTTTGCGTTTACATTGTATCTTTGATTTTGTGTTTCGTTTGTTCCGTATGTTACGGATGACGAATCAATAATGTTTCTTTTGAATGTTTCGTCGGTAACACTAAAAGATTCAGTTGTTTTTTTAAAGAAAAATAAATTTTGCAGTGCGCCCAATTTGTTTTGAAAAACAACTTTGTAAGGCGTGAATTTTGGTTCACATATATTGTTGACCGTTATTGTTTTTAATAAGGTTGTGTCGTCCGTATCATAAACTTGAATCGTTGATGAATTTGCTGGGATCGTAATATATTGAATCTTTTGGTTTGAATTTCCGTCGTCAATTATTTCTGTCGTTGCTGAATCAATTATGACTTTTCCAACACCTTCTTTAAATATTGGAAGATTTCCGGGAGTTCCTTTTGGTAAATAAATATTATTTGAAGAAATAAGCGCATGACGTTCAAGTTCCGGATTGATTTGGTCTTCAAAATACCCGTATCCATCAAATGCAATAAAATTAAATGTTTCGGGATTTGAATATGTGTATTGCTCACCGTCGGTGTCAAAATATGTAACAACTGCGGAAACCCATTTTGTATGTGATATATAAGTGCCGTCAAATGTGATATCCAAGTAATCGCGAATCAATTCACCGATTTCAAGGACAATGTTGTCTTGTCCGTTTATTATGTTTTTACTTAATGTATATTTTAAGTCCGTGTCGGAATATGAATTTTCTATTCCGGAATATATATACAATTTTAAATTAACGCTTCCTAATGCCATTTTTTATTTGTTAAAGTTTTGCGCCGGCACCGTTTCCAGTTGTTCCGGAATTACAATTCCATTCAATTATTTCTTGAATTATACCGTTTGAATCAATTACCCAAATGACAAACGAACCATAATTCGGGCCAACTGTCACTTCACTTGTTGCGACTGCATGATATAAACCCCCGCCGTTGTATAATGAACCATTGTGACAAATAGATTTCCCCGTGGTGAATGATCCGGATGTGCTGACAACTTCTTTTGTTAATGATGTCGCACCAGTACAAAAAGACGCTTCACTTGCTTGTCCTTGACTTATGTAAAAAGTTCCGCCGCTTGGACAAGTTGGTGTTGATGCCGGTTGTGTTATTGTCTTCGGACAACTAATTGTTCCGGAATTTGAATATCCACTTGGAACATCAACCGTGAACGTGACGGTTCTTGATGTGTCAGACGATACCTCACTGAATGATTTTGGTGTCCAATCTGAAATTGTCCCAAGGGAAGTTTTACCGGAACTAATCACCCCCTTTGTTGATATTTGTTGTCCGCTTAAATTAGCAGCTTCACAATCAAACGTTGGAAGTCCGGCGGGTTGATTAAACGGTGACGAACATTCAATTGTTGCTCCGGCGTTTGCATAACCAGCCGGCGCAGTTAAATCAAAAAATAAAGTCACGCTTCGATCACTTCCGGTATTGTTTGCTGAATGTGATGTGATTGGAGAACCACCGGATGTGTCTTTTATTGCGGTTATATTAGCCGGCCCGGTTGGATTTGTAATTGTTCCGTCTTGTGCGATTGATCCGCCTTGTATGGCGGGGATTCCATTATTTGAACACGCAAATGTTTGATTTGGCGCGTTTACTGTCACACTTATTGATTGCAAGGCAGTACACGAATTGGTTGCCGTGTCAAATGCGGAAACATGAACCGTTGTTGTACCACCAATTGCATTTGATGACAATGTAAGTGTGTCTCCACTTACTGAAGCATTGACAACCGTTGAAGGGTTATATATTGAATAACCAGCAATTGCTTGACTTCCTTGTGTGAAATATGACGTCAAATCAATCGTTGTTGAATCGCCGTCAACATCTAATGTTTGAGCGGGGATTGAACCATTTGTTATCGGGCCACTTACACATGAAGGGCTTGGGCCGGATGTTACAAGTGCCGGTTGTGTAACTACATTAACACAATCAATATATCCGTCAGCAACATTTAAAAATCCGGAAGGAATCAAAACACGAATTGTTATATTTCTTGCAGTTGCCGTTGATACCGTTGCAAATTTACCATTTGAAAAACCGGCATCGCTTGAAGTTATTGAATCAATTATTCCATAAGACAACGTCGGCGTGTTGATTTGCCCTTGTTGGTCAATTGATAAATTTAAAATGTTCGCGATTCCACAAGTAAATGTTGGAAGCGGAATTGTTGGTTCCGTTAAATTTAAATAAAAAGGTGACCTTACGTTTATTTTTGTACTCATGTTGTCAATTCAAAAAATTCGTCAATATCTAATCCAAACGCGTCAACGACATCATTTGGTAATTTGTTGTAATTATCTTCAAAAGGTTTTGTGAAATATTTTCTTGCTTCAATTCCCTTTTCATATATAGATCGTGCAATTAAAAACTTGATTGATCTTCTGTCAATAAATTTTCCATCCTTGTCGCGCGGTGCTAATTTTTTTCGAACCAACCATTTGTCAAGTGATTGGGGCGGAATGGATTTTTTGTTTCCGCTGAATTTATAAGGGGAATTTCTATTTGCAATATAATTTGATTTTGAACCCTTGACACCAAGATCAACAAAACTTCCATAAGGTACACCGTCTTTTGTCGCTGCAAGTGTAAATTCAAGATTAAAAGATTTTTTGTAAACATTGAGAACGTAACCGATTGACCCTTCAAGATTTCCAGTTGTATTTTTAAACTTTTTGCGTGCTAGTTTCTTCGATTCTTTGACAACCGTTTCGGCAAATGTTTCAAGTGCTTTTTTTGTGTTTTTAAAATCCATTAGCAAATTGTCATTTCATTTTTTACAACCACGTCAAATGATGCCGCCCATCCCGCAAGTTTGTTTTCAAATCTGTCGACAAAAGGTTCACATGAAACCACGTCTTCAATTTGGTATTTCTGCGAATACAAATCACCCTTTTGCATAATATTCAGCACTCGCGTCAAAACTGCAAGTGTTGTATTCAAAATGTCTTGTTCGTTATCATTCCCGGTGAAAACGTCTGTTGTTTCTTCTTTTGAAATGTCAACGATGTCCATCACAAGAATTGACATATTAAAACGGAATACATTTGTTGCAACGTTTGTTGAATTCATTGTCAAATGTGCAAGCGGAAAAATTGATTGTTTATCAAGATCCACGTCATTAAGTGAACCGAATGTCACCGTGTTAATGAATGGTTCCGCTTGTAGTTGGTCTTTTATTTTTGTTGTGGTGTCGTAAACTTGTTTCATTTTTTTATCATTTTCCTTTCGAGTTCCGTTTTTTCTTTTTCAAATGTCAAATACATCAAACATTTGTGAACATTCATTTTTGTGACGGTGTCGAACCGGGTAATGTCCCCCGAAGCAAGTCCGTATATGCTTGAATACCACCCATATTTTGATCCAAAATTTGCGCTTGCTGATCCGTCATGTCCGCCGCCATTAAATAATTCGGGATAAGATTCAGTAATTCGATCCCGATATGATAAAAAAAAACCTTAGCACCCATCACAATATTCAACGGTAGATTTTTCATTTCAACGTGATTGTCTGTTCCCTTGTAATCTTCAATTAAATATTTTCCATTTTTTGAAAATTTTATTGGACGATACAAAATACACATTGCGCGATCCATTGATTCCCAATCATGAAAATAATTATCAAGATCGACATATTCTCCAAGACTTATTTCATCAAGGTTTGGTATAAATCCATATTTGACGCCGTTCAATTTGATTTGCGGTATCATTTTGCAATCTTGGTTGAATATGGTTTGAAGGTGGTTTGTAATGCTTGTAATATCTGAAAAACGAATGTTGGCAATATCTTTCAAATTTACTTTGCAAAATATTTCAACCATTTTTTGAAGTGCGAATGAATTTTTTGTGTCGTCATTAAAATCAAGTTTTAAAAACTTCATATATTGACCAAGTGTGATTTCGCTTAAATCTTCGGGAACGTTAATTTTCACTTTCATATTATAATAATAAATAAGTGTCAAATATGTATAAAAAGAAAAGGCCACGTTTCCGTGACCCCTTCCAACCAACTAACATGAAAAAAAGAATTATTTTAATAAGTCATATCTTGAACGATAAATTTCTTCAATCTTATCATTCAATTCTTTTGTGTTTTGTTTCCACTCCATTGTCCCGAATTTAACAATTGTTTTGTTTATTTCCAAATTTAATTTGACTTTATGTCCGCCCCGGATCATTCCAATGTTTGTGGGTTTTTGAATGACGAAGATTCCGTTCATCCAACAAATGTCCAAAACCTTCCAATATTCTACTTCTGCCATGATTGCAAAAGTTTTGACAATTGTTGAATCAATGTTGATTCCCAAAACCAAATCATGATTTCAAAAATTAATATCATAAAAAATAACGAACCTATAAACATGAGCAATCCATAAAATAAAAATTTAAGAACCGCCTTGCGGTTTTCTTTTGCGGATATTTTTTTTACAAGTATCCAAGCAACTTCATTGTGTTCCATTTTAGTATTTTTTAAATTTACATACATATTCATTTGTGAAGTCTTCGAAGTCCATATCGGATTCAATTTCTTCTTTGTGAATGACTTTGCCGTCAAACACTTCAGTCATCAAAGTGACATCATATCCAATTTCATTTTCGAAAATGGCAACATCTTTTCCGGGTTCCGTTATTACATGGAATATGTCCCCGTCATATTTAAAAATTTCTTTTGTGTATTTCATATTAAAAAGGGGGACGAATCCCCCGTGTGTTTTAAGATTGATTTTTTATGTCGTCGTACATGTGCCAATTGTATTCGTCATTTGGGTCGTGTATTAATCCTTGATTATAAATTGAACACAATTCCCCAATTGTTCGTGCGGCGAACGTGATTGTTGCTTCGACTGCAAGTTTATAATCGTCTTTTAATTCAAGAACATATTTCCAATCACCGTCATCGCCGTATTGATACCAATCGTTAGGAACAATTTTTGCGAATCCTTGTCCTTCAAGTTTTTTCCGTGACTTGACCACGTCGTTTTCAATAAATTTCATTTTATGTGTTTTTATTTGTTATTGTTATTCAAATATAAATAAAATTATTTAATTAACAAATTTTTTTAATAAATATAATATTTTCCCTTATTTGGGTTTTCAAGTTCCATCATTAACGCATACCGTGCGGCGTCAATTGCGTGATCCCCACTCAATGGATTTGGTTTCTGTATTTTGTTTCCTACCTTATCAGTTGACCACACATATCCGTTCAATTCTTTTATAAGGTTTTTTGATTTTGATGTGACGAATATTTGGTTTTGATTTATCAA
>Ga0181411_1000503_pt1 | contig 14198 bp, 21 predicted proteins | sample 34SPOviralmetaG_FD_130114 | JGI IMG/M metagenome (GOLD analysis project Ga0181411, IMG submission 130114) | Marine viral communities from the oligotrophic San Pedro Time Series (SPOT) site, San Pedro Channel, CA, USA - 34 SPOT_SRF_2012-07-09 | ecosystem: Environmental > Aquatic > Marine > Strait...
ATCAAGACATACAAAGACTTTATGGAACGTCTGCGATGCCAGTTTTTGAATGGGCAAAGAAGATACAAACTGGTCAAAGAACTTACAATCCCTCAGATGCATTTGATGAAAGCATGATGGAGATGTATGAAAGTTTTAATCAACTTCCTGCAGGATATATGACTCCACAAGAGATTATGGCACAACAAGCACTAGAAGGAACTGCTGGGCAAGTTGGAATGTCAATTGGTACTAGCATAGGTTCAGAGCTAACAAACCCGTATTTATCTAATGATGTTGGTAATTTAGATAGAATTAAAAGTGGTATTATGAAGACTGGACAAGACACTTCAGTAGAACTTGCAAATCAAGCAAGATTTAGTGAGCTTGGAGACAAAACACAGAGTGCAATTAGATCAAGTGGATTTTTGGACAACTATATTCCAGAGTTATCAAGCAAATCCGCAGCCGAAGCAACTGGAAATTTAGCACAATTTAACAGAGGCTTAGACGAAGGTACTCTATATCAGCCAAGAGGTTCTGATGTATATGTGCCTACAAATAGATTTGAACAATCTTTGTCAGGTAGAAATATGGATGTTTCTAAACTAGATAGTGGCTTTGAGGGATTGGAAGCGGGCTCAATGCCAGCCAGAGAAGCATTGGATCCAGTTAAATCTCTTGATCTTGGTTACGATACTTATTCAGATGGATTCACAGATACAGTTAATCCTATGACAGATGCTGGAACAAGAAATTTATATTCTTCTGGAGTAGGTGCTGGAGTTAATTTTGTTGCTAGAGTAGCCTCTGGTCAAGATGTAGATGATGCCGCAAAATCAGCCGCAGATGCTGGATTGGTAACATATGCTACAACTGCATTACTAGCCGCAACACCTTTCGCACCTTTTTCAACTATAATAGGTGGTGTAGTTGGTGGTTTTGTAGGTAGAGTTATATGCAATGAACTGATGAAGCAAGGCATTATGGATCGCAAACAAGTCATATTAGACTATAAATTTACAAGAGACTATCTAACGCCACAACATGTCACTGGTTATCATGTTTGGGCAGTATGGATGGTCAAGCAGATGAGAAAAGGTAGACTAGTTGGACTTTGGGCACATATAGCTGGACACAGAGCTAACGAAATAGCTTACATTTATGGCGAAAGAGATAAGCCAGATTACTTAGGTAAATTATATAGAAAAATCCTAGAGCCTATCTGTTGGACTGTAGGTGCATTTTGCAAAGAAACAGATTGATCTGTATTATATAGAAAAAAGGAGATTTAATTATGGCTGAAGAAGAAATGGCAATGATGGGTGATCAACCACCTATGGAAAGTCAAATGCAAATGGGTGCTGAACAAGAAGCAAAACAAAAGATAATGGGTTCTTCTAAAACAGTAGCTTCTGTTCTTATGTCAAGACTTATGGAAATGTCACCAAGTGAATTACAAATGCTAGACAAAGCTATTACGCCAGATGTAGCTGGTGTTTTAATTAAGCTATTACCAGAGCTTAAAGATATCATTGAAGCAGTTGAGCAAGGTGGAGTTGCTGATGCTATGCCAGAAGACCAAATGATGGATGATGGTATGCCTGAAGAAATGGGTGCATTAGGTAACATATAATGATTAGAAGGGCGAATGTTTTAGATACGTCAGCTTTAATCTATATGCTAAATCAAATGCATAAAGAAACAGAAGTAGAAGTACCTAAGATAAACACTCATAAGTTGATAAGTAAGATAAACGATTTATTGCATAAAGGGTTGGTTTTAGTGGCAGTAAAAGACAATAACATAGTTGGATCAATTGCTGGAATGGCAGTAAATGATTGGTGGTCTGACGAAATGTATATGTCTGATGCATGGTTTTACGTCTTTCCAAATGAAAGAAAATCAACAATTGCAAAAAATTTATGTATTGACTTTATAAAAATCACAAAAGAGGCTAAACTAAAAGTTAGATTAGGTCATGTTTTTTCTGGGGATTTAGAACGAAAAGATAATTTTTATTCTAAATTAGGTCTAGTTAAAGTAGGATCAACGTATATGGAGAAATAATATGGGAAGTATGTGCACAGTTTCTGCTGAACCTTTACCAGACCCAAAGAAAGTAATTAGTGGTACAGATATACCAGAATGGGTATCGGCAGCGGGTAGACAATTATATGATCAAGCCGCAGAAATAGCTTCTCAAGACTTTCCTACATACACTGGGCCCAGACTTGCCACATATGGTGATGATAACTCTAAGCTAACTTCACAAGAGCAAGAAGGGCAAGCATTACTAGAACAAGGAACAGATACTTTCCAAAGTTATGTTGATGATGCTTCTGCAATGGCAAGCACTTTAGGTCAAGGATACAATCAAGCAAGTAGAGCAGATTTACTTGGCGAAAACTTTTCAATGGCACAAGCACAACCTTACATGGATATTTATCAATCTTCAGTAGACCCAGCCATAAGAGAGATTGAAAGACAAACACAAAGAAATTTAATGGGTGATAGTGCCTCTGCAGTAAGAGCAGGAGCTTTTGGTGGATCAAGGCAAGGTCTTAGAGAAGCAGAGACAATCACAGAAGGCTCTAGACTAGCTGGAGATGCAAGAGCACAAGCTGGAGCTAGAGGTTTGGAGTTTGCCTCACAAAGATTCGATCAAGAAAGAGCGGCAAGACTTGCGGCAGAAAATGCAATGAGAGCAGGTTTTGAAACTGATGAAGCTAGTAGATTAAGAGCAACAGAAACTTTACAAGGTTTTGCTCCACTAGTACAAGGATTGACTGAACAAGCCGCATCTGGACTTATAACTGCTGGACAAGCAGAAAGACAATTAGACCAAAGAGCTTTAGACATGGCTTATGGCGATTACTTAGAGCAAAGAAATTATCCACAAGAGCAATTAAACTTTGCATTAGGTGCTCTTCAAGGTGTGCCATATGAGACAAGAACTATAGGATTAGAGCAAGGTCAACAATATGTTCAATCACCAAGTATTTATGGACAAACAATAGGTGGTCTAGGTTCGTTAGCTAGTGCCTATTATTTAAGGAATCGATAAATGGAAAAGGTTACTCTAACTCAACAGGACATTGATGGATTTAACCCAAACCAACTTAGTATAGTTAAAACGAGTTTAGGTGTAGATCGAGAAGGTGAGCTTACCCCTGGAACTTACGATGCAGGAGATAACTATTTCAGAAATCTTGTAGAGACACAAATTATTAAAAAACCAAGCTCAGTAGTAATGAATGACAATAGTGGTGTTTCTGGTGGTGCTAAACTTCTAGACCCTAAGATTGGAGCACTAGCACCATTCATAAATCAAGCAACACAAATTCTAGATAGTGTATACGCCTCTACTAGTGAGCCTACTCAAAGAGAAAAAGACATAAACATGGGTAGAGCGGCTTTGCAATTCTTTACACAAATGGGAGCAAGTGCATCACAACCAGGTCAAACTGCACTTGGTGCGGCTAATATAGCTGGTGCAAATGTAGCTAAAGATTATCTAGCTAAAATATCACAAAGAGAAGCTGATGCGAAGAAACTTGAGCAAGCTAAGAAGTCAAGTGCACTTTCTCTTGGTATGCAACTTAAATCTGCTCAGGATGCTAAAGAAATTGCTTTAGGTAAAGCTAAACAAGGTGTTCCTAAAGTTGTAGAATTTGGACCCGCCATGAAAAAAAATGGTGAGCAAAAAACAGATGAAAAAGGCAACCAACTTTTTACTTATAATATTTATGACCCACTAGGTAAAATAATTGAAACCTACGATGCACCAAGAAAATCTGGCATTAATATTGATGTAGGAAATAAAAGTCAACAAAAATTTGGTGAAGTGTTTAGCACCAATCAAGCAAAGCAGTTTAGCACACAATTAGAGACATCAACTTCAGCAGATGAGGGAATGCAAACTGTAGATACATTATTAAATTTATTAGCACAAGATGACTTTGAGACTGGCCCGTGGGAAGAGTTTAAGTTACCATTAAAAACATTAGGTCTTAGTTTTGGTCTATTTAAAAACGATGATACTACTGTTGATAATATAGCTAGTGCAGAAGCATTTAGAGCTAAAGCGTATGAAATTGTTTTAAATTCAGTATCTAAGATGAAAGGTGCACTATCAGATAAGGAATTAGGTTTCTTGTCTGCACAGGGTCCAACTTTATCAAAAACCACTGAAGGTAATAAGCTACTATTATATTTGAACAAACATCAACTTAATAAAGCATCTAAATTTCGTGAATTTGTTATTTCTTGGTCAGATACAAATAATGAAGGATCGTTTCCACAAGATGGAGCATCATACAATAAAATGATAAGTGATTGGAAAAAATCAGATACAATGACACAAAATCCATATCAATATATTAAAAATGAAGCAGAAAAATTTGAAATAGACCTTATTAAAAATATGGGTGGCGAAGTAGATGATAATGGCGATCTAGTTCCAGGCTCATTAAGTAACGACACATTTCAAGAGCAACAAAAAACAAAACAAATTATAGATCAAGTAAGCAAAAAATTTAGCCTTAATATGTTGAAAAAAGTATTTAAAAACTCAGGATTTATGGAATGAGCTTAGTAGAACAATATTTAAAAAATCAGTCTGTAGAAAAAGATGATAAAAAAGACGAAGTAGAAGAAAAGTCTGTATCTGAAAATGTGTCTACAATAATAGATACTGCTACTGCATTACCAGGTCAAATATTTGATTTAGCTACTGGAACTTATAAAGAGCTTGAGTTTCCTGATGCCAAAGAAACAACTCAAATCGAAGATGTTGGATTTTTTGAATCCTTATTACCAAATGTAAAGTCAATGTTCGCTAGAAATGATTTTGGTAAAGCTGAAATTATAGCAAATGCATTTGAAGGTGACGAAAGATTTGGTGGAGTAGCCACTGATAAATTCAAGAATCCATTTATAGTCTGGAATGGTGAAAGATATTACATTAATAAACCAGGCGTGAGCAGACAAGATGTAGGATCATTAGTAGGCGAAATAATAAAGTATCTTCCAGCATCTAAATTAGTAAGTGGCACAAAATCTGTAAAAGGTAAAATTGTGACAGGCGTTCCATCATATACTGCAACAGAGGGAGTTGGAGAAGTTATAGAATCAGCATTAACACCTAAAACAGATAGAGCAGATAAAAGAACTTTAGCAGATAGAGGATTAGATGCTTTGAAAATGGGCACTTTAGGTACTGCTATAGATATAGTAACCCCACCAATTTTAAAGGCACCAGTTGAGGCAGTAAAAAGTGCAACTAGAGTAGGTGCAAAGGTATTAGATCAACCTATACCAGAGTTTGCTAAAAAAGGTATAAACAACAAATCTGTATTTCTGCAAACACAAGGGCAAAGAACGTCAGAACCATTTGACCCAAAAAAAGGAACTGCAACTGCTCAAGCAAGTACTAGAGTTGCTAGAGAAGATACAATTAGAAATGCACCAAATATAGACCCAATTGCTAGAGCTTTACTGCGAGGTTTAGATGAGAGACAAATTGGTCAAATAAGAGAAACTGCAAGAGAACTACAAAAAGATATAGGATCAGGAACTGTGGGTAGCGTTGATTCAGCAAATGTTCCTTTAAGTGCAATTGATTCAATAAAAAATATAGTAATTCCAAAATCATTAGAGCTAAAAAAAGTATCTGGTCAAGGCTTTGATTATGTTTCAAATGTTTTAAATCCACCAATAGTATCTTCAAAGGGAATTAGAGCTTTAGCTGAAAATATGCAAAAAATAATTAAAGAAGAATTTCAGCCTACTTTAACTGGAATAAACACCCTAGATGATATGCCACTTCTACAAAAAGAAATATCAAACATACAAAAATTAGCAAAAATAGAAACAGATAAACCTTTTCAACAATTAGCGGCTACTGCAAAAGCACTTAATAATAGATTAAGAACTGCAACTCCAGGAACGCCAGAGGCACGAATATTAGGCATATTGAAGGGTGAGTTAGATGATTTTATCTTTAGAGGCATTGATCAAGGTTTTATAAATGGAAATGAAGGAGTTATTAACGCCCTAAAACAATCAAATGAGTTGTACAAACAATACATTGGGTTAGTTGGAAAAAAAACAACTGGAGATAAAGCAGAACAAGCTACAAATGCAATTTTACAAAAGTTATCAAACCCAGGATTTGATGCTAGTAATGTAGTAAATGCTTTTTTTGGTAATCAAAAATTTCAACCAGCACCTGTCATGGCAAATGTTTTGAAAAGATTTAAGTCTGCATTACCAGCAGAAAAGTATGATGAAGTCATTGCACTTATAAAAGATGCAGTCATTGAAAAGGCTTTTGCTGGTAAGGGTACATCAGATATTACAAGAACAAACATAGTGAAAAACTTTAATGAAGTTTTTGGAAGAAACAAACAATATATCAAAGAACTATTTACAGATGCAGAAATAAAAAAGATTAAAAATTTTAGAGATAATGTAATGCCAACTTTGTGGGCAGAAATAAGTCTAAATCCTAGTGGTTCAGGTTATTTAATAGCAAGTGCCGCAGCCGAAACTGGTATTTTAAATTATATCAAATTGTTGCCAGGAATGAATTTAACTGGTTTAAAAGATACAATAGAGGGTGTGCAACGAATTGGTGATATAAATGAGGCTAAAGATATGATAAAACAATATATCACTAGAGCAGATAAGCCTTTGTTTGATTTTCCACTTCCAGGCACAAGGGAAGGTAAACTTACTATCGCTCCAAAAGGTGTATTTACAAAACAAGCAGTTTCTGCACCAGCAAGAGAAGAAATTATTGGAACTGAAGAAGTAGATCAAAGTGCTATAAAGCCATTGGTTGAAAGTATATCGCAAAAGAACATAGGAAAAATATTAGAATCTATAAGGTAAAATAATGGCTAAACCAACATTACAAGAATTTCAAGTTTCTTTAGAAAAACATATAGCTATATCAGAGGAACGCTGGAAAGAAAGTATCTTGAGAATTAAACGTATAGAACATATTATGATTGGTACTAGTGGTACTGCTATTGTTTTACTTATAGGTTTGCTAGTGAGGTAGCCAATGGTTGTTGCCGAAATTTTAACTGGTATTGCATTAGTCCAGAAATCAGTAGAGTTCATAAAATCAAATATAAATACAGTTCAGGACATATCTGGAATAGCAAAACAGATAGATGGCTTTTTTCTAGGCGAAGAACAAATGAATAAAGGGCAAGGCAGAGGCATGTCTATTGCAGAACAATTTGGCTCTGTAGAAAGTTCAGCCAATGACTTTATTAATCGCAAGTTACTAGAAGAGCGAAGAAATGAGCTTAAAAATATAATTAATCTCAGATTTGGGCCGCAGGCTTGGGATCAGATTATTGCAGAGAGAGCCAATAGAATTAATCAAGCTAAAGAAGCACAACGTCAACAAAGAATAAAAGCTAGAAAACAACAAGACGAAATTATGGAGATGTTGAAATGGGTTGGATATACGTTTATTGGCGTTGGCTTAATCTTAGGTGTATTGGTTGTAACTGTAAAAGCGTTTGCATACGAGTACAAAAGTAAAGATTACACAAGACAACAAAAAGTATGGCAAGGCAAAGTACAACAAAAGAAATACACAACTTGCAGATTAAAGAAAAGAGTTGTGTCCAAAATTACAAAAAAGCAAGCATGTATATATCAAGGTGGTAATAGAACATTTGAAATGATGATCGAAAAGAACTGCCCAAAGCAATATAAGTGCCTCTATAATCCCGATGGTGATGAACCAGATATCGATAAAGTGATGGAAAGCCTCAGAAGTATAACTAAGTGAAGTAGCCTATATCAGCTTCAGCTACTTCATTAGGAATAAAAAGGGGGAAAACATCAGAGGATATAATGTTCACTTTTATTTACTGATCCTAAAACGTAACATTAAAATGGGATCAAATTAAATTACGTCTTGCAGATCGTATCAAATTAGCACCTTCCTTTCTAGTAAAATCATATCTGTTGTCTAGGTACTTATGTAAATGCTTCATATTTGTCTTTGCTCTGATACATAATTGGTAACCATAGTAAAATCTTTGCTCGTCTTTCTTCCTATAAGCATCGCCTATGCACTGAAAGATTGTTGTGTGTCCATTGATTAAGCTCATCATGTTCATATGCTTATCCTCTCGTAATAGCCATTAGCAGTCCTTACAGACTTCTTCTCAAACCAATATGACCAACGACTATCCCAAGTATCGTACACAGTGCCATTTTTCATACACATTAGATGCCTATTTACTGCAACTATAATATTACCTTTATTTGTAAGCTCATCAAGTTTAGTTCTTTCTTTTGATCCAAACTTACGAAGTGATACCCATCTCCAATTATTGTTTAAAAGATAGTCATGGTAAATCTTTTTATAGTTACCACTTCTAGGCGATCCACCTTTTTCTCTAGTTCTAGATTTCATTTGCTTGGCTAACTTATCATTCTTTTTAGCTATGTAATCTTTATTAAGATTAAACAATGTATCATAAATTACTTTGTAATCTATTTCAGTAGCAATGGAGATTGCTCTTACGACACAATCCCCAGCTTCACCTTTAAAGTAGTTTGACCTACCACCATCACTATAGGTAAAATTTAGTTCCATTAGGCAACTCCCTTTTCTGCTTGATGTATTCTTAATGCTTCTTCTTCTGCAAGATTTTGTATTCCACAAAGAGTATCGTACTCTGTCATAAATTTTACTTTAGCAAATTCTACTGCTTCTTTTTTTGTATCAAACATATCTACACATTTTCCATTATACAAAACATTCCAATTCCAAAGGTTATCCCATTTACCTACAGTTGATTTACAAACTTTCCAATTTCCTAATTTCATTTTTTTCTCCTAATTTAATTGTTCATTTTTTACATTGTACCAAAACCCTTTAAACATGTCAACCACTAAATTGGGTTAAATAAACATTTTTTTTGGGTTGACTTATGTGTTTACATATGATAGAATGTATTTAAGGTAAATAACGAACAACAAAATTTGGAGATTTTTTTATGAAGAACGTAATCAAAACAAAGCCTAAAGAAAAGTCTTGGGTTAGTGCAAAATTATTTCAAGTTTATTTTAATCAAATGAGACTGCCAATATGTGGACTTAGATTTGCATGGGCAGTAGTAGGTCATAAGTGGGTTAGGGTGCAACTACCATTTTGTAACACTAAGTTCAAGATGAGACGATCCATATGGGATCAAATGGATGTAATGGGAAAGGGAGTATAGTAATGAAAGTAAAAAAACATACTTCTATTTGGTATTCTTTAGATATTGAAATAGAAGAAAGAAAAAACCTATTTGACACATTAAGTCATTGGGGTATCATTAAACAAGTAAATGTATATACATATTGGAAAAGTTTTGAGAATAATAAATTTGAACTTTATGAATTACAAGAATGTGAGAACAGAGTTGATATTGCTTTTAGAAGAGCGATTGATATTAAGACTAACCTTTTAAGGAGTTGGGAGCTAGATCACAGTATTAATGAAGATGTAATTGAGGATGCTTACAATCTTATAAGCAAACAACTCAAAGACCTAACTGATGATCACTACAAAATTCAAAACATATTCAAAGATATAAAAGCAAATATAATCTTACAAAAAATGGAGTAATATCTGGGAGGTTGTTATGAAATTTATTATTATACTGTTTCTTGTTTTGCTATGTTGTTTTAGTAAAGCAAAAGCAGATGAAGTTAAGTGTCTTGCTCTTAATATATACCATGAAGCAAGAAATCAGCCAACAGTAGGCAAACTAGCAGTAGCACAAGTAACAATGAATAGGGTAAAAGATGTTAGATTTCCAAATACTATTTGTGGAGTTGTTTATCAGGGTTATTATTCCAACAATTTTCCTATAAAAAATAAGTGCCAATTTAGTTGGTGGTGTGATGGTAAGTCAGATAAGCCAAGAGACCTAAGAGCTTGGAGCTATTCCTTAATGTTAGCACAACGAATGCATGAAGGTTTCTTTGATAATATAGACGTAGTAAAAGGTTCTACTCATTATCATGCAGTTTATGTAACCCCATATTGGACAAAAATGAAAAAGAAAGTTAGGGTCATAGCAGATCATGTCTTTTATAGATGGGAAAGATGAACTTTGAGAACTGTGTAAAATGTGGCGAAAAGTTAAGAGGTGCTACTAGAGTTAGGAAAAAACCTAAAAGATGCTTTAAATGTTTAGGGCAAAGTAATTATTATTCACATAATTATGAACTAAGCAGACTTTGTAAACAAATTATAAATGAAGCTAAAAATTCTAAAACTGAGACTGAAGATCAAACCCATCAATTTGAAGATAATCCCGCTGCCGAAAAATATAATCAAAATGAAGTTGGAAGAATAGATAAGCAGTCAGTAGGCATTGTGTTTAGTAGAACATCTATTGGCGATAATATGATTGATGAAAATTAGAACATACTTATCTGCTTATCCTCTGGTCTATTAAACTTTGGATTATACGCCTTCCTATCTTCTCCAATATATTCGTGTGAATAACATATTCTGTTTGTTTCTAATGGTATAAGGCGTTTCTTATAATCATAAGTATCAGAGCTTCTATCCTTTAAATTAGTTGCAGTGGCTCTCCATAGAGGTGATTTTTGTCTATACTCACCCATTCTTATATGAGAAGTCTTAGAATAATATCTTACGCCACTTTCTATATGAATGTCAGCTACTGCATCTGAAAGTCTAGTTCCTAGTCCTAACCCCTGGAAATCTGGAAGTATTACTGTTCTAGCTTCTCTCCAGTTTTTTCTTCTATCACCTTCATATAAAGGTGGTGTATATCCAGGGAGTGAGACACTAGATGAAAAACCAATTATCCTATCTTTCCAAATAGCTAAATAACAATGAGCGGCTTGAGGAAGCTCTTCTGTTAAATAGTGATGCTTCTTAAACAGTTCCCAATACTTTCTGATGCCTTTGATAACTGTAATTTCAATGGGTTGCCGAACTAACCCCCTTGATGCAAATTTCTTGGCATCAGTGTTAAAAACCCAATCTGGGTCTAGCCATTCTAATATGTCATCGTGACAAGTCGCTAGAACTATATTTTTTAAGTTATTACGCTTTACATACTTAGACAAAGATAAAGAACATGACTTAGCTACATCTCTATTAACAACTGACGTAAATTCATCTATTACAATGTTACTGCCTAATCGTCTTGCTAGATCGCATCTAAAGCCTTCTCCATTAGATAAAACATGTCTTGGCTTTGCCCAAGTAGGAACTGTATTTAATCCAACTGCTCCAAGGCGTTCTATAGCATCTTCTACAGAATTAAAATGAGAAGCTACAGATTTATTATTATCCCATTCTATTTTAGTTTCTTTACCATACTGATTAAGTATAGATGTTTTACCACTGCCACTAGAGCCATAAATAACACCAATACCAAATTCTTCTTCAAACTTAGATAAATGTGGAATAGTAAATTCAGTCTTACCATCAAATTCAAAATCAAAATTTTTAAAGATTACTTTGTCTATCTCTGACATTTCAACTTCACTCTTCAGAACAGTGCTTTTAAAATTATATAAATCTTCCATGTAAATCCCCTAAAGTAAAAGGGAGCATAAAGCTCCCCTTATGTTAAGCTATCTCTAGCTCTTTCCATTTCTTGCTATTAATCATATTTCTTACATCGTTTTGTCTACGTTGCTGAACTATATGATTATTAGTGCTATTGTTCTTCACATCTCCAAGATGAGTAGACCATGCAGTTGCAGACTGATATGCACACCATAGAGAGCCTTTAGCACCATTTCTACCATAATCACCCTTACCATGAATTTGTGCCACCTCAGACTCATATAAACCCATTAAATGATATAGTTGCTTTTTATTAGTGTCAGATTGACCACTAGCTATCTTAATATCATTAGCTTGGCTTTTAGCTATAGTAGTTTTGAATAAGTCAATAACTTGATCATCTTCTACTTTAGTATCCCACCACTTTTTAAAGCTCTCAGTTTCGTCAGTGATAGCAGTAACTGCATTTTGTATCTTCTTATTAGATGCATCTACATTGAAGTGTGTAGTATGTCTGTTAGCAGTATAGGCAATCTTTTGACCACTTACTAAAGTATTAAAACAAACTTCATTCATCCATCCAAAGAAAGATTGAAACTTCCATTTGGCGTTGTAACTATTTCTAGCTACAAATTTAAGGTACAAATCGTGATCACCTACTTGAACATGATGAGCTGGAAGTAATAATTCCATCTTAGCCATAGCACCATTTTCGTAAGTGTTTACAGTTATTTGATTGTTAGAGAAGTCTAAGCCACCACTTTTCATAGCTTCTAGAGCACCACCAAAAGCATCAACATGATGTATTGGCTTGTATCGTGACCCTACTATTGCTAGAGGATCACCTTCTTGAGCACCTAAATTATCTAGGCGTACAATCTTTCTACCCATATGAGAAGGGATACCTTGTATATCCCTTACGTCTATTTTAAATGATACGTCTTGTAACGCTTCTTGAATTTTAGTATCTAACATTATGCTACTCCTGCAGTTTTAAATAATTTTTTGTGTCTGTAAGCTAGATTATATTCATAACAAATATAGTCACCATCATAAGCAAAATCATTATCGTAACCATCTGCTTCTAGTATCCATCTAATAGCAGTTCTGTAGTTAGAAGCACCTAACTTACAAACATTTTTTATTCTTAAATAAAAATTAGAAGCATTGTCTTTTTTGGCTTGTTCTTTAACAAGATTTGCTTTTTGTGCTTGATCACAATAGTAGTCGCACATATCTTTAAGTTCTTTTAATGTGTATTCAGTAAAGTCAACTCTAACCTTACCACCACAGTCATAAGATGCATCTTTAATAATACAAGTTAACTGATACTTTTCATAGTCAGTAACATTGTAAATACCATAATCTGCCCAATGGTTAAGATCAGTAACAGTTTTGCACTGTGTATTTACATTTCCTTTAACAATGTAATTTTTTAGTTTTATTTGATCTTCAGTATATTTAGTCATTTTGTTTCTCCAATTTTTGTTAATCGTTATTTAATTAATATAATATATGTAGATACATAATGCAACCCCTAAAAAGAGTTTTTTTATAGTTTTCTTACATATTCTAATTTAGCATAGATAATTGAAGAGATTTTCACCATATTTTCTATATGTTGTAGGCTTTCTTCTTTTGACAATTTATCTCGCTTTATATCAAGTTTATACTTTTGCAAAATTTTTTTTAGTAGAAGAGCCTCATCTGAAACTTCTTTTACTATTATATTAGCCATAAGGTATCTCCTTAATTAACAATTTATCTCTAATATACAGACCATGCTTGTAACCTTGTTTATAATAATCAGAGAAAGTTTTCTCAGTATCTTGCTTTTCATTAATGATAGCATCATGCACCCCATCTTTAAAGTAAGCTAAATAACCTCTACGTTTATGGCGTATTACATTATTTTCATTAGTACCATTAGTCATATAAAAAGTCTCCTTGATTTGGATCGCTAGTTAGAGGTGTAAAGGTAATGTTTACTAATCTGTAAGTACCTTTGAATTTAGATTGTATTGGTTTTGGATTAGGCTTCAAAGCAGAAAGCTCATCAGGTTTTAAAATCATTTTCTCATCTTCATGTTTTATAATTAATCCACCTTGCTTGATCGCCTTAGTAACTTCATAATCTCTTATGCTTACATATTTACCAAGCCACAATTTTGTTACAACTCTAGTATACATAATCACTCCTATTCTTGTTTAAGTTCATATTTAGTTGCTCTAGCTTCAGCTTTCATAGAGGACAACTTTTTCTCTAGGCGTTCTAATCTTTGATCAGATATATCGTGATAATAGCCATCAATATCTTTAAACATCTCAACAAGATAAATAATATGATTTATTTCACTTGCAGTTAGCATAGAACGATTTAATGAATTTGCTTCTTTTATAATCTTGCGACTAAACTCTTGGCAGTAAACATTCATAGGCTGACCATAATCTGCTGACTTGCTTTTTAAAAATTGAGCACTAGCTCTAATACTATCAACTCTTCTATTTCTCATTCTAAGCTCCAAAGTTAGCGTTATAACAAGCATTATCAATTAGGCATATAAACCAAAAAGCATAATACAATACATAAAGGGTAGCTATAGCAGAAGCTATAACCCCCATAAATTTTAAGATACTA
>Ga0181411_1000508_pt1 | contig 14128 bp, 12 predicted proteins | sample 34SPOviralmetaG_FD_130114 | JGI IMG/M metagenome (GOLD analysis project Ga0181411, IMG submission 130114) | Marine viral communities from the oligotrophic San Pedro Time Series (SPOT) site, San Pedro Channel, CA, USA - 34 SPOT_SRF_2012-07-09 | ecosystem: Environmental > Aquatic > Marine > Strait...
ATTAATGTAGAGGCTGGAGGCACTAGCCTCGCTCAATCAGACATTAACAACGAAGCTATCCGTAGTATGATAGGAAAAGCAGACGGCGCACAAGCGTCTTTTAGCGAATATTACGGGGCTTCTTTACCGGAGGACTGGACAGTGTTAGTACCTTACGCACAGCCTACTATCAGCGGTTTTGCTATAAAAAACGGCAGTTACCGCTCTACATCAACAGCAAGCGATATAACTCTTACTTTGCCTTCAGGGACGTTTTGTTACTTGTTTAGTATTGGCGCTACTAGAACGCAGTCGTACTATGACAATTATATTACTGTATACCTAGACGGAGTTAATATGGGAGCCATTCTAAACGAGTGGCCCGGAAACCTTATAACAGGCGTTGACAATCAGGGCTACGGTCAAGAGTACTCTGACGCCAGTTCTAGAAATCGTGCTGTGCCTTACAACGGACCTCCTTTTAAAGTAGAAAGCACTATTCGTATTACTACAACAGGTAGCGGTCAAGACAGCAAATATATATACATGGTAGTACAGCCAGATTAAAGGCGTTGTAATGATGGTAGAAGACAACAGACTAGACAGAATTGAGCAGAAGCTAGACAAGCTGACTGAAGCGGTATCTCAAATTGCTCGTGTAGAAGAGCAGATGCTGTCTGTGTTCAAGCGTATGGATAGACATGAGAAGCGTCTAGACGAGCAAGAAGATGATATTCAACATCTAACAACTGAAGTACTAGCTAACTCTCACTCTGTCAAATCAGGAGAGCGTTTCTTTTGGATCGGTGTAGCAACGGCTGCATCAGCAATAGGATATTTATTAAGGTAACTTATAATGACTGACTATAGTAAAACAACTGACTTTACCGCAAAAGATACTGCTCCGATCACGGATTCTCAAAAGATTTTAAAAGGTAATGAATTTGACTTAGAGTTTAATAATATTGCTACTGCTATTTCTAGCAAGTTTGATAGTGCTTCAACCGTAGACATTAACGGCGGTGCTATTGACGGTACTACTATCGGATCTACAACTCCCTCTGATGGTACATTTTCATCTCTTACAGCTACTTCTTCTGGTACATTTACAGGCGTCACGGCCACGAGCCTTACGTCTACAGGTGATGTAACTGTAGATACTAGTGTTTTTAAGGTAGACACTACAAATGACAAAGTTGGCATAGGTACGGCGTCTCCAAGCGACACTCTTGAGGTAGCTAAGGCTCCCGTAATGGGCATAGGCAACGTAAGCCTTACGATTAATTCGGACGGACTTGCTACTACGGCTGATAGCATAAAGGTAAAATTTCAAGCAAATAGCTCTCAGCAAGGCTACGTAGGGTACAGACTGTCACAACTTCTAGGGTCTGGTACGGGGATTCATGCCGCATCTGGCTCTGCTTTTTTGGACGGGCCTACTATTGCTTTTTTGACAAGCTCTGCTGATATTCTCAATCCTGATGCTCAGGTAGACAGTAACGGTAATTTTATTTGTTTTAACGATTTTAGCGTAGGAGATGACACTTTTCGCGTAGACGCTGATGGTACTAAACCCAAACGCGTAGGAATACACAATACGTCTCCGTCTTACGATTTTCACATGAAAAGCCCGTCAACAACAACGGACCCTACACTAGCTATTGAGTCTACACGCCAAGCGCAAGATTCCAAAAACCCAAAATTAAGGTTTATTGGTGGCGCGTCAAACGCTACAATTTCCACAGGAGAAGGTGCATTAGGCGGTTTTACTTTAGTAAACGATGCTGCAGGAAGCATAGCACTAAAAAACAACGGTCAGTTAATAATGAAAAACGATGATGACGGTACTGAAAACACGATGACTCTTAAGGATAACACCCTTAACATCGCTAACATTCCTACGTCCTCTGCTGGCTTGTCTTCTGGAGACATCTGGAATGACTCTGGAACACTGAAGATAGTTACTTAATATGTGGCAGGCGCTCATATCGCCAATTACTAGCCTCCTCGGGCAAGTCCTTAAGAACAAGGCTGAAGAGAAGGCTGCTGTACACACAGCTAAGATGCAGGTAATACAGAACACTGCGTCTTGGGAACAGCTTATGGCGTCTGCCAGTGCAACATCGTGGAAGGACGAGTGGTTTACTTTGTTGCTCTCAGCGCCCGTGGTTGCGCTTATGTGGGGTATTGGGATGAATGACGTAGAGATTATAGACCGCATTGGTCTTGCCTTCAGCGAGCTTAACAGGCTTCCTGATTGGTATCAGTATTTGTTATTCATGGCAGTATCTGCATCATTTGGTATTCGTGGTGCTGACAAGTTGTTAGCACTAAAGGGGAAAAAGTAGATGGACGAAGAGTTAGACATACTTCAAGATACTACTCAAGAAGGTGCTTTGTTTACAGATACAACAGCACAAGCAGATTCTGAAGAGGTTGTTGATAACGCTCGTTACAATGACGAAGGCGAGCGTTTGTATTATTGGGTCGAGCCTAGTGAGCTTGGTGACGTAAGCGCATCTACTCCCGAAGGCGAGCTGCTTTCGGACACTGGAGGCTACTACACCGAAGCGGAGATCCGTGCGGCGTGGGACGCCGATGAAGGCATGGGCTACCTCAAGGAGCAGACGGACTGGGATAACTACTGGGGCTATCTAACGGAACGCCAAGACCTCATCGACGCTGGCGAGTTGTCTGACGGAGATTCCGTAGGCGCGGCCGGCCGAGCGGCCCGAGACGAAGCGATCAAAGGAGCCGGTGGGCTGAAGGCCTCCGGTGGCGCTAAGAGCGCTGGCGCTGGTACTCGCAAGCTGAACAGCGACGCGCGCAACGAGCAGTTCATGTCGATGATTAACAACCCCGTTCAGGTGGCGTTGATGGAGAAGTACGGTATACCTAACGACTTCCGGAACGATGACGGTGACGTTTTCCAGTGGAACGGTTCTAGCTACACTAAGACAGTTAAAGTTGATGGGCCTGATTGGGGTTTACTGATTGCTGCGGCAATGACAGGCTATATAATGGGCCCGCAGATTGCAGGTGCAGCAGGTTTTAGTGGGGGTTTTGCTGGTGGTGTCGCTTCTGGTGCTGCTGGATCTGTAATAACACAGGGCATTGCTACAGGTAGTGTAGATTTTGGTCAAGTAGCTATGGCAGGGGTGCTAGGCGGCATTGGTGGTTTCTTTGATGATCTACAAGCAGCAACTCCCGGCACATACGGTGGTTGGGTAGTTAACGGAGAGGTAGTAGGAACAGCAGGAACGTGGGGTATTGAAAAAGGGCAGTATCTTTCTGACCTTCTTAACATACCGCTAGACCAAGCTCTTGGTATTGTGGAAGGCGTACTAACAGGCGCTGTTTCCGGTGAAGATTTAGAAGGAATAGCTATTAATGCTGCTGGTGGTTGGGGAGAAGCCTACACTAACCAGTGGATTAAAGACACTCTTGCAGATCAAGGATTAGATGTAGACAACTTATTTAAAGAAGGTACTACGAACATTAGCACAGAGTCTTTGCAAGGATTAGTATCTGATGGGTTTGATGCCTTACTTGCTGGAGGCATGAGTGAAACTGATGCGTTACAAGCCATATACGGTTTCTTTGATGAAGGAGGTTCTTTAGACTTTTTGTTGCCGATGTTGCCAGAGTTGGGCTTTGAGGGAGATTTATTTGCTATACCTAATTTTTGCGAAAGTTTCCCAAAGTTGTGTAATATAAATATTCCTAACCCTTGTCCTGATGGGTTTATAGACAACGGTGATGGCAAGGGTTGTGTTGAGATTCCTGAAGTAAATATTCCTAACCCTTGTCCTGATGGATTTATAGACAATGGTGATGGCAAAGGTTGTGTTAAGATTCCTGAAGTAAGTACTAAATGTCCTGATGGTTGGGACAGAGATGAAGATGGTATCTGCATTGAACCTCCTGAGTTGTGTGGTGACGGTTTCTCTTGGGACCCACAATTAGGTGAGTGTATTGAAACTATAGGCGGGCCAGATATTTGTCCTGATGGATTTATAGACAATGGTGATGGCAAAGGTTGTGTTAAGATTCCTAAAATTACTTGTCCAGAAGGTTTTCGTAACGAGAACGGAAAGTGTTTAAAAATAGAAGGACCAAAAATAGAAGGACCAGATATAGACATTGATTTAAATTTTCCGGGCCTAAGTAGCGGCTTTAGTCCACCCACCTCACAACAAAAAACCGGAATGTTTACTGGGGATATTACAGCAGACGCTCAAGTAGTAAACAGGATTGACTTTCCTATTACAAACTACTTAAGCAAAGGTATTTTAAGCGGCGGCGCTTTTGAGGACTTTGTATAATGATTAAAATGATAAATGGTAAATGGCACCAAGAGATTACTCGGCCTGATGGCACTAAAGAGTTTATTGAAATGGGTGGCGAAACAGCCACAGCAATGCAGGAAAACTATTTAAAAGATAAAAGAGAGTTCGCCGCTGCAAACTATTGGGACCCTTCTAAAGACTACACTAATAGTTTTGGAAGTCTTTTTGGAGGTGTTAAAGATATGTATAACTATACGCCTTCTTTTGGTGCTGGCCCTAATCAGAGTTGGCAGGCGGCTCTTAGAGGACGTTTAGATAAGCGAGCGGGTGGTGACCTCACTGGACGTAGCCATTTTGAATCTCGTACTGGTACAACAGCATACGATTACCAAGAAAAGATGTACGCCCGTAACAACGCGATTGAAGAGATGTATCGACAGGGTTACGACATGGGTCAAATTACGGATCACGTTGAGGGCCGTGTCAACATCAATACCGTGGAACCTAGTTACAAAGATTACATTACAACACGAGAACAGTACGGTGACTCTGCTAACGACTACTTTAAAGTTCCTGACAACGTAGAAGAAATTCTAGGTGACAGACGCCGAGAGGGCATACAGAGTACTTATCAAACAATGGTAAACAATGTTAAGAGTTTGTTTAATGACCCTAGATTTCGTCAAGCAATAGGTAATTATTCACCTGTTAGCGATGAACCCGAGACTGAGCCTGAAAACCCGACTCGTAATTTAAGGGTTACTAAAGGACTCTTTGGGGATAGAATATGACATATTTAGATTTAGTCAATAATGTACTAAGGCGTATGCGTGAAGATGAAGTATCTAACGTAAACGAAACTACCTACAGTAAAATGGTAGGAGATTTTGTTAACGACGCTAAAACCTTTGTGGAGTCTGCTTGGGATTGGTCAGCCTTACGTTACACTATGACTATAACTACATCAGCAGGTGTCTTTAGTTATATTATGACCGGAAGTAACAACGCGCTCAAGGTTCTTCACGCTTACAACGATACGAGTGATTGGGACTTACAGTATCAAACTCCTATCTGGTTTGACCAGCAGTACATGATGCAAACCCCTCAGTCTGGTTCTCCGTCTTACTACGTGTTTAACGGAGTAGACTCTAACGGAGATACTCAGATTGATGTCTACCCTAAACCTGATGGAATATACACGTTAAACTTTAACTGTATCTTGCGTGGGCAGGTGACTGCTACAGATGGTTCAATTATTAGACCTAACATCCTAACTAATAACGCAGACAAGTTACTTATACCGCATCAGCCTGTGCTACACATGGCTATAGCTTTGTTGTCTAGAGAGCGTGGTGAAACAGGAGGCACATCTACACCTGAGTACTTTGCCATTGCTGACAAGTATTTATCTGACGCTATCGCTATGGACGCACAGAAGCATCCTGAAGAAACCATCTGGTACACTCCTTAAGGATTACGTATGGCACAGCCACTACAAAGTATTAATTTAGTAGCGCCGGGATTTAAAGGAATCAATACGGAAGATTCTCCTATTGCTCAAGATCCTTCTTTTGCTGAAATAGCAGAAAACACTGTCATTGATAAGAGTGGTCGTATAGCTGCGCGTAAAGGGTCTAGTGTAATTACTACTACTAAAACAGAATTAGGTGTTGACTATCTGCATAAGATTCATTTTTATTACAGTTCAGCAGGTTCTGCTAGTGAAACAGTCTTAAGCACAGGCAACAACAAGATACTGTCAGGGGACACAACCTTATCTGATGTTTCAGTTCTGGTGGGCACTGGTCAAAGTGCGCCATATCAAATTACAGATAACAACTGGAAGATTGTAAACTTTAACGACAAGGCTTACTTTTTTCAACGTGGTTACGATCCTTTGATATACGACTACAACGGAGGAAGTCCTGAATTAAAAACACTTCAAAGAGTTAACAACGATATCAACTCAGATGCTGTGGTTACACCTGATATTCTTAAGTGCCACGAAGCTCTAGCCGCTTATGGCAGACTGTGGATTGCTGATAGTTCAGTCGATAACCAAGTAGTTTACTGGTCTGACTTGTTAATAGGCAACGACTTTACAGGCGGTACTAGTGGTTCTATAAATGTAGCTAAGGTGTGGCCTGATGGTCACGATGAGGTTAAAGCAGTAGCTGCACACAACGATATGCTTATTATTTTTGGAGAGCACAGTATTGTAATATACGGAGGGGCTTCAGACCCCTCTACTATGGCTCTTGTTGACACTGTATCAGGTGTTGGCTGCATTTGTAGAAACTCTGTTCAGTCTATAGGTACTGATGTGTTGTTTATGTCAGACGATGGGCTGAGAAGTTTTGGTAGGACAGTACAAGAAAAGTCTCTACCTATTTCAGACTTAAGTGCTAATGTTAAAACAGACATTATAAGTTCTATATCGGTTAGGACAGGGCCAACAGCGTCAGTGTACAGTCCTGAGAATACTTTTTACTTAATTTCTTTTCCTGACCAAAATCTTGTTTACTGCTTTGACCTTAAAACTCGTTTAGAAAACAATTCATACAGGGTGACAACGTGGACAGGTGAGTTCTTTAAAAGTTTTGAACGAAAAACTGACGGTACTCTGCTTATGGGATCAACCGCAGGTGTCAGCGAATACAAAGATTACTCAGACAACGGCGCAGCTTATCGGTTTAAGTACTACAGCCCTGCGCTAGCTTTTGGTGATGCGTCTAAATTTAAGTTACTAAAGAAAATAAACCCCACTATTATTGGCGGTAGTACATCTACTGTGTTTTTAAAGTGGGGCTATGATTTTAGCGATGTATACAACTCTATTACTCTTGAGGTTACTGAGAGTGTACCTGCATACTATGGGGTTGCTCTCTACGGGACATCTCCAGATAGCGGAGGAACCGCTTTTACAGAGGCTCAGTATACTGGAGGAACAGAGGTATCACGCCCTAGAGTAAACGGTACAGGATATGGAACGTTAGTAACCGTAGGACTAGAAGCTGACATTGGTGGTTCTGAACTATCTTTGCAGGAAATTAACGTATTAGCATTAATAGGCAGAACAGTATGATTATGAAAATAAAGGGAGTTAACTAATGGGTATTTTATCTGATCTATTAGGAGGCGTTGGGAGAGATATATACGGGGAAATACCGCAAGAAATTAAAGACCTGTATACAGATCCATTACCCCAGCTAACGGCTCCTGACGTAACGTTTCAACCGTTTACCGTAACGGGTTCTGCTGGTTCTACAACTGCTGGGCCTGACGGAACAACGTATAATCTTAGTCCTGAACAGCAGGCGATGCAGCAGCAACTCTTTGGGGGTGCTTCTAACTTCTTTAGTCAGGCTATGCAAGACCCTGCACAGAGAGAGCAGGCTGTGTTTGATCGTATGATGACTGCTATGAGTCCGTCTCAAGAAAGAGAGAGACTAGCTCTAGAAAACCGCTTGGCTTCACAGGGACGTTTAGGCGTACAGACCAGCCAGTTTGGCGGTACTCCTGAAGGACTAGCGCTAGCTAAAGCACAGGAAGAACAGCGGTACACAGCTATGCTAGGCGCTATGCAGCAGGCACAGGCTGAACAGCAACAACAGGCTGGGTTGGGTGGTATGTTCTTAGGACAGAGTTACGCTCCTATGCAGGCTTTGTTGACTGAGTTTTCACCGGGACTACAGACGGCTACACTGGCTGACGTAGCCCGTAGACAGCAAGGTGAGTTCGACTATGAGGCTCAGTTAGCTAATATGGAAGGCGAGCTAGGACAACGACAGGCTCTAGGTAACCTCTTTACTAGTTCTATGTCAGGTGCTGGTGATCTCTTAGGTAGTATTATAGGTGGTGCTGGTGGGCTGCTTGGCAGTGCAATAGGTAATTGGGAAGATATATTTAAATAAGGAGTACTAAAAATGCCTAGGCAATCAAGAATAGCAGACATTTTAATGGCTGGCAGTAGACAGCAAGCACAGATGATGAACCAAGCATACGGTGGGTTAGCCCAAGGTGTGCAGGGTTTGTTTACAGGTGTGGAACAGGGTCTAGAAAGTAGACGCAGAGGACGAGAAGAGGAAGCTCTAAAGCAGAGGCAAGCACAAATGGCTGGCTTAGAGGCCGCTGGTGTAGCTGCTACAGAAAAAGCACAAGCCCAGAGAGAAGAGTTAATCCTCAGGAGAGCTATTGAAGTCGCGACAGCAACTAACGACACCGCTGCTCTACAAGCTCTGCAAGTTAAGGCTTTAGATCCTAGGGAGTATCTATCTTCCTTGGCTACGAAAAGTGACGCAAAGACTTTTAATGTTCCTGCTGGCGGGTCGCTTGTTAGCTCTACTGGTGAGGTATTATACGAGCGTCCGTTTAAACCGGAGTCCGGACCAAAGCAAGGCATTAAAACTGTGGAACGAGATGATGGGTCTATCGTTGTTTTAGACGATGCCTCAGGCGATGTTATCAGTACTATACCACCTCCCGGTAAAGGCGAGGGTGACAGGGACGCCGCTTTGAATCTTATCGCGCAGACCACCAGCTTCATCCAAGACGTTGATGCGTTGATGGGTCCCGGTTTTACAGAGGCGGGTTTTATAGGTGGGGTGTCCTCAATGGTTCCCGGTACTCCTGCATACGACAGAGAAAAAGAACTTTTGTCTATCAGGGCTAGACTTGGCTTTGACCAGATCAACGAAATGAAGCGTCTAGCGGCTGAATCAGGAGCCTCTGGTACTGGCTTAGGACAAATTTCTAACATTGAATTTATGTCCCTGCAGTCTACCATTGATGCTATTTACACAGGTATGTCAGGGGAAGCGCAGGACAAAGCACTAGCAGCAATCAAGAAGCACCTGCTGAATGTACAGAAGCTGGCCTCTGGTGTTGCCCCTGCTGACGCTATTGAGTGGGATAAGCCTGAGTACAAAGCTGTTGGCTACCACAAGGACCCTGAGACGGGCGCGGTGTTTTACGCACCTGACGGACCTAACGGGACTATATACAAACTCGTAGATGGTAAGTTTGTCAAAACAGGAGCTTAACTAAATGTCTCTTGCAGAAGATATGGAAGCATTTGATAGAGCCTTTGGCGTACCCGCTCAAGGCGAACCTCTGGTGTCCGAAGAACAAAAGAAAGAAATGGTGATTGATGATGAATCAGCGTTTCAACGGGCACTTGAGACTGACGCAGTAGACGTATATAACTCTGATGTAGAGACAGAGGAATCGTCCCTGTGGAACAGGTTTTTCTCTGAGCCTTATCAGAGAGGAATCGAACAACAAGCCCAGACTATGCAGAGGTTAAGCCAGAGCCAACAGGCAGGAACTATGGCTGGGATTACAGCCGCCATGAGCGATCCTGAGGTACTAAAGGAGCAGTACCGTCAGTCTACTAACTTGCCCTCTGTTTTACTGCAAACGGTCACTACTCCGCTTAGGGTGGTTTTTGACTCTGCCTCTGAAATGGTTATGTTTGGTGCAGAGAAGGGCGTAGGTATGCTCCCTGAGGGACTCAAGGAAGGGGCCGCAGAGCAGTTTCAGGCACTGATGCAGACAAAGGGTGGTCAGATGGCTTGGAACGCCGCAGGACAAGGCATGGAAGCGTGGGAGGAGTTCCAGAAAAACTACCCTAACGAAGCGGCTAACCTTGTCGCTATCATGGACTTAGGTTTTACTACAGGAACAGGGCCTCTTATTAAGCAAAAAGTAGTGCCTAAGAAGCTAGAGCGTATCGGTATGCGTAACGAAGCGTTGCCTCTGAAGGGTGGTGACGATGACGTTTACAATATCCTGTTTGTTGGTGACAAAAAAACTCCTGAGCAGGTAAGGCTAACTGAAGACCCGAAAGGAATCAGGGGTGTTCAGGAGCAGATTGCTACGCCAGAGCAGGTTGAGATTATCGACATAGCTAAGTCTGCAGGAGTGTCTGGTAACAAAACTCTACAGGCGAACCACAACACGTTTCAGAAGTACTACGATGATTTAGAAGCCAGCCTAATGAAGATGCTGGCAAAGAACGAAAAGAACATTGATAGAATCGAAATTGACAATAACCTCAGAGTCAACGTAAAGGCTATGTTTGATGAGATGGTTGTTTCTAACCCTAAAATTATGTCTAGCAAAGAGGCTCAAAAACAGGTAGCTGAGTTATACAGAGAGTTTCTGGCTATTTTAAATGAGCAGGGCAGGTCTTTGCAGGGCCTGAGAGTAGCTAGAAGTATGTTTGATGACCGCGCACAACGCATGGGTTACGATTTATCTGGAGATAGATTAGACATACAAAACTTAGCTGCTATGGCTGTACGCAAAGGAGTCAACCAAACCGTCTTTGATGTAGTGCCTGAGGCAGAAACTATCTTTTCTAAAATGTCAAAGATTATACCCTCTCTTGGCGCTTTGAACGCTAAGGCGGCTACGGAAGCTAAGACACGCTTTGGTCGTTTCATTAATTCATTAGGTCTTCAAAAGTACGCTGGGAGCACAGCACTCGGTGTCGCCAGCAACGCCATATACGTATTAGGCGGCACAGCAATAGTAGGGCCTTACGCTTTTATTAAAAACCAGCTAAGGCGTCCCGGCCCCGCGAAAGTTAGAGCTAAACTAGCGTACATCAAGCGTGACATGATTGGAGAAATTAAAAAAGCAATCAAGGCTACGCAAGATCCAGTGGAACGTAGTATGCTACAGCGGGACAGCAAAGAGATTTACACGTATCTCAACGCTGTGTTCAAGCAGATTGAGTCTGAGCTAGAGCAGGAAGAAACTGAATGAAGTGGTTAGAGAAACTTGCTAATAACTTTGCTAGGTCACTTGAGGCTGAATCGCAGGCATATCAGTCTGGGTTTAGTGCTATAGGTGAAGCTCTGGATATTGCGTCAGAAGCAGAGCTGCGTCCTATGCGTTCTGCTTTGGGTGACAGCCCAGAAGAATTTACCACGGAGGATGTTATTGTGCCTAGGGCAAGCGTCCTTGGCATGAACATGAGCAACCCTCAAGAGGAAATGCCTAATCAGCGCATCCCTAAAGAGTTAGTAAACGCTGGTTTTGACACGTTTTTCGCCCCCTCAAACGCCCTAGGTGTGGGACTTGTAGCAAAAGGAGCAAACAAGGTTCGTCAGGCCACCCAAGATGCTATAGAGTACTTTGGACCTGCGGCTGGAAGAGGCGGTCCTATAGCGTCCATGCCTAATTACATTGATAATTATTACGGCCCCACTCCTCCCAACCCAGATAAACCTATTAGATCAGCAATAGGGACAGGAACAGATAAAGTAGTTTCCGCTATACCGGGAGTTACCCCTGAAAAGGTTAGGGCGACACGACAAAAAGTATTGGGGATGTTTAATTGGGGCAGAAGGTCTGTTACTGAGGGTATAGAATATCTTTTAGATCCACAAGCTAGAGCGACATACAAAGAAATGGGCATAACACCCGGATCACAAAGACACGTATCTAGGGCTTTGGCTGATGACGCAATACACAAAGCAACAGCACAGGTTCAATACACATCTCACATCGGCAGACAAGCAGGTAGGGAAGGTCCGATAGCCCAAGAAGTTCAAACAATAATGGAAAAATCAGGCGTAACCGACTACTTTGCCTATACGAACGGATCTTACGCCGCTGCTATCAAACAGGGTAAACTATATCCTACTAGTGGTGGGCGTAAGTCAAACATGAGTGCTGATGATTTGGCATACATTGAAGACCACTTTGGAACCGTCTGGAGAACTCCCGACCCTAAAGGAAACAGGGTAAAATTTAAAGACGATGAAGGGACTATACTGATGGTCAAGGCTCCTGGCATCGGCACAAAAACAGGTGACCACTACAACGATATTATACAAGCTGGGGGCTACGTAGGAGATTTATACAAAGCCTTTACAAAATATGACGGCAAACCTTCAGTAGAACAGCTTTGGAAAGAGCTTAAAAAAGCATCTGATAAAAACGTAGAGTTTAATGCCTTACCTAAAGGTGAAAGAAATGGAAAAACTAGGTGGACGTTAAAAGATGGTAGCAGTACACTGGAAGGCGCTAAAGAAAACGGCATCTGGATAACTAACTCAAAAGCGGGCAGGGCATATACAGAGGGCGGTATTAATTATATAGTTAAAGTACAGCCCAACGGTAATATATTTGCCGTAATGTCAGACGAGCATAATTTTTTAGAAAGTATACCAGCAAAAATTGACGAGGGTGTTAGGCGCGTCACTGGTAGAGAAGAAGGTGCGAGTTTAATTTCTCAGTTTGAAGAGGTCTTGCCGCACAGGTTGGTTGCTGTTACTCCTCCAATGCAGGCTAACATATTTAATTTAAGAAAGCAGCTTAGAACAGAAGGACCACAAATCAGTAACGTAACAACCGGAGAAGGCGCAGTCAGCCGCAGTGATCTAGAAGCCTTTGCAGGAGCTAGGCCAAGCGAAAGAGGGATGTTGATAGAACAACAGAGAAACAGAGGCGCTGCTGAAGTACTGGGCGGTGTCGGGATGCTAACCGGAGGAAACCGTGAAGAAGAACGACGATAAGCACACAGTAGAGTACACATCTATCGACTACCACAGCATGTGCCAGAAGTCAAAAGACCGTATCAAGAAGATGCAGGCTGAAGGAATACCTACGTCCCATGACCCTAAAGAGAAGCCAGAGGACGTAGGCAGTAACGACAGAGGTTACTCTATCTTCTTTATGTCATAACTCGCAGTTGTTACCTGTGCAGGCCAGTTGCTGTGACCCTTCAGTCATATCGCTGGCCTCTTCAATATCCCACGATATTTCTGTAGGGAAACCCTTCTTAAGTTCTTTCAAGGTAGCCTTATCCACAGGTTCATATGGGGCCTGCTGGTACGTGTGATCTGAATAAGGTAGGAAGGAAATTCCAGACACCTTATCAAACTTGTTGTACAGCCACTGCCCCACCTCAAGGAACTCATCATCGCGGTAGTAGCAGGTCATGGATGGCTTATGCTCACACCAGTAGTCCTGATATATCTCCCATAACTCTAGCTGCTCCATAGCACCCATGTCTGAGGCTGTCACAGCGCCCTCAGGAGACGCTACAGGGAAGCTGAATACCCTAGTACTGGGTGACATTAGATCGTCCTCCACAGGGACACCAGCGGCCTCTAGGACAGAGCAAAGTGGGTCACGAGAGTCTGCACGAACCCGCCGAATATATTGACTGCTATACCTAGGATGGATGCCACTAGCACTATCGACCAACTGACTAACAGTGCCAGAAGGCTTAACTGCAGTAATTGCTGTAGACGGATTAATACCCAGCTTTTTAGCCCACTGCTCATTAGTGACGATAGCCTCATTACGCATCTCCATTAACCATCTCTTTAGCTTGCTCTTGTCTTGACGCCCAGACAGCAGAGGGTGATCCATGATGCCCGTCAGTGACACGCCTAGCAGTGCCTCCTCTTGCGTGTTAGTCTTCCAGATGTTACGCAGGTATCGGAAGTCTGTCAGGGTAGCTTGTAGAGTTCCAAGTATTGTCGCAACACGTACTTTCCGTTTGAGGCTTGCGAGTGTATCGTCTGGCCTGACAACAACCTCTGATAAGTTGCAGAATTGATAGGGTCTGAGGATGATTTCGCTACACGGATTAGTTCCAAAATCAAAGGTAGCATCTCGTCTGCCGTTTTTTTCAGCTTGCTTTTGACTTGCCACTCGGCTAAAGACACCTCGTTCACCAGATCGTGATTCATATAGACTTGTCCACTCGTTTAAGAACGCCTCAAAGTCAGGCTTCTCTGTGTAACAGGCTGAGTTATTAGACAGCCCACGTTGAGGGTTATCTACCCACCATTGTCCTGACTTGGCTCGTCTGATTCTATCGTCTGTGAGGTTAGAGA
>Ga0181411_1000511_pt1 | contig 14067 bp, 14 predicted proteins | sample 34SPOviralmetaG_FD_130114 | JGI IMG/M metagenome (GOLD analysis project Ga0181411, IMG submission 130114) | Marine viral communities from the oligotrophic San Pedro Time Series (SPOT) site, San Pedro Channel, CA, USA - 34 SPOT_SRF_2012-07-09 | ecosystem: Environmental > Aquatic > Marine > Strait...
AGTAGATCTTAAACAAGGAGATATGTTAGTCTATTCTGGCTGTGAGCTAGAGCATTGGCGAAACAAGTTTAAAGGTAAGGAATGCGTTCAAGTATTTCTTCATTATAATAATCGTAAAACTCCAGGAGCAAGAGATAATATGTTTGACAAGCGTCCACATTTAGGTCTTCCTTCCTGGTTTAAACGATGATATAATCTTTAGATGGAGACAGGGCACCACCACATACCCCCTGTCTCCTTTTAAGGATTATACATTATGTTTTTTGGCGGAACTACCTTTGCAGGTGCACCTTTTGGAGATTCAGGATTTAACCCTAACGCATTTGTAAGCGTATCTGGGTCTAGAATTAATGAATCAACAGGTACAGTAGGATTAATAGGTAAAGCACGTATTGCTGTTACTGGTAATAGACTTAACTTTACTATTGGAAATGTAACAATTATTGAAGGTACAGGTGTTATTGTATCTCCTGATGGTAGTCGCATCAATGTTACAAGTGGTGACCCAACGATTATTGCAAAAGCATTAACTGTTGTAACGGGATCTAGAGTAAATCTAAATACAGGCACTCCTACTTTTGCATTTAAATACCCTGTAACCGGAAGTAGAATTAATGCAAATACAGGAAGTGTTACAACTATAGGTAAAGCAACTGTATTACCAAATGGGTCTAGAGTTGATGTTAGCACAGGTTCAGTAACAATTACAGCTGATGCAAATTTATCAGTTACAGGAAATAGAGTTGATGTAGCCATAGGTAATGCTACAACTAAAGCAAACGCAACGGTTGTTGTTACAACTAATAGACAAAATATTTCAAGCGGAACGGTTACTATTATAGCAAAAGCAACAGTCACTCCAGATGGTAGTAGATTAAATGTTGCAGATGGTTCTGTATTAATTAAAAAATGGGATGGTGTTGTACCAGGAGCTAGCATGACTTGGACTCCAGTACAAACATCACTAGGATAAGATATGTTATTTGGAGCAACACCTTTTGCAAGCTCACCTTTTGCTGATCCAGGCGGCGTAACAGTCTTTGTCACCATAACAGGAAACAGAGTAAACGTAGATACGGGCACTGTAGGAATTACAGCTGCTGCAAGGGTATTACCAAATGGCACTGGAACAGAGATATCAATAGGTAATGTTGTTGTTAAAATAGGTCAAACAGTAGGTGTAACAGGAGTAAGAATAAACCTTGCATCTGGTACCGCTTCTGTGATATCATGGAACCCGATAGTTCCGGGAGCAACAGGTACCTGGATACCTATTGACCCTAACAATCCATAGGAGAAGTATATGGCATCAAGTACGTCAAGTGACTTAAAACTAGAATTAATTACCACAGGTGAGAAATCAGGAACCTGGGGTACTATTACAAATACAAATTTACAGATATTAGAACAAGCAGCATCAGGTTATTTAGCACTTGCAGTAGGTGGAGCAGACGTTGCTTTATCTTTAGCTAATCACGCTACAGCAAATGGTAAAAATTTATACTTTAAATTAACAGGTACATTAACTGCTAATAGATCAGTCACTATGCCGGACTCTGCAGAAAGAGTTTTTATTGTAGAAGACGCTACAGCTAGGTCATCTAGCAACTATACTTTAACAGTTAAAACTGTATCAGGAACCGGAGTATCTTTACCAGTTGGATCAACAACAGTATTATATTCTGACGGTACGAACATTACCGGTAAACTGCAAACAAAAGGATACTACACACCAACAACTACATATACGACAGTTAATGGTGACCAGGTATTAATAGATACTTCTGGAAGCGGTATTGGTACCGCAATTACAATTAACCTACCTGCATCACCCGCTGTAGGAAATGAAGTGACCTTTATTGACAGTGGTAATAACTTTGCATCTAACAATTTAACAATTGGAAGAAACAGTTCTAATATTTTAGGTAGTGGTTCAGATTTAGTGGTTTCAGCTAATGGCTCTGCATTTACTTTAGTGTATGTCAATGCAACTAGAGGCTGGATCTATAAAGATAAGATATAGGAGCTAAATAATGGCTCTTCTTGATTTCCAATTCGCTCCAGGAATTGACAAACAAAATACAACAGTTGGTGCTGAACAGCGTTGGGTAGACTGTGATAATGTAAGATTTAGATATATGTTGCCTGAAAAAGTTGGTGGCTGGTCTTCACTTATAACAGACACTATTGTTGGTGTTGCAAGACGTGAATTTGCATTTGTTGATTTAGCTGGTAATAGATATGTTGCTATCGGTACAGACAAATGTTTACTTATATATTTTGAAGGTCAACTTTATGATGTTACACCTTTAAAAACTACATTGAGTTCTTGCACTCTTGCAACGACATCAGGTTCGGCAGTTTGTTCTATTACAAAAGCAAGCCATAACCTAGTAGCAGGAGATGTTATATTACTAGATAATGTAACTTTACCATCAGGCACTGGCTATTCTGATTCAGATTTTGAAGATAAATTATTTCAAGTAACTAGTATTACAAGTTCAAGTGTATTTACAATTACACAAAGCTCTAACGCATCTGCAACTATATCTACCGGTGGTAGTATGGATATTAAACCGTATGAAACAGTAGGTCCAGCTGCACAGTCATATGGTTATGGTTGGGGTACAGATACTTGGGGAACAGGTAAATGGGGTGAAGCTTCTTCTGCAACTGATGTAACACTAGAACCCGGCCTATGGTCATTAAGTAATTTCGGTCAAGTACTAGTTGCAACAATTGCAAATAGTAAAACATTTACATGGAATGCAGGAGCTACAGATCCTTTAACAGTAAGAGCATCGACATCAACTTCAGGATTTGAAACTACAAATAATCCGACTGCAACAAGGGTTACACTGGTTTCACCAACAACACGTCACTTAATTCATTTAGGAACTGAAACAACAATTGGTACACCATCAACTCAAGATGATATGTTTATAAGATTTTCAGAACAAGAAGACATAAATGATTACACAGTAACTGCAATTAATTCTGCAGGTACACAAAGACTTCAAGATGGTACAAAAATTATAGGTGCTTTAAAAGCAAAAGAAACTATTCTAGTTTGGACCGACAATGCACTATACACTATGAAGTTTATTGGTGCTCCCTTTACATTTGGTTTTGAACAAGTTGGTACCAACTGTGGATTGATTGGTAAGAATGCAGCTGTTGAAATAGATGGTATTGCTTATTGGATGTCTACAAATGGTTTCTTTGCGTTTGATGGTACAGTTAAATCTTTACCATGTACTGTTGAAGATTATGTATATGATCAAGCAGATACAACAAAAGGACAACAGGTATATGCAGGTTTAAATAATCAGTACACAGAAGTAACTTGGTATTACCCATCAACAAATTCAGAATATAATGATCAATATGTTGTATTTAATTACGGCGAAAGTGGACCTAGAATACCAGGAGGAGTTTGGTATATAGGTACAGAAGCTAGAACAACTTGGATTGATGCAACTGTATACCCTAATCCTATTGCAACTAAATTTGATGACAGTGCTACAGGAACCTTTCCAATCATTATTGGAGAATCAGGGCTCGGGCAAACTACATTATTTGAACACGAGGTAGGAACTGATCAAGTTAATCCTGATGGTAGCACAACAACTGTTACATCGTTTATACAATCTTATGACTATGATCTCCAACAAAGAACAAGAGGTCAAGCATATGCAGTAGCAGGAGATGTGTTTTTAGCAGTTAGAAGATTTTTACCTGACTTTAAAGATCTTGCAGGAAATGCAAAAGTAACACTTGCAGTTAAAAGATATCCATCTGATTCACAAACAACAACGGCACTAAGTCCATTTACAATTACTACATCAACTCAAAAAAAAGATACCAGAGCAAGAGGACGTTTTGTTAATATAAAAATAGAAAATGACAGTGCATCTGAGTCTTGGAGATTTGGAACAATGAGATTAGATATTCAACCAGATGGAAGAAGATAATGGCTAAGATAGTAATAAGATTACCGGAACCAAAAAAAGAATATGATGATTCTAACCAAAAACAAATTAATAGAGCGATTTCTTTAGTTGTAGAACAACTAAATTCTACGTTTCTAGATGAACAAAAACAGGAGCAAGAAAGATTTTCTTGGTTTATAAGTGGCTAATATATATAAAAATTCATTAATAGATTTAACTACTACAGATAACACTGTAATATACACTACACCAGCTAGTTCTAGAGCTATAATTAAAAGTATACTGGTATCAGAAGATGCTGCATCAGGAAGCACAATAAGTTTTACTATAACAAATGCTGCTGCAGCGGTATTTAATTTGTTTAAAGACAAGTCAATAGCTTCAAAAGCAACAACAGAACTGTTAACTCATCCTTTAATTTTAGAAGAAAATGAGGTATTAAAGGCACAGGCAGCTGATGCAAATGAATTACACGTTATTGTATCAATATTAGAAATAAACAGAGACTAGGAGGAATATGTTTAAAGAAGAAGGTGAAGTAGCATACACAATAATAAATGGCAAAAAAGTTCCAACCGTAAAATGTGAAACAGAAGTGGTTCTAAGAAACAAAGAAACTAATTACGAGTATAATTCAGACAAAGAAGCAGAAGATGATATTGCTAATACTGAAACAGCTACTCAAAAAGAACACGTAACAAGATCATTAAAAGTTAAGGTAGCAGCAATGCCACCATTAGGAGCAGCGTCAGAATAATGGTTTTAAGTCCATACGATCAATCGGTATATGATGCAGGGTATAAATACATACCTCAAAGTCAATACCTATTAAACCCGTTTCAAATACCGGGAGGAAGTGAAAACGAAGTTCCTTCTGGTTTACCTGCTATATATCAAGCAGGTGGTTCAGGAGGCGGAGGCGGAGCATTACAAGCTGGCTCTCCAATGACGGACTATAATAATTTTTATAAATACACATCTGATAAATATTTTAACAATCAAGCTACACCTAATGTAGATGATTTATATCAAAGTAAAGTTGATAAAACTTTTATGGGTATGCCGAGTTATAGACAACAAGAACTAACAGGTCCAGATATGGGTGAGTATATTGGATCAGGAACTGATATTCCTTTAGAACAAACTATGGCCGGTAGAATACAATCTGGAATTGGAACTGTTAAAGGTGGTATTCAAAACCTAATGGGTAAAGTAGGCAGCCTAGGTCCCGTAAGTTTTTTAATGAATAAAATGGATAAGTTTGGTTCATTACCTCTAGCTGATCAAGAATTTATTAAAATGAATATGGGCTACACTGGCCCAACAGTATTTGGTGAAAATACTACAGGTAATTCTAAAGATCCTTTTGGATTAAATACAAGATCTGCATTAGGTAACTATGCGGAAAGAGTTGGTGTAGAGTATGACAAACTTGGTAATATGCTAGGTGGAAAAATGTCAGAAAAATATGGTGTTGAATTTGATCCTGAAACAGGAACTTTCATAGGTAAAAATGCAGCGTACGCTAATAAGATGAATAAAATGAATTTAGCTAAATATAATTTCTACAAACAACAAACATTAAGAAGAGATTTAGATAGAAAAACTGCAGAAAGAAATGCTAGAATAGAAGCTGAAAGAAAAGCAGCAGCATCTAGAGCAGAGTCAGCAAGACAATATGACTCTAATGTACATGGTCCAACTAACTATGGATTAGGTAGTGATGGTCAGCAATCTTATGATTCAGGACAAGGATTTGGTACCAATGCAACGACTGGTGGTCCGGTGAGTAATAAAACTGGTAGAGGAAGAACAGACTATATGGATGGTGGACTAGCAGATATGCTAGAGATATATGATTGATTATAAAACAAAAAGGCGATAAAAGGGTAAAACTATGGCGATTTCAAGAATGAATATGGAAAGACAAATGCGTAATATGGGTGGTATTATGGGTCTTGAAGATGAAAGACAAGGGTATTTTTTAGGTAAACTAGTTAAGAAAATAACTAAACCAATTAAAAAAATAGTTAAGTCACCATTAGGTAAAATGGCTCTAACAGGAGCTATGATGTTTGGTATGCCTGGCACACAGTTTGGTGGTCTACTTGGTAGAGCAAAATTAGGTGGTGCAGCTTCTGGTATTTTTGGAAACACTGGCGGTATTGGTGCATTACTTGGACAAGGTGGTAAGTTCAGTACACTAGGAGATTTATTTAGAGTAGGTGGTAAAGAAGGAGCTAAGTTTAGTATACCTAGAATATTAGGTGGGTTAGGTGCAGGAGCAGCAATAGCAGCACCATTTATGATGGGTGAAGAAGAAGTTGACGAAGGCTCACCTTATACTATGGCACAACCAATGATAGAAGATGTAAGAAATCAAGCTAGAAAATATTATAACGATCCAACAAACTCTGCATTATACTTTATGCCTCCTAAGTCAGCTGTACAAAGTTCTTTCTACGCTGCTGATGGTGGACTAGCTAGACCAGGTTATAGACTTGGTGGTGGTATTATGAATGCAATAAGGGGTGGGGTTAAAAAAGTTAAATCATTATTTGATGATGCAGAGGTAAATATCAGTATCAGAGATCAAGACGTTCAAACTGATTATGGACTACAGGCACAAGCTGTTGGTCAAGATGTTTTTGTAACACCTAAGTCAGGTAAAGCTGCAAAAGTTATGGAAGAATTAATACAAGAAGGTTATGACATTACTAAAGCAGAAGATGGTAGTTATGCAATTAATGCTTTAGATGAAGGAGCTCTTGATATTGTTGCTAAAAGATTAAGATTAGGTGGTAATGACATAGATGATTTTATGGGTAGCTATGATGATCTATATTCAGGTGGTGATGATAAAATGATTTACGATGCTTTAAGAGATAGAAAAGCCGAAGGCGGTATTATGGACATGGGTGGTCTTGAAAAAGATTACAGAGAAGGTGGTTTTGTACCACTAGGAGCTGAGGAAAGAGCAGACGATGTGCCAGCTAGACTTAGCAAAAATGAATTTGTATTTACAGCAGACGCTGTAAGAAACGCAGGTGGTGGCGATATAGACAAAGGTGCAGAAGCTATGCAGAATATGATGGACAATCTAGAATCTGGTGGTAATATATCAGAAGAGTCCCAGGGCATGGAAAATCCTGCACAGGAAATGTTTGATCAATCACAAATGTTGGAGAATAGAATAGAATAATGGCATTACCAGATTATTTACAAGAAGCAGGAAAAGATTACGCACGACAGCTTACCGCTACAACGTCGGCACCTATTAATACAGGTACATTTACAGGCAGATCTTTTGTTGCAGGAGCAGACCCATTACAAACATCAGCAATACAGGATGCTACAGCTGGTCTAGGATCTTATCAACCATACTTAACACAAGCACAGACTTTAACAGGAACCGGGGCCGGAGGAGCAGGCAGCGCAGGTTCTATTGCATCATTTATGTCACCATATCAAACAGGTGTTATAGATGAATCTTTAAGACAATTTGATTTATCAAGAGAAGCAGGTATGCAACAGATAGGTCAAAATGCTTACACGTCAGGTGCATTCGGTGGTGGTAGACAAGGTGCATTAGAAGGACAATACATGGCTGATACTACAGCAGGTAGAACGGGTATTGCTAATCAATTATTACAACAAGGTTTTCAAGATGCATCAGCAAGAAGAGGACAAGATCTACAAAATCAATTTGCATTATCTAATTTTCAAAGAGCCGGTCTAGCAGGAGACGTTGCTACACAAGGTAACCTTGGAGCATTTAGACAAGGATTAAATCAACAACAATTACAAGCAGATGCCGACGCTGCAAGAACAGCAGCTTACGAGCCGTATCAAAGACTACAACAATATGGAACAGGTATTAACCAAGCTGCAGCATTAGGAGCTATGTCTGCACCATTACCTCAGAGTAGTCCATTTGCAACAGGTTTAAGTACAGCTTTAGGTATCGGCGGATTATTCGGTAAACTGTATGGCTAAAAAACCAAATAAAATTTTACAATTTTTAAATCCTTTAGACCCTAGTAAATCAATGGGTAGAAAAATACTTGAAAGTGGTATGTACGGACACACTGCTCTTGACATGGGTATGAAAATGTTAGGACTTAAAGACGGTGGTAGAGTTAGAGGATGTGGAAAAGCCAAGCGTGGTTTTGGTAAAGTAATGAAGAGGAAAAAATGAGACCTTTAAATAGACCTATGTTTAGATACGGTGGCCCTATTAAAGAAGGGGTCATGAATGGAATGAAAAGTAAACCTGCTCTTGTAGGTGACCCTGTATATCCAAAAGGACCTGATGGTAGGTCACAATATGGTTATGGTACAGCTGCAGCCGCTTTATTTAATACAGCTAGAGCTGCTTTAGGAAGAGGAGTATCTCAGACACCTGGTTTTTTTAAAAACGTTATGTCTGGTATAAAAACACCAACGAATTTTACACCAGCTACAGAAGGCATTATGAGTAAAGTACCTCTGTTTATACAAAAAATGTTGCCAAGTAGTAGATTTAGAAATTCAGGTTCTATGATACCTATGGGTGGAACAGGAACAACTAAAGGAGCTTTAGTTCCTTATGGCTCAAAAGTAGATGCAACAGGTAAGTTAAGTTATCTACAAGCTTTAAAAGATCCTAAAAAATTAGGTATGGCTATAAGAGAAAATAAAATTCTAGCAGCATCAACACCTAGTTTAACGTATAGTGCAGGTGAAATAGGGGTTCCTTTAGCTATAGACACAGCAAAAGGATTTGCAAACTTCTTAGTACCAGGCACAAAATTTGATCCCTTTGGTCCTAAAGAACCAAAAGAAACAGGTGCGGATACAAAACTAAAGAGAACAGATAAAATTACAGTTGTTCCTAATGATGGAACAAGCGCAGCTGAGCCAAAAACTGAAGCAGAAAAAACTAAAATTAATGAAGACAGAATAAACGAAACAAGAGAAAAATATTACAAGTTAATGGGTATTGATAAGATGAATAAGAAAGCAGCTTACAATTCATTGATTGATGCAAGTAAAATTGTTTCTGAGGAAGGTGGGGATCTTAAGGGATCTATTCGATCAGGTAATTTACAAAATAGAATTATATCAGCTATATCTAAAAACTTAGATTCATCAGCTGATCTTAAAAAACAAATTAATGCTGCGATACTTAAAGGTGAGATTGAAAAAGACATTAAACAATCTGATCCAGCTAATGAAGTGGTTAATCAATTAAGATTATTACAAGCTAAAAAATTAACGAAAGAACTAGACGGTACTTCAGTAGCTGACATGATAGCAGCAACCTCTGCAAAATCTGGTGCAGGTACAGTAACAAGTGATATTGTTACAGAGTTTATTAGATCTAAAGGTACTGATGCACTTACATTACCTGATGACAAATTTCAAAAGTGGGAAAGAAACGAAAACAACAAAGGTAAGGATGAAATAGATTTTTTCCAAGAAAATTACTCTGGTCTAGATGATGGTATCTATGTTGTAAACAAAAGAGCCGTACAAAAAAGTGGTGATCAAATAGCATTTGTAGATCTAGATGAAATAATAGGTTAGGATTAACTTATGGCTACTCTAAGAGAACTAGAAATGGCGTCAGCAAATGACGACAATAATAAAGTAGGTACAATTGAATCTGTACTAGCCGGTATCGGATCAGGTCTTCTTGCAATACCCAAAGGTTTCTTTTCATTAGGTGCAACACTTTTAGATCTAGGTGTAGATAGAAACAGAGCAGCTAGAGTAGAAGCATTCTTTGATGATCTTACAACACTAGACGAAAAAGCAGAGGCAACAACTGCTGGTCAGATAACAGAAGCATTAGTTAATATTGGTATACCTGGAGCTGCAGGTTTTAAAATAGGATCTAAAATTGCAGCAGATGCAATGAAAGCATCAAAAAACATGAAGTATTTTAAACCTACTTCAACTGCAAAAAAACTTGGTGATGATATTTTAAAATTAAATACCAGAGGTAAAACAAATAAATTTATTGGTGGAGCTATCGGTGGTGGTGTTGGTGAAGCAACGTTTGTTGGTGACGTAGAAAAGATAGGTACGTTTGGTGATTTAATTGGTGGACCGACAGAAGTAGATAGAGAGTCTGATGGCGACCCTGTAAAAGATTTAATTAACAGAGTTAAGTTTGGTACTGAAGGTGCGTTGTTTACAGGTTTGATTGGTGGTACAGGTAAAGTAATTAAAAAATTAACAAATAGAAATAAAAGTATAACAGATTCTAACGATAAACTTGATAGATGGATTGATAAAATTGCATCGGGGTTCAGGGCAAGAAGTGGTAAAACTCAAGAATTTTTTGATATAGAAAGAACTAACATTGGTCAAAGATCTTCTGATGCTATAGCAGCAAAAAATATATCTAGAGAATTAGATTTATCTATAGATAAAATATTTCCTCCTTTTAGAAACATAGCTAACAGAACAGGTCAAAAAAATAGAGATGCATTATTAAAAGATGTAAATGATTTGTTGTTATCAGGAGAAGCAAAGATAGATGACCTTGGTGTTGCAAAATTTGGTGCATTAGATCAAACAAAAAAAGAAGCATTACTTAAAAAACTAAAAGCTTTAAAGGTTGATGATGAAACTATTGGAACTGTATTTGGAAGCTTGACAACTATCAGAGATAGATGGGCTGATTTGTTTTCTAATCTAGGAAGAACTTTAGGTAAGAATGAGATAGCAGAATTTAAAAAATTATTTGGTAATAAATTTAAAAACTACATTGGTGCAACATATGATGTGTTTCAAAACAAAAGTATCATACCTTTTTTTGCATACACTCCGACAAGAGAAGCTATTGAAAGAGCCAAAGCTGTATTTATGAAAAGTGCTGATGAAGCAGGAAAACCTTTAACAGATTTACAAGCAGAAGAAATTGTAGCTAACACATTAAAAAATCCTAATTTACCAAAAGGTTTTAGATTAGATAAACCATCAGATGTAATCTTTCAAGTACCAGAGTTTTTTGTAAACAGAACTGTATTAGATGAAACATTAAAAAGAAGAACTGCAACACCTCTAGTATCTATTGGTGAGATAAAATCAAAAGCAGATAGAGAAGTATTCGAAGAATTATTTGGTAAACAAAGAAACCCAATGCAGACAATCATAGGTGCTACTGCAAAACTATCTATGCTTACAAGACGTAATATGTTTTTTAAAGATTTAATGGCAAAGAATGATGAGGTAGCTACAGCCTTTAGTTCTGGAAAAAGTAATGTAAAACCTTTCTTAGCTAAAAGTGAAGATGAAGCTAGAGAATTATTTGGTACCGATTTCGTACCTGTTGAAGTTATTGATCCTGCAAAAAGATTAACTATTGATGCAGGTAAAGGTGTTAAAAAAGAAGTTATAGACAAAGCTAATGTTGCTACGGGTGCAACAAACCCTTTCTCTGAAGGACAGTTTTTTGCAAGACCTGGTGTTGCAAAGGCCTTAAAAGATACAGGACTGCAGCAAGCAGACCCTACTATGTTAGGTAAGCTATATGAAAGCTTAGTGTTATATCCAAAAGGTTTATCACAAGTAGCTAAAACAATTTTATCACCAGTTACACATATGAGAAACTTTGTTAGTGCTAGTTTCTTTGCTACAGCAAATGGTATTATACCTGATGGTCAAGCTATCAAACAAGCGTATCAAGCATTACAGACACCATTAAAAGGAACAAGACAGCAAAATGATTTATACGAAGAACTATTAGAACTAGGTGTTGTAAACTCTAACGTAAGACTAGGAGACTTAACAAGACTACTAGAAGATGTAAACTTTGGAGAAACAATGACAGCAGATAAAGGTTTTAGAATGTTGTTAAAACCTTTATCAAAATTAAAACAAGTATCACAAGATTTATATACAGCTGAAGATGACTTCTGGAAAATAGCATCATGGGCCATGGAAAAATCTAGAATAGAAAAAAATCTTTCAGCTAAAGGTTTAGTAAAAGGACAGACGTTTACAAGAAACGGTGTTGAAACAGTTTTTGATGATAACTTTTTAAAAAGAGAAGCTGCAGATATAGTTAGAAACAATATACCAAACTATGATTATGTATCTGATTTTGTAAAAGGTTTAAGAAAATTACCTATTGGTAACTTCGTATCATTTCCTGCAGAGATAGCTAGAACAGGAACTAATATTATAAGACGTGGTCTTAGAGAAATAAATGAAGAAATAATTTTACCCGATGGTACAAAAGTAAAACCATTTGAAAGCATTGGATATACTAGATTATTTGGTATGGGTGCAACTACACTAGCTGTGCCAGCTGCAACAGCAGAAGCATTTGCTGCAATCTATAATGTAACAGATGATGAAAGAGAAGCTCTTAGAAGATATGTGGCTGACTGGTCTAAAAACTCAACACTACTACCAATAAAAGACGAAGAAGGTAATTTTAAATATGTAGATTTTAGTCACGCTAATGCTTACGACACGTTATCTAGACCTATTCAAACTGTATTAAACTCAGTAGCTGATGGCAGAACAGATGAAGATGGTATTATGAATGATTTTATTGGTGGTATGTTTACATCAATGAAAGAATTTGCTCAGCCATTTATATCAGAATCTATTTGGACAGAAGCAGTAACAGACATTATAGCTAGAGGTGGTAAAACCAGAGATGGATTCCAGGTATTTAATCCTCAAGATAATCCAGGAGACAAAGCATATAAAATTATGGGTCACTTGGTAGAAGCACAAATGCCATTCTCACTTAACCAATTGAAAAGATTAGATCAATCGATTGAATCAGTTGATGTATTACAAAAAGGTAAGTTTGATAAATATGGACAAGCCTATGAGTTTGGTGACGAGTTTGCAGGTTTGTTTGGTTTTAGATCTGTAAAAGTAAATCCAGATAGAACTTTAAAATATAAAGTTGCGGATTATCAAAGAGGTGTAAGGGAGTCTAGACAATTGTTTACTAGAGAAGCTTTAAAAGGTGGACCAGTTGAACCAAATGAAATTGTAGATGCTTATCTTAATGCAAATAGAGCTTTGTTTTCTGTTAGAAAAAATTTTAAATCAGATGTAGATGCAGCAAGAGTTTTAGGAATTACACAAAATGGTTTAAGAAATTCTACCGATAGACTTTCTAATGTAGAAATTGCATCTATAGATAATAATGTATTTAGACCTATTAATATTTCACCAGAGATAAGACAAGCGTTTGCAGAAAATGCTGCGAAGATAGGTGAGTCTAATCCTTTAATTGTTGCAGCTGATGCATTAGGTCAGATACAACAACAGTTAAGTAGAACTTCTTTATTGGAACCTGAGTTTCCTTTAATAGAAAACCCACTATTACCTATTATGGAAGACACACTTGCTACACCTAATACATTAAATTTACCCAATATTAACTCAAATATTGTTGGTAATGTTAATAATATTAATTCTGGAAGCCAACTTTCTAACTTGTCAACAGAACAAAAACTACGTATATTGTTTCCACAAGGATAATTATGGCTAAAAAATCTGCATTAGAAAAAATAGAATCACACGAAAAACTTTGTAGAATAATGCAAAAGCAAACGTTCGAACAAATAAAAGAAATGCAAGAACGAATCAAACGATTAGAGTATTGGATTGTTGGCGGTATGGGAGCCGTGCTAATAGTTTTACTTACAGACATCACAAAATAAAAAAATTATGCAACTTAGTAAACACTTTACTTTAAGAGAGATGACTAATTCGATGACCGCACAACGTAAGGGAATTGATAACACACCAGGAGCAGGTGAGATTAAAAGTTTAGGTGACCTATGTTATGAGGTGCTTGAACCTTTACGTGCACACTTCGACAAGGCTGTTACAATTACCAGCGGATACCGGAGCGAGGCGTTGTGTGAAGCGATAGGCAGCAAAAAGACTTCACAGCACGCGAAGGGCCAGGCGGTCGACCTAGAAATATTTGGCGTGCCCAACATTAAGACAGCTTACTGGCTACAAAATAACGTGGATTTTGATCAGCTCATTATGGAGTACTACGACAAAGACGATCCAGCAGGCGGATGGGTCCACATAAGTTATCACGAGTCTGGTTCAAATAGAAAACAAGTTCTTACTTTTGACG
>Ga0181411_1000513_pt1 | contig 14031 bp, 13 predicted proteins | sample 34SPOviralmetaG_FD_130114 | JGI IMG/M metagenome (GOLD analysis project Ga0181411, IMG submission 130114) | Marine viral communities from the oligotrophic San Pedro Time Series (SPOT) site, San Pedro Channel, CA, USA - 34 SPOT_SRF_2012-07-09 | ecosystem: Environmental > Aquatic > Marine > Strait...
AATCTATATAGTTTTTCTACTGGAAATCGCCCACTTCGCCCACAAAAAAAAAAAATTAGAAAAAAATGTGAGGTATAAGTATATGCCTCATAAGAAAGGACACGCCCTAAGTGTTGCCCCTGCTGACTTTAAGAAGAATAAACCTTTATACAAACCCTACAAAAGCACCGCCAAGAATAAGAAAGGAATGGTGTATGTGAATAAGAATGGTGCTAAGAAACTGATTCACTTTGGATATACCCCTATGAGTGATTTCACTAAACACAAAGACCCTAAAAGGCGTAAGAACTACCTGGAGCGCTCAGGTGGTATAAAAGATAAGAGCGGTAATCTTACGGCGAAGGATAAGAATAGTGCTAATTACTGGGCGAGGAGGGTTCTATGGTGATTATAATTATCTTTAGATATACTATATGAATACTGAAGACTTAACGGAAGTAGTATATCTAGATTGTAATAGGCAGAACTCTATCAAAAGCGATTCAAACACGAATGAGTGGGAATACAAGATTGCTGACGAAGCACTCCAACTACCTGCTGGGACACAGGTTAGTATCCAAACTGCTCTCATAAACAAACGAGGTTTGAGTGGGGGTTCTATCATTATAGACGAAGATATAACCGAAAGGGTCTTATTCCATTACTATCACAGCGATAATGAAATGTGGTCCGTAAGGGGGGACTACCCAACAATCCCCGAACAGACCGAAGCAAGTTCCTACTTATACCTCTACCGAGCATCGCAAGACCAGTTAAATGCTGGTTCAGGTGCCTTCCACGCCAGCGACGAAAACGCTCAAGGAGTTCCTGAAATCTACAGAGGACACGGATTCCTAACTAACTATACTGCGGTGCCTGGAGGAGTGGGGGCGCAAGGAGACCTTACGAATTTTGGTGGGACAGAAGCACCGCTAATGGCGATTGAGATTGATAGTATGAGCGCTCCTAACTTCCCCCCACCTAGCGACCCTACCTTAGTTGATGATATTTTTGATAATGGGGTTATATCCCCTCGTGTCGGTCAGGTGGATATTCACATTCCTAAGGGTGTATATGGGATTAGTGAATTGGCGGAACTAATAACCGACCAAATGAATGGGAAAATGGTGAATTTAAGGAATGGGGATTTCACTAAGGACTTTATTCAGGAAAAGATAGAAGCAGGAACCTACAACGGAAGTATGGATAATGGGAGAACATACATACAGGTTAATGCTATTGCTAATATAGACCCATACAGAAATCCGTTTGCTCCTATGGCGCTCCCTATGAGAAGCACTATGATTACATACGGAACTACTTCGGCAACTCGCCAAACAATAGATTTCTATAGTGCTTTCGTAAGTCCTGCTACTAACAGGTCAGGAGACGGACTTGCCCCTGCTACTGCCTGGAATAATACTATACCTGCTGTTGGTATTCTCTATATCCCTGAAACTCAGGAGATTATCAAATATTCTGGAAAGCAATTCTTCACAACCGCAGGATATACTGGGACTAGGGTGAATGCGGACGGAAGCACTACCGATGGGATTGCCTTTGGGGTTAATAATAATATTACCCAACTTGGAAAGTTCGTAGGTGGGAATCCTGCTAATACCTTTGAAAGAGGATACTTAGGTAGTCCCATATCCGCCATACCTGAAAGGACAATTGTCTTTATGTATTGGGGGTCGGCAGCGAACAAACTAACCCAAGCACAACCAGGACCAGCAGGTCCTTTCCAAAGACCAGGTCCAAGAGACGGAATCTTCACTTCTCCGTTTGAATTCAATAGACTAAGAACAACCCTCCTTACCCCTCCTACAGGGACAAGAGACATATATAGTGATAGGAAAGACCTAATCTATGCTAGGAATACAGGTGCCTTCCACCAAAACCCTGGACCTTCACCCCACAAACTAACCCAAGAACCTATCCTAAATGCTGGGGGTGGGAGACCGAGTATTACTGCTCTTAACCACGGAAGAGACTTCAAGCGGAGTGCTAGGACTATACCTATGAGGTGTAGGAGGGACACCGACCAGGACGCTGTTAGTATGAATGACCTTGACTATAACCCTTGCCGAGACGGATACTACATAGGAACTCCTGATTTCAATATTACCTATGATACTGACGCCTCTGCTTATTCTATAAACAACCTTCACCAGTCTTACCGAATTCCCCAATTTGATAATTACGGAAACACTATAGAATCTGCTGGCGAAGAAGCGGTCTTTTATAAGAAACACGCTAAGATTAGTGAAATCTTCCAGGATTTAGAAGGAGAACCCATCGCAGACACCTACATAAACCCTGACTTCCGTGAGTCATTCAAGCAACCAGTCCATAGGTATGGGGGTATTGCCGTATTCAACTGGGGGCAGACAACAGCACAAAAACTCGGCGATATTGATACTTTGGACCCTACCAGGTTCAACCAGGACTACACAGGTAATACTGCTCCTGGGACAGGTGGGGATAATGGGTTCAAGAATCTCCTAAGTTTCAACGACTATTTTAGTAGTAGGGATAAGGCAAAGCGTGCCTGGGATTCTACCTTATGGTCGCGACTGGGGTTCTCCTACGAGCAGTTATGCGACGAAAGGTTCTACGAGACTAACCGCTATTACAACAGACCAGTAGGGGACGATACACGAGTGTTTGGGACCACGACTAGGGGTGATTTTGATGTCGGCGCCGCCCCCAGTATATCTACTACCTACAACACCACCATTTCACCAATTAAGAATAATCCTAATCTAGAGCATATAGCACCTAGGTTTTATGATAATACAGGGCAGAACCAACCTATCCGTGAGTCAGGGACTAATATGACGAGGAAGAACCTTGCCCTTACTCCTGCGAAGGACCAACCACCTAATTACAACGCCTCTACTACCACTAACGAGTTTAGTTATTTCTCTAGTATGTGGAAGGTTTGTAGTGGTGCTATGGTTTTAACTGGGGGCAGACCTATCCGTGCTATTGGATTACCTAAGTTGGCGGAGCAAGGGTATTACCTGATTACCACTAACCTACTGGACCAGCACGAAGATAGTGCTAAGAATGCTAAGAATATGCCTATCTTAGGTATTGCGCCACTTTCAGGCGAAGCAACAAACGACTTCCTCAATTCTTCTGTTCCTCTTACCCATATTCTCAATCAGGATAAGGTGGTGAATAGTATCAAGTTTAAGGTTCTCTACCCCAATCTTAAGAACCCTGATATTGACGAGAATTCCAGTATTCTTCTAAAAATAGTAAGACCTATCGCAAACCCTAAAAGCAACGCCCAAGGTCCAGTTCAAACACCCCAGCAACAGCGAACCAAACAAAAAGCATAACTATAGTATAAATCAACTTAAGGATAGTCCGCGTTATTATAGTAAGAATGACTAACGCTATGGAGGCAGACTTTATCTTTCAAAATTGGGAACGACTCATTTCTCTCGGCATAAGTTCTCACGAACACCTTAGCGAAGTGAGTAATAAAATTATGAAGAACAACTTTAACAAAGTATTTATGAATCATAAAAATCGTAAGCAAAAACAACTTCAGTATTATCACAACAAGTATAATAGTGAAACTGAGGAAAGCAAAAGTAATAAGAAAAAAAGGGCGGAAGCATATCGCAACCGCTATAATAATGACCCTGAGGTTAGGGAAAAGCAGAAGGAGCGTATGAGGGCATACAGGAATCGGCAGAAGCAACTACTCGCTGTCGCTCAGGAACTCGCTTGAAATGTGTTGAGAAGTATTTGAATAACAAGATTCGCAGATTTTATAGAACTTCACCTTAGGACTATTCTTGGGGTGGAACTTGAATACCTTACATTTGATACACCTTACCCTTTTACCTTTCACACACTTATTACACCTTAACCTCCGTCTTGGGTCTTTGTATTCGTGTCCTATCCTAATCTTAAGTTCGCCACACCCAAGGCATTCCTTATATTCCCTTTTCCTATGGTATTCAGCGAATAGGTGCGCCCATTCCTGTATCTTTTGGCGGACTTCAGGGTCTCCCTGCTCTAGTGCTATGATTGTCTGTAGTTCCAAGATACAGGTAGAACCCATAGTGTATCTCCTGCCGTCCCTTTCTAAAATTGCTAAGTGCTGGATATGGTTCTTACCGCATATACACCTAAACTCGTGTTCGTCCCCTGAGTCCCTACACATAGGTTCTACTATTTCGTTGTCCGTATTACACGCATTTCGGCACTCTTCTAATTCCATTTCTGCTAAGGTTTTGAGCGGTGGTTGCTCTATTATAGAGCATAATCCTTTTGATAATCTCTTGTATCTATTTTCGTCTATCTCTAACAACTGAGTTATGTTCGTCATATATTCTATAAATAAATTGTCTTTAAGTATTCATATTTATTTATATAAAATCTATTTTTAATGTTTCTAATCTACTATCGTCATATCGTCCATAATATCCCTATCTTCTATTTCAAATCTTACATTCTTCTTAGGAATATCTATAGGTGCTGAGGACTGAGTGGATTTCCTGAAACCACTAAGACTATGCTTCAGTTTCTCTATGTGCTGGTCTTTCAGTATATCTTCTTCCGTAATCGTATCTAGGACTCCCTTGAAATCCTGGTAGTGTTTCATATCAGGTGCTTGGTCTAACCATTTATACTTTAGGGTTTTGAATTTGTCTATCTTATCATTACCTTTTTTCATAAGTTTATTGTAAATGTCTGCTTCCCTTTTCTCGTCCATAACACGGAGTTTCGCTAATCGTTCGTGCTTCTGCTTGGTCTTAATCTGCTTGACTTCCTCAAAGTCGTCTCCCTGCCTCTTTGCTTTCAACTTATCACGACCCCTCTTAAGTGCCTCCTGTTGCTTCTTAGTCAATTGCCTTTTTGGTTTCTCCTTCTCAAACATAGTTTCTCCCATATACACTATTACTATATATTATTTTCCGTATTTAGTTCGCAACTTTTCTAGGTTGATATTGAGTCGCGCCTTTTTCTGTTCTACCTGTTTCCGTATCTTATTCTTCTCGCCTGGTTTGACCTTAGGGTCTTTCAACTTAGCATTAGAACTATCCATAAACGCCTTGAATTTTGCCTGTAGTTCTGCCCTCTCTTGTCTAAACTTAGTTTCTTTCGTCTGCCCCTTCGCACCTATCTTTTCTCGCTGTGCCTTCTCACTAGCAACCTCTATGAGTCGTTGGATTGCTGAGAACGCCTTATCTTTTGTATCAAATGTCTTTCCTTCATTACTCTTCACATAATCACTAACCCAGCGCTTCACCCACTCCTTACTCTGCCCCACTTTCTCGGCAACTTCATTCGCAAATTCCTGCTTCCCCTTCTTATTGAAATAACCACCAATAGATTTATCGTCCTCTACCTTCTCACCTCTTTTGATTGCCTGCTGTCTAAGGATTGCTTTCTTTAGGTTTTCAGGTAAGTTCTCTTGCCCCTTAGTTAGTCCTCCTTCTTTCGGTTGCTTCACCTCTCTTTTCCTAATCCGTGCTTTCTGTTGCTTAGTGAAAGGGTTAATCTGTGGGGCGTATCTCCCTGTCTTTGTAGTGTATTGACTATAGTCCCTCTTACCTATTTTAGGTTTTCCAGGGGTATAAAACTCTGCTCCCTGTATTCCAAACAAACTGCCTTCGGTGTCTGCCTGTCTGCCTGCGCCTGCTTCCTCGTCATAAGCACCGCCCAGGGTTGCCTCCTTCTCCTCACCTGTGTCCGTAAAAAATGCGCCTCCACCTATCTCCCCTTCGTCGTCGTCCGCTTCCTTGCTCTCAACAACAAACTGGGAGTAATCTGTATAACCTGTTCTCTTAGCGTCTCGTCTAAAATCAGGGTGTTCCATAGTGGTTGTATAGTCCCCTAGGTTTCTTACACGCTCTCTTTCCTTCTCTTCCTCCAACTTCCTAAGTGCCTGTGCTTCGGTAATCTTCTTCTTCCTCTCGTCTTCCTTCTTCTTCTCCTCCTGGACTATCTTACCCCTTGCTACATTCCGTGCCGTCGCCCCTGCTCGCCTTGCTCCTATCTTGGGTTTGAATGCCTTCCTACCTTTCTTCAAACCTTTGGGAACTACTGGACTAGGTGCTGGTTCTTTTGATTGGACTTCTTCTACCTTTTCTATAATCTTATTCTGTGGGATTTCAGGTTTGCCCTGTGGAATACCTATAACATAGTTGGATTCGTATAACTGGTCTGCTTTGTGTTCTTCGTATTTTTGGTCTATCAGTCTATCAAGTTTCTTCTTTTCTCGTGCCTGTCTTGCCCTATCTCTTGCCCTGTTGTCTGCGTCTGCCCTTGCTCCTGAGTCATACCTGCCTGGTCTCTGTGGTCTTCGTGGTTTGGGTGGGGAGCGTTCCTTAAGAAGTGCTAATCTTTTCTGCCTTAGGTCTTCGTTGGAAGCAAAGGGACTCGCCTGGTTGTAAGCACTATCAAAGGGGACATTAGTGAAACCGAAAACATCGCCAGGAGTAGCAAACAACGGATTTATGCTTGAATTATCCAAAGGGGCAGGAAGGGTCTTGGGTTGGGGCGCTCCAAAGTTGTAGTTGGGTGCCTGGTAGTTAGGTGCCTTGTTGCTTTGCCCTGGGAATATGTCGTCATTCTCTATGAATTTTGCCGTGTATCTCTGTGTCTCTTTCACCTTCGCATTAGTGGGTAGAGGACCTGTGTATCTTGGTTTAGGTAGTGTCCGTGCTGGTTCAGGTTTCTTACTAGTTCCTTTGCCCCTCTTCGCAACATACTCGTCAAAAGTCCCACTATCGTGGTCGTCAAGTAGGAATTCTTTATGAAGTTCTGCCCTTGTCTTCGCTTGCTTTGGTGCTTTATCCACCTTCCTAACCGCCTTCTCCGTTCTTACCTCTTTCACTTTCACCTTCGCCTTACGGAGTGGGGGTTGTTTGACCTTTGTCTTGATATACCTAAACTTACCTATATGTTCGGCACGAGTCATAAGAGCAATAAGGTCTGCCCTCTTCAACTTACTATATCCCTTGATATTAGTCTTACTAATAAACTTCTTCAGTTCCCCTGTGTTATAGGTTTCCAAGATTGTTCTCATATACACTTACGAAAGATTTTTTTTCTCTTTTTTTTTTTTTTCTGGGCGAGGTGGGCGATTTGCGGACCGAAAACTTTTCTCATTATATATAAATGAGTAATGTTGGAGCAGAGACAGGAGGACTACTGGGACACATAGAAGTTGTGGATTTGACTAATATGACTGAGAACACCTACTTAGAACTAAGTGAGACTATGAAGGAGATAGTAGAAGAGAAGGACAAGGAACTAAGAAAGACTAAGAAAGAACTCAAGGAGATTAGGAGAGACCTTATGCTGGTCTATGGTATGGTAGATTATGTAAGAGACATAATAGATAAGGTAGATTTAGAAGAGATTATCAAGATAGACTTAGGAGATATACTCCAAACTTGTGTTTCAAAGATAGAAAGAAATATCTAACTATATGATATATGAGTGAATCACGAATCGTTGGTAAAACCTCCTTACTATCCGCAACCTTTCAGGAGGTAGTAGTTGAGAATACAGGTAAGTTGAATGTCTTTGATTCTACGAATACAGACGGAACAGCAAAGGTTAGGTGTTTTGGCGTAGATACGGCAAATGGGAATACTCAGGTCCAGGTTAATGTGGATAGTTTGGGGAGAATCAGTAATGCTTCTATGAACCGCTTCCTAACTACAGCACCCTCTCTATCTAACGGACAATCTACGGATAGTCTCTGCGATAGTAATGGTAATATGCTAGTCAAGGTTTTGGGTAAGAGGTTTGATAATTCGCAACCTGCCGAACTAGCAGTCAATAGTCTTGGGGAACTCTATAATGTGAATTTCAAGGAGCAATCACTAAACCCTACAATCGCTAATGCTTCGGCACAGGGGGTTCTAGGCAGGGTTCTTATGAATGCTTCTACGAGTAATACAGGAGGACAACAGCGAACTCTTAAGTGTGATACGGACGGAACTCTTAAGGTAATCCCTAAGGATAAGGTGATACTCTCATTAGGAGATAATGTGGTCCTACACAACAACCAGGACTCTGCCGTCTTTGACCTAAGACCCTACAGCAAGGTTAGGATTTATGGTAATAGTTCTGTGAATTCCTTACTAGAACTCCAGTATAGCGACACCAACCCTTACAACTGGAAATACATAGATACTCTTACCTTCCTTACTACGAATGGGAATATCGCGGTAAATAAGGTGATAGATTGCCCCCCTTCCTACCTGCGTATAGCAAACACCTCAGGGGTGAGTCATACCCTCGGTCTTAGACTTATGTGCTGTTTCTAAGAGTTTTCACCTCGCCAATCGCCCATTTCGCCCACAAAAAAAAAAAAAAAATCAAAAAAATATTTGATAATCCAAAAAAATAATCTTAGTAGAATATATAAATGTCGGCAATTACTCAAATCGTAGGTCAAGTCTCAGGAGCGTCTTCGCTCTTATCCGTTGATTCGTCAGGTCGCGCTCTTACCTTTGACGCAACTTCTCATACCAAGTTAGATACTTTAGAAACCACCCTAACCGCCTGTGAAACAGACCTCGCGGCGCTTGAGGTCCTCCAGACTTCTACTAATACCAAGTTAGACACCTTAGAAACTACCCTAACCGCAGTTGAAACAGACGCGGCGGCGATAGAAGTTCTCATAACCAGCACCAATACCAAGTTAGACACACTAGAAACCACAAACAACGCAATACAGACTGCCGTAGAAGGAACCCTCTCGGTGTCCGCCCCAGCAATCACCGCCACCAACTCCGTCTTAGAAAATGCTACAGCGGTCGCAGACGGCGCTACAGAAACTACTGCCTCAGTAGATTTGACTGGTGTTAGAAGGTGCGCTGTCTTCGGCAGTCATACAGACAATACAGCAAATATCCAGGTAGAAGTTTCCGCAGACGATTCAAACTTCTTCACAAACACGGAACAGACTATCTTCATTACCAGCAATAACTACTACAAGACTATAGACATAGACGCAAGATATGTAAGATTGAAGTATGTTAATGGTAGTGGTGGTAGTAAGACCTGGACCTGTAATCTTAGTCGTAAGGCATAAGTATATGTGAAACAACCCTAGAAATTTTCTAACTTAAGAGTATATGAGGAATATTTTAGATTCTTACTCTGTTGCTGAATTAAAAAAAATGATAAGCAAACATAACATTAGGGGATATAGTAAAATGAAAAAACCAGGGATACTAGACCTTATGACCTCCAAAGAACATAAGGACAAGTTTAAGAATATCAAACCCAAGTTTAGCAAAGTTGTTAAGGAGATTGATAGAAAGGGTAAAAAGTATAGGGAAGCACGAGACGACTTCGGTAAAAAAGACCCTAAGATTACAGGAAAGAAACTAGTTAAACCAAAAAAAATACCAAAGACGAAACTCCCTAAGGGTTCTAACTACCATTCAGGACAAGTAGAAAGCAGAGGTATAAGCAAGGAGAAGGCAAGGAACATAGACCCTCTCCAATTATTCAAACTCCTACCCACCGAACTCAAGGAGAAGATAGGTAAGGATAGTAAGTCAGCAAGGAGGGAGGCATTACTCCGCAGAGCAAGTGAGTCATACGCTAGGGCAGTAGTAAAAGGCGAAGAAGGTTCAGTCAAACTTAAGAAACTAACTAAGGATTACAACGAATACAAGATTAGACTAGGACCATACAAGAAGAAATTCTTAGACCTTGTGAAAAAGGGTGCTGAGGACCCAAACAGACCAGGTCCCTACGATGTTGAAGACCAGGTATTTATAGATAGTTGGAAGAGACAGGTATTAAGACATATAGAGTTCGCTCAAGGTAAAAAGAAGATTCCAAAGAACCAGGAGCAAGGTTTGCTAGACTGGTATGAGGACTATCAAAAGAACTTCACGAAGAGGGGACATCGTAAGGAAGTAAAAGAAGAAGACTATTTCTAAGTAAGTATGTAATGAGGACTTAGGGAAAGTAATGCCCTGATATTGATAGTATCGGTTGCGGTGGGATTAGCGCCCCCTGTAGTAGCAATCTCCCACCTTACCTGGTCTCCATTAACAGGAACAGAGTAATGCTTGTATGAATTAGCAGGAATAACAACCTCAAATCCAGTATTGTTAGTAGTAGCATCCGTAATTTGTTGCGAATCACTAAATACGATTCTTAATCTAAATTCGTATGTAGTCCTAATCGTAATTTGGTATGAACTGAAACCTAAGCATTTTTCAAAGGGCGCATTATAGGTAGGAGCGCCTGTTCCCCACAATCTTATAAACTTATGGGAAGTTAAGGAGCGTGTCGTTGGTAGATTGTTTGGAGGAAGTATGTTATTTATACAGGACATTATATAATTACTTTAGATTATATTTAGGATTTTTTTTCTTTATAATAGTTATATGAGCGAGAATCAAAGTCCAGTAGTCAGCAGTTCTAATACTAAGTATATTTCTATTATCCCTGAAAACGGCGAAGTCTTCAACCCAACACAGAAGATTATCTACAATATAGAACCGAACCTAGGGTTTATCAAAAGAGATACTTACCTAGTATTCGATGTTCTTAATACCTCAACTAACCAGGCGATGGTTGCCTTCCCCCAATCCGTAGGAGCGCACGCGATGATACAGGATATTCGTATCTATTCTAAGACTACAGGTGTATTACTTGAAGCACTAGACAACTACAATCAATTACAGACAATCCTGAATCAGTATGGATATGACGACAAGACCCAACTCCGTATGAAAGAGGGTGTAGGCAGTCCAACTGCCTCTAGATTGAATGTAGTTAATACGGCAAATGGTAATCTTGCTATAGCAGGTATGACTACCTCAGCATACGATATTGCGAACTTACAACTTTCCCCTCTTGCCGATGTTGCTAATGGACTTCGTAATACCCCAAAATACACCCCTCGTAGATTCTGTATCCCCTTACGCTGTGGTCTCTTCCGCCACTTTGACGAGGAGCGCCTAATCCCAGTTCTCAATATGGGAGGTCTTCGTATTGAGATTAACCTTGCTGATTCTAACCTAGCACTCACAAGACTAAGTGCCGCGAGCGACGGAGTAGCAGAAGGCGGAACAGGCACAGGACCTTACGGACACCAGTTTCTTGACCTTCACAACGGCGGTCTCCTAGTTAATGCTCGTGGTGGTGGAGATACTACCTTTAATATCACCGCAACTATTAGTAGTGAGAAGTTAGGTCTTTGCTTAGGAAACTCAGTAAGAATGAGCGGAGGCAATATTGGTGGTGATATTACACGAACTATTACAGGTATAGGAGACGATAATGCTGGTAATGTATCTATTACCCTAAGTGGTGGTAATGTTGGTGCTACTAATAATCAGGTAAGGTGCTTCACCTCCTTAGTAGGTGCTGGGGGAGCAGGAACAGGTTCAGGCATAGGTATAGACGCTATGAACTACCAAATTACTAATACAGAGATGCGAGTAGCAGTTGTCGCCCCTAACCCACAACAGCAGAAAGACCTAATGAAAGAACTTACTTACGAATTCACCAGTTATGACCTGTTCTTAGATAATATAGACAGCGCAACACAGAGACACCAGGTCCCAATCAATTCCGTATCTTCCAAGGCACTTGGGGTAGTATCTATCCCATACGACGCAAACAACGAAAGAAACGAAGCACAGCAGTCATACTATAATGGTAATACACCAACAGATATGTTAATCAACTCAGTCCAGTTCTTTATCAACAACAAGTTATATCCCCTCCGCAACTACAATCCAAACTCTCTAAATGATAAGGTATTAGCAATCAACGAGAATGTTAAGACACTCAAGGCAATCGGTATTCCACCAAGACACCTAGGCGCCAACGAATACTCTATGTGCGAAGACTACAACAACCTCTACTTTGTAGGAAGAGAACTCGCACGCAACGGATTCGTATTTGACCTAAGGAACGCCGAAGCAGAATTACGACTTGGGTTCTCTGCCGCACGACCAGCGGCGCAACGCATAAGGGTTAATACATATGTATTCAGTAAAAAGGTTGTAGAGACTTCCCCAGCAGGAGTCCAGGTTGTCCTTTAGATTACTTCTTACCTTTAGACTTGTCTAGTTTTTTTTCAAAATTCACTTTCTTCTTATCTTTTCTTACCTTTCTAAATGGGTGGTCTCTTTCCAAACCTAGACCATACATACGGAGTTCCTTGTTCTCAATCTTTTGGTTAAGGGCAGGGGAGTTCAAACTTAGGTTTTTTTGCTTCTTTTCCATTTAAATTAAGAAAAGATATTATTTCCTAATTATTTTCTTTATAGTATATATATGAGTGCTTTAACAGATTACCAAATCAACGACGCCCCTATGGTTATGGATATTCGTAGTGATACATTAGAACCTATCTCAGGAGTTCAAGGTGTCTCAAGTAGATTCGTATTTAGACTAGACCAGGCAGGTTATTTAGACGCCAACTCTATGCTTTTATTTAAGATATGTAATGCGAACAACGATATACAGAGCAGAGTAAATACCTGGAACGGAGGTCTCGGCGCAGTTAAGAGAATTACTTTTCAAGTAGGCGATTATGTAATCAACGATGTAAATGGTTGTGATATTATCTCAACTCTTATGAACCTCGCCACCCAAAACCCAGCAACTCGTAATCATTACTCAGGGTGGTATTACGGAAACCAACTTTGGACCGATGTAAAAAGGACAGGGACTAATACTGGAACTTTCAACGCTGACTTAGGAGGAGTAGGAAGTCTATTCGTGGACCCAGTTAGGAGCGGTCTTAATGACGGCGCCAACAACAACAACAACGCTGGTGTAGCAATCAACTCCCAGTTTATTAGAACTGCTGTAGGCAACACTAAGCAGATTGGTATTCCTCTAGGAGTCCTGCTCCCAGCACTTAGAGGCAAGACTATCCCCTTGTTCTTATTCCAAGACTATAGAATTATTATAAGTGTGGAGTTCAACGACGGAAGCGAATTCATTAACGACATTACCTCTACCACCGCCGCGGCACCCAACGCTAATACTGGGGTCAATAATGGTCTCGCTTCCCCCTTCAACACTACCTCAGGCATTAACTTCCAGGATGTAAAACTCCAGGTTGATTATATCATTATGCCTTCGGCAGTCCAAAACAAGGATAGAGAAATGACTAACCAGCAAGGTGGTTATAGGTTTGACTTCTTTGATATTCTCCGTATAGAGAAACAGATTCCTGCCGCCACCGCCAATCAGGTCCAGGAGGTAGAACACAGAATTGGTATGGATAATAAGGAGGTCCATAAACTCTATATGACTAAGAAACTACAAGGATTAGGTAATTTCCAAAACAAGTGGTTCGGTAATCAGCGAATAGACGCTATGAACCAGGAGGAGTATAATGTGAATATTGACGGAATAGATATATTCCCTGATTTCAAGTTTAGTCCTATGTCTCAATACGACGAGACTAGTAATTGTCTAGGTGCTGACCTCCAGGTCCCACGACCAGTCTATACTAATGACGACAACACTATCTTCTCTTGCCTATCTCCCTCCGTCGCTGGTCTCTTAGGACAATACAAACCTCTATGCCTAGACCTTACGAATGGGACAGGGCAGATTGTAGGTGGGGGACGAGTTGTAGGTGCCTACCCAATCATATGGAAATACCGAAGAAAACCCACCGCCGCAGTTGTGAATAAGCAGGTTGCCCTGAATGGTGCTATGGATGTAAATTACTATGCTTTGGTTAGTAAAACTGCTATTATCACCTCAACACCGAAAGGAACTAATGTGGTAGTGTCTTACTAAATAGGGGAAACCCCTATAACCCCTTAGGTAAGCACTTTAGGGCGCCCAAAATCTTGAGGACTTGTAAAAAAAAAAAACTGAGTATATATGTATAATGGGATTACTCAAATGGTTATGTAAAAAGTTTAGTTGTAAGAGCGAATGCCGATACAACGAACAATTAAAGGAATGTCCTAAGGTTATGAATAGTAGAATTAGTAATATTCATAACTACAAACTAAATGTAGAAGATATATTCAAAATTAATAAGATATTATCTAAGAGAGGAAC
>Ga0181411_1000520_pt1 | contig 13941 bp, 20 predicted proteins | sample 34SPOviralmetaG_FD_130114 | JGI IMG/M metagenome (GOLD analysis project Ga0181411, IMG submission 130114) | Marine viral communities from the oligotrophic San Pedro Time Series (SPOT) site, San Pedro Channel, CA, USA - 34 SPOT_SRF_2012-07-09 | ecosystem: Environmental > Aquatic > Marine > Strait...
ACATACAACGCCACCATTGATATTGCTGCTACAGGCACTGATCATAAAGAATCTTCTATTGGAATTCCATCTAATTTTATTCCTATGGGTGTAGCTATAACCGTTGTTACTGCGGCTGCAAATGCCGTTAACCTTGTTGACATCGGTACCGATGCTGATACGGATGGCTTTGTAGACGGTGTATCGATTGCTATTAATGCTGCTGGTTTTAAGGGTTTTTTCCCTTGCAACGGTGTTTTGGGCATGTCTGGAGGAACAACTACTGCGGCAACTGAGACTGCGGATGAGGTAGAGGTTGTTATTTCTGGAACAGCGGGTGCTGGCGGTCAGTTATCACTGAAGTTCTTCGGTATTTCATCCGACTCACCAACAGCTTAAATTGCTTGGTGTACAATAGAGAGGGGTTAGCCCCTCTCTTTTTAAAAGGAGAATAAGATGGCTGGCTCAGATGTAAAGGCTTTTACAAGAACAGCAACAGGTGCTTTCTTTGCTGGTCCTTCTAGGATCAGAGGTGTTTATATAAAAACTAATGGTTCAGGTTCCCCCGCTTTTATTATTAAAGACGGAGCTTCGGGTGCAACTGTTTTAGATATTACTTCAACAACAGATCAAACAGATTCAATATACGTTCCTGATGAAGGTATTAAATGTTCATCTAGCCCTACCTTGACTACCCTAACGGCTATTGATTCTATCACGGTGTTTCTGTCCTGATGGCTAGTGCAAAGGATGTAAAGAGAACTCCTTCCGGTAAAATATCATACCGAGGGGAGACTTTTCCTGGATTCAACAAACCGAAGCGTACTCCTGGAGCTAAGAAAAAATCAGCAGTATTAGCTAAAAAAGGTGACCAAATAAAACTTGTAAGGTTTGGTGACCCTAATATGAGTATTAAAAAAGACGTTCCTGCAAGACGCAAATCGTTTAGGGCTCGTCATAACTGTGCTAGTGCTAAAGATAAATTTAGTGCGCGGTATTGGTCTTGTAAGGCGTGGTAAAATGAAAGCAGATGATGTTTTAAAGTTGTTGGAAAAACATGAGGCAGATTGCAGTGAGCGTTATGTCCAAATACAAAAACAACTTGATAAATTAGATATGAGATTGTGGGGTATAGCGGTGTTGATTATAGCAGCGGCGGCTGTGCCGAGGCTAATGTAATGGCTATGACAAGAGGTAATATGGCAAAGCAGATTAAGACTGCCCCCTCTAGTCGCAAGAAAAAATCAAAACGAAAAATCCCTGCTAAATATCTTGCAGGGTTAAGCCCAGAAGATAAGAAAAAACGTCGTAAAGAAATACAACGTAATGCTCGTAAATCAGCAAAGGATCCTTCAGCTTATGTTTTCCCAAGTGATACTAATAAGTCAGGAGCTAGAAGGAAAACGAAAGAATCCGTGCATACAAAAAAGTTCCGTAAAATGTTTGGGGGTAAAAAGAAATAGTTATGGCAAAAAAATTATCTGCAAAGCAAAAAAAGTTAGCGGCTTTTGCACCGCCTCGTGGAAAGATAACTCGTGCAGATATAATTACTGCTGCTAAAACGAAAGGAAAAGCTAATGGCACTAAGCGCGGGAACAAAAAAGTCGCTCGCAAAAAAGGCTGAAGCGGCTCGCAAAAAAGGTAAAAAGGTCACAGCTGGACAACTCGGTAGAGTATATAATAAAGGGTTAGCAGCGTATAGAACAGGGCATCGTCCTGGAACCACCCCTAGTCAATGGGCAATGGCTAGGGTGAACAGTGTTTTAACTGGTGGTAAAGCAGCTAAAGTAGATGCTCATATTTTTGGAAAAGGTAAAAAACCAAAAAAGAAAGAGGATAAAAAGAAAAAATGAATTTTTTAACAAGTAACGTCCCCTACTTCAAATGTTGGGTAAGGCGGGAGTATACTTGCAACCACGAAAATTTCCATGGAGAGTTTCTTCATGCAATGGTAATAGCTGTTACAACTATGCCAAACAGATGTTTAAGTTTTCAAGTTATATTCACAGGTTGTGAGAGTGATGAAGAAGGTGAAGAAAATGTTCATGGTGGTGCTATGTGGGCAAGGATGCCGATAACAGCTTTGGTTGGTGATACTCAATTTGAGAGTTGGCCTCAACCTATGGATGTATATCAAGCACAACCTTGGGATTGTATGTCACATACTCATGCCGTATATAGTTTGAACAGAGCAAAACCCTGCCCTTGGATTGCAAAAATAGATGGTAAGTTTTACCCTGCAAAATACTATTTTACTGTTGATTATACAGATAGTGAAGTAGCAGATGATCCAGCTCAACATAAACAAAGCCATGTGTTAGAGTTATTAGATGCTGGTGAATGGACAGGTAATATTGTGGCTTTGCCTAATAATCGTGTGAGGGTAACACATCCAGCATGGTATGTTACAGGGGAGGGAGCTCCTCAATTTAAACCCTCACAACACATTCACTATTCAAAGTCTGATTTAGACTATACAATGGATGTCAATCAGATCTTTGATAATCTCTACGCAGAAGAGGAAGATGAAGATGGCGAAGATGAAAAAGAAGATGTACGCTAAAGGCGGTGCAGTCAATAAAATGAAGAAAATGGCTAAAGGCGGTGCAGTCAATAAAATGATGAAAATGTCTAAAGGCGGTGCAGTCAATAAAGTAAAAAAGATGGGCGATCCTAAAATTATTAAAGGTCCGTATAGCTAATGGCTACCTCTGGGTCATCCAATTTTGAGCTTGATGTAAATGATTACATTGAAGAGGCTTTTGAGCGGTGTGGCTTAGAAGTTCGTACAGGGTATGATGTGAGAACAGCCACCCGCTCTTTGAATCTTATGTTTGCTGATTGGGCAAACAGAGGTCTAAACAGGTGGACGATAGAACAAAGTACTCTATCGTTAACTTCGGGTACTGCTACTTATTCATTACCTACCGATACTATTGATATTTTGAGTGCTGTTATAAGAACAGGTACAGGTTCCACACAATCAGATACCCAAATAACTAGGATAAGTAGAGATGCTTTCATAAATATCCCTAGCAAAAATACTGAAGCTCAGCCTAGCCAATGGTATGTTGATAGGCAAATAGCCCCCACTATTAAAGTTTGGCCTACTCCTAATACCTCTTATACTCTGGTGTACGATAGATTAACTCGTATCGAAGATGCTGATTCTTCTATCAATACTTTAGATGTCCCGTTCAGATTTTATCCTTGTTTAGCAGCGGGGCTGGCATATTACTTAGCTATGAAAAAAGCTCCTGATCGTATACAAGTTCTTAAAGCAGTTTATGAAGAAGAGTTTAGTCGTGCTGCGTATGAGGATGTAGATAGAGCTAATCTTAGTTTAGTTCCGCGTAGAGATTACTATGGGTTCAGCTAATGGCTTATGCTTTAGGAAAATACGCACAGGCAATTTGTGATAGATGCGGGTTTCAATACCCTTATCTTGATTTACGTGAAGAATGGAATAATTTTAAAGTCTGCCCAGAGTGTTATGAACCTAAAGCTAGACAGTTAGAGCCTACCCAAGTGGGTGCTGATCCAGAAGCTCTTTTTCAACCCAGACCAGATGTTTCAGAAACCACAGATGTTACTATCTCTTTCCCAGTAACTGATGATGGTAGTTTTACTAAAAAACCTTTTCTTCCCCGAATACAAACTGGTGTTGGCACTGTAACTTTTGGTGGGGATGTTACAACACCTGTTACTGAAAGTGTTACAGGTGTTTCCGGGACAGGTTCTATAGGGACAGTTACGGCATCAGGCACAGGGACATCTATAGCTGCTACTTATACTGTTACAGTTGCTTCTTATCTTGGAGCAAATAAGTATTATATTGATAGTACTAGACAGGATACAGTCAGCTTGTCAGAGGGTAGTACATATATATTTGATCAATCCGACAGTAGCAACTCTGGTCACCCTTTAAGGCTATCAGCAACTTCTGATGGTACACATGGGGGAGGATCACAATATACTACAGGAGTTTCTACAAGTGGCACTCCAGGATCTTCAGGAGCGTATACTCAAATAACAGTAGCTTCCGGAGCCCCGACATTGTACTACTATTGTACAAACCATAGTGGCATGGGCGGTCAGGCGAACACACCATGAGTTATACATACACACAATTAAAATCTTCTATCCAAGATTATACCGACAATAATGAGACAAGTTTTGTTTCCAATCTAGATAGATTCATTAAATCAGCAGAGCAACGTATTTTTTCAACGGTAGATTTAGAATATTTCCGTAAAAATGCATCTGGGGCGATGACTTCCGGTAATCAATTTATGGCAGTGCCTTCTGATTATTTAGCTTCTTTTAGCCTCTCTGTTGAAAACTCTGGCTCTAAAGTATTTCTCTTACAAAAAGATGTAAATTTTCTACAAGAATCTTATCCAGACAGTACCGCAACTGGTATCCCGAAATATTATGCAGCATACGATGTGAACAATTTTATAATTGCTCCAACACCGAATGCTAATTTTTCTACAGAAATCCATTACTATTATCGACCTGTCAGTTTAGCAGATAGTAAATTCACTCTCACAGTTAGTGATGTAAGTGGAACTTTTGTTAGTAATGAAACTATAACAGGTGGAACAAGTGCAGAAAGCACAACTATTAATTCAATCACTTCAGCCACAGAATTTGTTGTTATTATCCCTACCGGAACATTTACTGTAGGCGAGACAGTAACTGGTGGCACTAGCGGGGCTACTGGAATAGTAGTCTCAACTTCTGCTGATACTACACTAACATGGGTTAGTGAAAATGCTCCTAATGCTATTTTATACGGCAGCTTGTTTGAAGCATATACTTACATGAAGGGCGAAAGAGATATGTTAGATCTGTATAATGGCAGATTTGGAGAAGCTCTTAGCCGAATAAAAGATTTAGCAGAAGCTCGTGAAAATACAGATGCATATAGAACAGGATTGCCTAGCAGGGCTAGAACATGAAGATAGCTATAGTAGGTCTTGGCGGTAGTTTTTCCGATTATGTTTCTGCAAAAATAACCTCACAAGAATTTGATGAAATATGGGGCATAAATTGTATAGGTGGTGTTATACACGTTGATAAGACGTTTATGATGGATCCAGTAAGTCGTTTCTTAGATACTGAAAATGCGGGAACCCAAACAGGGATAGCTCGTAAATTTTTAAAAGAAAACAAAAAACCCATAATAACTTGTCAGTTAGATAAACGAATTAAGAATCTAGAATTATTTCCTCTTAAAGAAGTCGCTACAGAGCTTGGATATTGTTACTTTAATAATACTGTCGCGTATGCTGTCGCGTATGCTATTTGGATTAAAGCCACCCAGATTTGTTTATATGGAATAGATTATACTTACAAGAATGTTAATATGGCAGAATCAGGTAGGGCTTGTGTAGAGTTTTGGTGTGCGATAGCTGCAACTAAAGGTATTAAATTAGAAGTAGCTCATGGTTCTAGTTTACTAGATACAAATGTGCCTGAAAATGAAAAACTATATGGCTATCATAGATTAGAGGATCCTTTAGTGCAAACTGTAAAAGATGGAGGGCTTGTTATAACAAGACAGTCTGAGGTAGAACCTCCTGAACCAGTGGAAAGTGATCCTGTTATATTTGGAAGGCATGATAATGTTTGATTTAAATGTAGGGAGTGTAGGGGCTGTTAATATAGTGACCTCCGAAAACGGTGGTTTATCTAACGATCAAATAGCAGAGATGTTGGCTACTAAACTTATTTATATTTCTGATGATGCTCCAGAACCTATCCGTTTACAAGCCGAGGCTTTTAGGGATAAAGTAAGGAATCTAGCACAATACTATATAGAGTTGGCTAGGAAGGAAGAACGTGCTAGTATTTGCGCCAAGGTCCGTGAGGCTGGACAAATTGAATTAGCAAAAGCTATTGGGAGACTATAATGGCAATCGCACAAGCAATGTGTACAGCATTTAAAAAAGAGTTGATGTTAGGTACACACAATTTCGCAACAAATGGTAATGCTTTTAAGATAGCTCTGTATGCAGAGGGTGGTGGAGGTAAGTCTAGCACTACAGCTACTCTTGGCGCAGCAACGACAGCTTATACAACTACTGGTGAGGTAGCCAACAGTGGTTCTTACACGGCTGGCGGTGGTACTCTTACTAAAGTTGCTCCAACAACTTCTAGCACGACAGCTTTTACTGATTTTGCAGACATCAGCTTTACTACAGCTACAATTACGGCGATGGGTGCGTTGATATATAATGATACTAACAGTGATAAAGCGGTTGCTGTATTGGATTTTGGTTCTAATAAAACATCTACTTCGGGGACATTTACTATTCAGTTTCCCACAGCGGATTTAAACAATGCCATTATACGAATAGCCTAATGAGGTAGCCTATGTCGTTAACAGGATGGGGTAGAGGAACTTGGGGTGAGGGTGCGTGGAACCAAAGCGTTCCACTTGCTGTAACAGGAGTTGCTGGATCTACTGCCCTAGGAACTGTAGCAGCAGCAAATGTAATGGAGTTTCCTGTAACCGGAGTCGCTGGTGCGGGTGCAGTAGGAACTGTTAGCGTATCAGGCACAGCGGCTTTTGCAGTTACAGGGTCTGCTGGAACAAGTGCAGTAGGAAGTGTTACTGTAACAGGGACAGCAACTTTCGCGGTTACAGGGGTTTCTGGTGTTGGTGCGGCAGGAACAGGAACAGTAGCCCCTATTCAATCAATAGGCGTGTTTCCAGCAGGAGTTACGGCAACAGGTGCGGTGGGAGAAGAAATACTATACAGGCCGATCGTTCCATCACAAACACCTAACTGGTCTGGTGTAACAGTTTCACAAACACCTAACTGGACAGATTTAGCAGCGTAAGGACAGAAAAATGGCAAGCACCTATGTAAATGATTTAAGACTTAATGAGCTAGGTACTGGCGATGGTTCTGGTACTTGGGGGACAACAACTAATACAAATCTTGAACTTATCGGCGAGGCGTTTGGTTATGGTACAGAAGCTATAACGACAAATGCTAATACCCATACAAGCACAGTAGCTGATGGATCTACCGATCAAGCTAGAGCTATGTATATTAAGTATACAGGTGCTTTAGACTCCAACTGTACAATCACTATTGGTCCTAATACTAATAGCAGAGTTCATATAATTGAAAATGCTACTACAGATAGTGGTAGTTCTGGTCCGTACAGTATCATAATTACTCAAGGATCTGGGGCTAATGTAACCATACCAAATGGTCAGGTATCTATGGTCTATTTGGATGGCGCAGGGAGTGGCGCGGCAGTAGTTGATGCTCTTACTGATTTATCTATAGCTGGCACATTTAATGCCGCCGCCGATATTGTTGCGGCAGGAACTTTGCAAGCCGCAGGAGATACTGCTGCGGGAGATGATGCAGCGATTGGTTTTACTGCGGCAGAGGGTTTGATCCTTACAGGCCAAGGCTCTACATCAGATGTTACTATTAAAAATGATGCAGATGCTACCGTTGCCTCAATTGCAACAGGCACAACAGTTTTAACTGTGAATGATGATGTTACAGTAGTTGGCAGAGCAGTCGGCAGCACGATAACCGATGAAAACGATGCGACCTATGATTTAGCAGTAGGGAATAATTTCACTACCACAACCGCAGGAACTGTCACGATGACCTTTACAAACGCAGCCGCTGGTCAATCAGGCTGTATTAAGTTTGTTAATGGTGGCAATCATACAGTTAATGCTCATGCGGATGTAGCTATCAACGCGGATGTTTTAACTGCTCTTGCTGCAACAGGCACTTACTTTGTAACATATTATGTAACTGCGGCTAGTGGGGATAATACAATTCTTGTTGGTGCTACGGCTATCTTAACTTAGGGTTTAATTATGAGCATAATTCAAGCAGCAGGTTCAGGCGAAGTAAGCACAGGCTTTTATACTACCACCATTGACCAATCGTTAAAGTTTGATGCTGGGAGTAGTGCGTATTTAACGAGGACAAATAGCGGAGCCGCCTCTAGTGCAACATTAACGGTAGTTTCTTGCTGGGTAAAGCGAGGTAAACTTGGGTCTATACAGATGATTTTTTCATCCCAAACTTCCGACCCAAATGCTTGTGGTTATGTTAGTTTTATGGCTGATGACACATTACAAGTTTATCTTGATAAGACAGCGGCTGGCTCTGACGAATTAGTTATAACTACTACATCCGTATTTAGAGATGTATCATCTTGGTATCATATTGTTGCGGTTTTCAATGCCGCTGAAAGCGCAAATGCAGATAAAATGAAAATTTATGTTAATGGTGTGCAGCAAGCAATAGGAACCCCTTCTGTTACAGGGAATGCCGTTACTGCTCAAAGACTTTTAGCTGACGGTGTCAATCTTACTATTAGTAAATATTTCAATGATAATTATTACCTTGGTGGATACTTAGCGGAATATCATGTTGTTGATGGTGTTGCTGGTATAGACCATGATGATTTTGGGGAGCTTAAGAGCGGTGTCTGGGTGCCGAAATCGTATTCGGGCGGACATGGGAATAATGGATTTTATTTACCTTTCTCTTTTACTGAAGGTAATAGTGTTGAGTTTGATGGAACAGGAGATAACATAAGTTGGGTTAATGCTACTCAATACGATATTGCTACGGATGATGACTTCTGCTTAGAATTTTTTATGAAAGCTGATATTGAAGCAAACTGGGCTTATGGTTTTGGTGATTACACTAACTCAAATTGGGTGCTTCAATTGGGTCCAAACGGCATCCCCTACTTATACTATCCCGGCGGATCTATCACTTTTAGTGATATGAGTGCCTATATAACCACTACAGACTGGCATCATATCGCACTTGTGCGTGAAAGTGGAACGCATCGTTTTTATGTCGATGGTGTTCAACGTTCCACATCAACAAGTTTTGGAACAACCGCTGTTAATATGGCACATTTTGATGTGGGAGATGCTCACGAAGCGGGTGGTGCGTCACACTTAAATGGAACATACAGTAACTTACGATTTACAATAGGTGCGGCTAGATATGGTAGCGGCACTACTTTTACAGTACCCACTAGCACTTTAACTAATGACTCAAGTAATGTGAAATTATTAGCATTTACAACTTCAACGATTACAGCAGATGCAAGCACTGCCGCAGTTAGTGGTTCTATTACTGAGGGAGCCCCAAGATTTAGCCCAGACAATCCTTTTTCTGTAACCCTTGGCAATGATACTTCTGGAAACAATAATGACTTTACTAGCAGTGTTTTAGTATATTCTGATGTTGTCCCCGACAGCCCGACTAATAACTTTGCTACTTTTAATGAACTTGAAAAACATTCTTCTTCTGTTTTGTCAGAGGGCAGTCTTGTCGCAACATCTGCGGCAGCAAATACTTGGGAGTGTATTGGCTCAACAATGCACGTTAGCAGTGGCAAATGGTACTGTGAAGTGCTGATGACTGGTGCTACTGGAACTTTAGATTTAATAATTGGTGTCGCAAGAAGCCAAAGTTTTAAATTTTTAGCAGGAACAACATTTTATACGCCATCCTCAAACTTTGGTTACTATGCCTCTGTTGGGGATATTTATTCTGGTGGTTCGTTGACTGGTGACTTTAATATTACTTATGGGGTTGGTGATATAATCGGCATTGCAATTGATATGGATAACCTTGCAGTTTATTTTGCTAAGAACAATACATATATAAATTCTGGAAACCCCGCATCCGGCTCAAGTAAAACAGGATTAAGCGGTGCGCTTTTAGCGGGTGCTTCATATCAAGTAGCGGTTGGCGCGTATCAAAATAATGTAAAGTTCGCAGTCAATTTTGGTCAAGATAGTTCTTTTTCGCTGCATACGAACGCCGGTTCTGCATTTGCATCTGATGCAAATGGTATAGGTGATTTTTTCTATGCGCCACCGTCTGGCTATCTTGCGATGTGTTCATCTAACCTTCCAGAACCAGAGATTATTGATGGCACTGACTATTTTAATACGATTACTTACACTGGGAATAGCAGTCAACTAAATGTCACAGGGGTGGGTTTTTCACCTGATTGGACATGGATTAAAAAAAGAACTACTGCAAATCACGTTGCCCAAGATTCAGTTCGTGGTTCTTTTAGATATTTAGTTCCTGGGGCAGCGTCAACAGGCGCACAAAGCCCAGAAAATACAACTTCTGGAAATGATTGGTTTAGGTCATTTGATTCAGATGGATTTACTGTTTCTGCTACTACCACAGGTGGAAGTGCAACATCAGAATGGAATGATAATGGCGCTACATACGTTTCTTGGAATTGGCTGGCTGGCACAGCGTTCAGCAACTCTGCTGGTGCAAACGGCGCATCCATAGCATCGTCTGGTCAGGTCAACACAAAGGCTGGATTTAGTATTGTTAGTTATACCGGAAGTGGGGCAAATGCAACTGTAGCACATGGTCTAGGTGTGGCTCCTTCAATGGTTATAATCAAATCAAGGGTGGCTACTAGCGCAGATGGAAACTGGCTTGTGTATGTAAAGGCTGGTTCGGTAGATGAAACAGATTACTTATTGCTTAATAGCACTGCGGCGCAAGACGATGCGGCTGGAGCTTTTAATGACACCGCTGCTACCACAACCACATTTTCTCTAGGCACATTTGCTGACTTAAATGATAGTACAAAGACATATATTGCTTATTGTTTTGCTAATGTCGAAGGCTACTCAAAGGTCGGCAGCTACTTTGGGAACAGTAACGCAGATGGCACATTTGTCTACACAGGACACCGCCCCCAATTTCTGCTGATAAAACGTACGGATGCTGCGGGTACAAATTGGTGGATTTGGGATAATAAAAGGACTCCTTTTAATCTCGCTGACGATGCTATTCTTGTTAATGATGGTGCTGCTGAGTATACAGACAATTCATCATTAGCAATTGATATTTTATCAAACGGATTCAAAATGAGAAATACATATGCCGATTTGAACGTCACTGGATCTCCCTCAAGTTATATTTTTATTTCCATTGCCGAATCCCCATTTAAATTTGCTAATGCACGATAGGAGAATATAAAATGCCGTGGAAATACTCAGGCAGAATAATTAGAGTTGGCAAGGCGTGGATCGATAATAACGGCACACAATACCCTGCTGTGTGGACCAACCTTAGTGCCGATGAAAAAGCTGCTATTGGCCTTACTTGGGAAGACTTGCCAGCTAGTGAGGCTTACGTTGATAATAGATTTTATAGTGGTAGGCAAGCTGATGGTACGTTAATTCCTAAATCCCTTACAGATACATTGTGGGTTGATGAAGAGGGTAATGCTTTGAACGACCCAATGACGGGGCAGCAAGGCAAAACAATTGGCCTAAAAAATGCGGCTATAGCTTCAGCTAAAAAAGAAGCCGCCGAAAAACTTGCACCTTATGACTGGTATGTGACGAGAAAATCAGAAAAGTCTACAGCAATCCCCAGCACAGTTAGTACCTATAGAGATGCAGTCAGAACTGCTTGTGCTGCAATAGAAACAAGCATTACTAATGCTGCTGACTTTGCTGCGTTTATGGCTCTTTATGATACACCTGTGGACAGTGATGGTAAGGCAACTGGTACAGCACCAATCAATGACTGGCCTGATGCTATATAAAGGAGTTATTCGTGCCTCTAACCAAGCTCCAATTTAAACCCGGAATTAATCGTGATATAACATCTTTCACAAATGAAGGTGGTTGGGTTGATTGTGATAAAGTCCGTTTTAGGCAAGGCTTTCCCGAAGTTATTGGTGGCTGGGAAAAATATTCACAAAACACTTATATCGGTACAGCTAGGGGTTTATTTAATTGGGTAGCTTTAGATGGTTCTGATTTACTAGGTGTGGGGACAGAGGCTAAGTATTATATTGAACAGGGTGAGGCTTTTAATGATGTCACACCTATAAGAAGAACATCAACCAATAGCATTACTTTTGCTGCGACTAATGGCTCATCAACAATAACAGTAACAGATGCTGGTCATGGTGCGGTGCAGGGCGATTTTGTTACTTTTTCACAAGCGGTTTCTTTAGGTGGTCTGATAACGGCTGATGTTCTTAATCAAGAATACGAGATAGCCTCTGTACCAAATTTAAACACTTTTACAATTATTGCTAAAGATACTACAGGAGCTACTGTCACCGCAAATGGTAGTGATAGTGGTAATGGTGGGTCAGGTGTTGATGGTGTGTACCAAATCAATGCTGGTTTGAATACTGGTGTTGGTGGTAATGGTTGGGGTGCTGGAACTTGGGGCAGAGGTACTTGGGGTTCTGGTGCTGCAATTAATGTTACAACATCTCTTCGGGTTTGGAGCCAAGATAATTTTGGAGAAGATTTATTATTTAATCCTAGGGATGGTGGGATCTATTATTGGGATAAAAGTGATGGAATTACAGCTCGTGCGGTAGAAATAGGCACAGTGGCGGGTGCAGATCAAACACCTATTGTTGCTAAACAAATAATGGTTTCTGATGTTGACCGACATGCAATTGCATTTGGCTCAAATCCTGTAGGTTCCGTTATACAAGACCCTTTATTAATAAGATTTTCAGATCAAGAGTCTTTAGTTGATTGGAATCCTACGGCTACAAATACTGCTGGCGATTTAAGAATTGGTTCAGGTTCAGAGTTTGTAAAAGCAATAGAAACTAAACGTGAAATTGTAATATTTACAGATAGCTCAGTACATTCAATGCAGTTTATCGGTGCTCCGTTTACTTTTGGTATTCAGCCTCTTGCTTCAAATATAACTATTATGGGTCCGAATGCAGCTATAGCTGTAGAAGATGCAGTATTCTGGATGGGTAGACAAAACTTTTATGTGTATGATGGTAAAACACAACAATTACCATGCACTGTAAGAGAGCGTGTATTTTTTGATTTTGATTATGACCAAGCAGATAAAGTATATGCTGGGGTCATTTCAGAATTTAGTGAGGTAATCTGGTTCTATACCTCTAATACAAATTCTATTGCTAATGGTGGGACTGGTGAAAATGACCGTTATGTTATCTACAATTATGCGGAACAAACTTGGTATTATGGTAATTTGGGAAGATCTGCTTTTATAGATAGAGGTATAAGAACTTTACCAATAGGTGCAGAAGGTAATTATTTGTATAACCATGAAACAGGTTATAATGATGATGGTTCTGCTATGGTTTCTTCAATAGAGTCTAGCCCGATAGATATGGGTGAGGGTGATAAATTTTCTTTTATTCGTAGACTTATACCTGATTTCACATTCAATGGTTCTACAACAACAGACCCTACTGTAAATGTTACTTTACAATCTAATAATTTTAATGCGGGTAGTTTTCTGCAATCAGAAATTTCTAAAATAGATAGAACAGCGGTATCTACAACAGTGCCTTTTGAACAATACACTAATAAAGCAGATGTTAGACTTCGAGGCAGAGCTTTTTCAATTAAAGTTGATTGTTCTGCTTTAGGTGTTCGTTGGCGGTTAGGTAGCCCTCGTGTAGAAATAAGAGAAGATGGGAGACGTTAATGGCTACTAATGTAACTACTTTTCCACGTCTGCCTACCCCGCCTAATGAAGTAGATGCTCAGTACCTTGCTGATTTGGTAAGAGCTTTAGAAATATTTTTAAGACAGGCACAAAACCCACAATTAAATTTTCAAGAAGTTCCTACTAGCGGTAATAATAATTTACTACAACAAGGTGATATATACATTGGAGATGGTGGGTTTTTAAAAATAATAGGTAAAACAGAAATATTTAGTGGTTCTTTTTCAGCTACAGGTTCTGTAGGAACAGTCACTATCTCGGTTGCATAGGAAAGAAAATATGGTTATGATGCAATTAGCAAATATCAGGTATTGCTACCCTGCATCTCATTTTATAAGGAAAGTAAGATGCAAGGTATAGCGACACTCCCATACGAGGTACAAGAACAACCTTTCATTCCGACAGGTGGTTTAGAAACGATGAAGTCTGCGGC
>Ga0181411_1000521_pt1 | contig 13932 bp, 16 predicted proteins | sample 34SPOviralmetaG_FD_130114 | JGI IMG/M metagenome (GOLD analysis project Ga0181411, IMG submission 130114) | Marine viral communities from the oligotrophic San Pedro Time Series (SPOT) site, San Pedro Channel, CA, USA - 34 SPOT_SRF_2012-07-09 | ecosystem: Environmental > Aquatic > Marine > Strait...
CATATGTATTCTGATTATATCACCATCATCAAAACCAATATCTTTTTCTATCTTGTCTGTATGTTTACCAATAACTTTACCTGCCTGTAATCTCATAAATCTAACTCTCTCAAACTCACATGGCAGTTTTTTAAGCATATCTAATATAGGTTTCATTGTTGTAATTACTGATAGTGTAGTCCATTGTAATTTAGTATCTATGTCTACTGAACTTTTTAGTACACCAGGTTTTAATATATCTAAAGGGTGATTACCATATCCGTGTAAAGATACAGCGTCCCAACCACCTTTTGCATATTTTGTTTTTACGTTCTTAAAGTTCATACCATCGAGATTTGCAGCCACACTATTAAGTATTGAAATGTCATTGTATGTTTCTATTGATAATTCTTTTATTACAGGTCTTGTTATTTTAGTCATTTATTTTATACTCAAAGTTTTGTGTTGTAGAGTTTATATTAATTAACTTAGCACCATTCTTTATATGAAAATGTGTGGCCATAGGTGTTAGTGGTGATAAAGTTACTAATTGAGTTATGTGTGTTTTTTCTTTTATATACTCCAATAACTTACTAATAATTTTTCTACCTGCACCTCTTTTTCTAGACCATACTGTATATGCAACAGCAACTGTTCCAGATTGTTTTGCAGCCTGACTCATGTAATCTAATTCTTTAACTGTAGTCGGAACTTCATTAGTATATGCAACACAAACAATTGCCTCGACATCTTCTTTATATTTTAAACCATAGATTTTTCTATCATTAGATAAACGCCAATGTAAATCTAACTCTGGTCTTACAGGATCCTCTGATACATCTATATCTTTTAATTCAACTAACTCTGTGCCTCTGAGCCATTTAAAAAAATTGTCAACTCTGTTTTTAAATATTCTCATTTTTGCCTCTTTCTAAAATATCTTCGCCATATTGCTGACCTCGTCATTGACACTATGGTAAAAATTATTGCGATTTGGAAGTTCTCAAATATACTAGGATGTAAATCAAATAAAGGAAATACTGTAATCTGTATGATGATTGATAAAAAGAAGCCACTACCGACATCTATGACACTTTCTGCAATATCCCTATTAATTTTGATTTTTAGTGGGAATTGCCGTCTCATAGCCGCCCGCTGGGCGGCGTTAAAGAGCTGTCTGATACTATAGTACCCCCTAATATTAGACATTTTTACTCGCAATCGTAGTTCTGAGTCTTTGTTGTTGTGCTTTGATAGTTTGTGTAACTAACTTCTTTTGTGCCTTTTTTGCTCTATCTAGTTTCAGTTTACTTACCAAATCTGTAAATACATATCCATTCATGTGTTCGTTTTCATGTTGAAATATTCTTGCTGACATACCATGTAGATATTCTTCAACTGTCTCACCATAATCATCTGTGTATTGTACGTTCACCCATTTAGGTCTTGAGATTGATAAGAATAAAAATGGGAATGATAAACAACCTTCTTTCATTAAAATTGTTTCTTCACTTAAATCTTTGATGATTGGGTTATAACAGTTTCTTACTCTGCCATCTTCTATCTCTGGGTGACCGCCCATAACAAACATACGAAATGGTAAACCTACTTGATTTGCTGATAAACCTATACCCCCATATTTAACCATACTATTATACATTTTTTTAGATAATTCTACTCTATCTTTCATATTAAACTCTTTTAGCATATCATCTGTATATGGTGCTATCTTCATTAATAGTCTAGGGTCAGTAGGTGGTATTAATGGAAATGCATTAGGGTCCTTTTTCTTTAGATGTTCGTGCATATCTTTATGTATTGGTCTTGCCTGACTATCTAAAATTTTAGGTTGTTCTTGTTTGAAACTTTCGTCTTTATCTAGAATAGGAGTTTTACCACTTGTAATATCTTCATAGTATTTAGCTGCCTCTTCTATTTTTTCTGGTGTTAGTTTTTCTGCCATTATTCTCCCATCCTTGTAAAGTTTTTATATTTCTCAAACTTCATCACTCTTGGAAACTTATCTATAAGAGTGTCGCCTTTGTGAGATATGACAAATACATTTTCTTTTTTTAAAGTATAGTGAAGTATTCGCATAAACTCGTCTGTGCCTGAGCTGTCTAGTGAACTATCAAATATTTCATCTAGTATAAGTAGATTTGTATTTGTAGAATTTTTAAGTTTAGCAATTTCTCGCCATGTGAATAGTATTGCCAAATCTATTCTTAACTTTTCACCCTCACTAAATGAGTGATAGTTAAACTCGTCTCTATGTCTAGATTTTATTGTCTCGTTAAATTCTTCATCTAGACTAAAATTAACAAAGAAATCCATACTTGCTAAATTCTTGTTAATTAATTGATTCATGATTGGTAGATATTGTTTTATAATTTTAGTTTTGATACCTGAGTCTTGCATAAGATGTCTAGCAGTATCTATATAAAGCATTTCTCTTTTCTGGTCTATCTTATCTTTTTCTAATTGAGAAGATTGAGTGACTAACTGATTTAACTCACCAGTTTGTTCGGCAGTAGATACCTTTTCATCTTGTAATTCTGCTATCTCTTGTTCTAATTTAGTTGTTTGTTTTTTTATTTCTTCTATAGATGTTTCATAACGATTAATCAATAACTCTTTTTCTCTGATTGATACCATTGTCTTATTAATAGTATCTAGTTTCATTTGACTTGTTTTAATTTCTTTATCTATTTGACCAAGCGCAATTTCTAACTCTTGTACTTTTTCTGCCTTCTTGTTAATCATTGTGGTTTTAAATACAGCGTTAATTGATTGTTGACAAGTAGGACAATCATCATGTGACTCAAAGAAAGTTAAATCTTTTTTATGTTTGTTACAAGTATTTTCTAACTTTGCTTCCATACTATGAAGTTTATTATGTTTAGCAGTTATCTTTGTTGAATCTAATACTAGTTTTTGTAATTTAGCAATATCTGTTCTAACTCGTTTTATGTCTTCTTCATAATTAGATATATCGGTCATAGATTTATCTAAATCTGCTTTTTTAGAATCCGCTAAATCTTTACTACGGTTACTAATATCATCAATATATTTTCTTTTGTCGTCAATCTTATTATCAACTAACTGAAAATTAAAATCTGTTTGTTTAATTAATTCATCTTGATTCTTTTGTTTCTCTCTCAACAATAAATTCATTTTAGAAAATATTTCAATGTCTAGTATTTCTTCTACTACTTGTCGTCTATGTCTTGCTCTTAATTGCATAAATGGTACAAACGAAGCATTACCTAGTATCACAACTTGAGTGAATGACCTAAAGTTTAGTTTTAGTATTTGTTGTTCTAGATGTTTCTGATAATCTCTTTGAGCGGCATCTTGATTTAACATATTACCATTACACCATATCTCAAATTTATTTGGTTTGATACCTCTTATAATCTTATAGTTTTTTTGACCTACTGTAAATTCAACTTCAACAACACAATCTTTTTCGTTGATAGAATTAACTAACTGGTCTTTCTTAATACCACGAAATGCTCTTTGAAACAAACCAAAACATAAGGCGTCTAACATTGTAGATTTACCTGCACCGTTTTCACCTACAACTAGTGTTGTGTTTGATTTATCTAAATCTATTTCTATAAACTGATTTCCTGTACTTAAAAAGTTTTTATATCTTACTTTTTTAAATAATATCAATCCTTGACCTCCGTGTCTTGTGCTTCAATATACATCTCTTTAATCATAATTTTTAATTTGTCTTTGTCTAGGTCGACAGGCAATTGGTCTACATAATCATTAACAAGTGTGATTGTATCTTCTGAACCTTCTGCTACGTCATCACTTACATTTGTATGACTTAAATCAGAGTAGTCTTCTATTATCTTTAATTCATGTACACTAATCTCATTGTATAATCTATCAAGTAGTCTGTCAAACATTTGGTGGTCTCTTTTGTTTGCTACTACTAATTTAACAAACTTTTGATTGTAGTCTGTTATATCAAACTTATCATAATTTTTATCGGTGTCATCATACACAAGTTTTTTAAATATTGTATGTGGATTCTTTACAAACTCAATCTCTCTTGTTTCAGTATCAAACACATGAAAACCTTTTTGATTGTTGTAATCTGACCATGTCATTTCATATTGACTGCCTAGATAGAAAACTTGACCATCATCATTTTTATGGTGAAAGTGACCACTATAAGTTTTTTCAAATCTAGATACAATTGATTTATCGTATCCGTGTTTTTGTACCATAGCATCCATCATTCTAAAACCATTTAGGTCAAAGTGACCCATACAAATATCAGCATTTGCTGTGTTTAACATTTCTAAACAATGGGATTCATTTTCAGGATTAATCCAAGGCATCATCAAAATATTTAAACCATCAAAATCTACAACTTTAGGGTCTTCATATATAAATGGTTCGTTCTCGCCATCAGGTGCTGTGCATAATGACTTAACAGCATTTACTTTGTTTGTATTTCGATAATAGATATCATGGTTACCTATAATGATATGTGTATCAATTTTATCTTGCCATAATCTATCCATGAACTTATGTTTAAAATTATGAGCAATCTTGTAATTAATAAACTTTCGCCTATCAACAATATCACCTAAATGAATAAGTGTTTTAATATTGTTTTCTTTCAAATAAGGAAAGAATATATTATCATAAAACTTATAAAAGTATTCGTCAAATATATTACTATCATTCCTGGCACCAAAGTGGGTGTCATTCAATAATGCTATTTTCATATTAGTCTTTTAAGTCTTCTTCTTTTAGATTTTTTTGTAGATAGTCTAACATCTGACTTTGATACTGAGTCTCATCACCAACCATTTGGTCCATCATCTGTTCAACACCCACATTAGAAATTAATTTATTTTTTATTAATGATTGTTTCTTCTCTTTCTGTATTCTTCTAATAAATGCATAATAAATTATTTGTGTAAAGTATGCAAATGGGTTTTTACTTTTATCTGGATTAAAGTTGTACATATATTGTAAACAGTTCTCAATACCATCACTAATCATATCATCTCTATAAGTGTAATTGATAAAGTTTGGTCTGTAAGATAGGTGATTAGCAATCTTTAAAAAACATTCGCCAATATAGTTTGTTACTGGCGGTTTTTCTTTACCTTGCTTTTCGGCCTCCTCACATCTATCTCTATAATCTATCATTGCTTCTAGAAACTGAGCATTATTTACATAATGAGGTTTTTCTCTTGGTTTTAGTTTTACTTCTTTTTTAGGTTCTTCTTTTTTCATGAGATTATTATACTACATTTTATAGTTCAATGCAAGCCCTTTCACTAAATTAGTTAAATTAAATTTATTCCTTGATATGTGCTTGACACTTTCAGGAATCTGTGTATAATCGACTATGTCGCTGCTTGAATGAGAAGCTATAGCTTAATGTATAGTCTTACTATCAAGGTCTTCATATTCCGATTCTGCTTCTTCTAACTCTTCTTGTTCTTTTAATTCTCTATCTAAAACATCAGCCATCTCTAACATCTTTTCTATTTCTTGAGGAGAGTAGGCTGTTTTAATTTTAGTATTTTGTAACTTAGACAATATCACTTCGTAATAGTTTGCTAATTCTTTTGCAGCTCTTGAAATAACCATTACCTTATCTTTTGGAATAACAAACATTTTATCATTTGTAAATGGTACCCAAGGTGATAAAGTGTTATCATCTTTAAGACCAGCTGCAGTCATTCTTGACGTTGTAACTAGTTGTAAGGGGTTTTGTATCCTTAGAAAATCATTATCTAACGATATACTTCCAACCAATATACTGCCGTCTGTTAGTCTGACTAGCCTATAGTCTGTTAAATCGTTTGGGGCCTTTTCTAATATTTCATCCATATAACTATTTATCTCTTTCTTTCAAGTCGATATTATGCATCTCGTAATCAAATTCTTCTTCTGTGTAGATGTTTATTCTCTCTTGAAAATGTTTAAGTGTAAAGTTTTCTTTTGATTTATAAGTTAAGTTATCTGCTATATCATATAATGTGGCGTTCACTTTGTTATCGCCTAGTCTTAAACCACGACCTATACTTTGTAAGTTCCTGATTCTACTTTTCGAAGGACTTGCAAATATAATATTATGTAGATTTTTAATATTAACACCAGTACTAAATGTTCCATAACTTGCAACTATAATGGCATCTTTTTCTTTCTCTACTATTCCTCTTATTGCCTCTCTTTCGTCTGCTTCAACACCACCAAAAATATAAAAAACTTTTCGGTTACTATCAGCTTTCTTTTTTATTATCTCATGTAAATTCTTACCATGTTTTTCTACTAACTGAAATAAAACTAAAGTGTTGCCTTTTAATTTAAGTGCTAGATTACGAATAAAGTTTTGTCTTGATACACTACTTACTAGATAGTCTATTTCGTCTTGATATTTACCACTTGCAACCATTTTACAGTTTTCATCTGTGTGTTTTAAAATTAAACAACGAACAACTAAGTTAGACAATTGTTGTTTGTCCATTAGTTTTCTTGTAGATGTAACTTTATTAACAGCACCAAATAATCCTTCTAATACTAATTTATGTGTCAGAGCACCATCTAGTGTACCAGTAAGACCGATACGATATTTACAATCTTCAAGTTTTGACATAATCTCTGTAAGTGATTTAGATTTAAATAAATGTGCTTCATCACCAAAGACACAACCAAACTGTTCAAAGTATTTCTTTGGTAGCTTATATAGTGATTGCCATGTAGATATCAAGACCTTTTTATCTGTTTGATTGGAATAACCACTATACAATCTATGACAATTTTTCTTTACATTCCAACCATATGATTGAAAATCAGAATACATCTGTTCAACTAATGAGGTTGTTGGCACAATTAATAATATTCGATTGTTAGGTTTATCTTTAATTAGGTGCGAGTAGTAACGTATTAATGCATAGATGATGAATGACTTACCTGATGCTGTAGGACTCAACAGTAACGCCCTATTGAACTTTAAACTATGATATATTGCGTCTATCTGATAATCTCTAGCCTCAAACTTTTGACCTAGACTATTAGAAAATTTAGTAACAATATCTCTATCTACTTTATTATTAACTTCAACATCTTTTCCTGCTACAATTTTATATCCTCTTTCTTCTGCAAAGGCTCTAATATATGGATATAATCCAAAGTATATCTCTTTTGTTTTTTGTGAAAATAATCGTATCTTACCATCCCACATACGATTACGAAACGCAGGCATAAACTTATAACCTGGCACATAAAATGTAAAGAACTCTGATATTTCTCGCTGAATGCTAGGGTCACAGTCAACTGTTATATAGACTTCATTTTTCTTTTCGAGTATTAAAGTATCCATGTCATTACACTATATCTATCACCACTAATTACTTTTTTAACTTCATGTGGAAACATAAAGTTTGACGGAAAAACAATTGCTGAACCTGTTTTCTTTTCTATAGGTTCACCACATAATACAAACTCACCACCTTCATAATCATCATTTAAAAATATTAAAGATGTTAGATGTGGATAACCTTGTTTTTGACCATGACTATGATGTATATTATCTATATGTTCTTTCATAAAACCACCTGTGTCATAACAGTTAATTCTAAAGTTTGTGTATTCTTGTATTTTAATTCTATTGTGTATTGATACATAATCGTTTACAGCTATCTTAAAACCTTTTTGTATAATATAATAGTCTTGATGTTTCGGTGTAATCCAAAACTCTTTCATATCAACTTTAGATGTGCCTAAATTTTTGTATGCATTTGAGAACGTAGAAGTTTGCCAACTATTAAATGTATCTTTATTATAATGTTGTATTATACTATTACAAGACGCTGGGTCTAATACATGTGGATAATAATATATGTAATTATAAAGTTTGTCTTTAGAGATTGGCTGACTGGAACTCATGATGTTCTCCTACTTGACCTTTTACTTGCATATTCCAGGCTATACTTATACGATAATTTTTTGAATTGTTTTGTTGCACCCAATGTGGCAACCACGAAGGAAAAAATATTGCTCTATTTGTTTTTGATGCATAACTTAATATACTAGCATTTAAAGTATTTGTTTCTTTTTTTCTAGGTACGATAACATCAGCCGCAGGTCTTGGGTCATGAAAAACTATACTTGCACCTTGGTCTGATTGTAGATAATAAGTACCACTTAAAAAATTATTTGAATGTGTGTGAGCAGGGTGATGTTCATTTTGTTTTAAAACATTTGCCCACATATCTGTAATGATTAAATCTTTTACATCATAACCTAGAGTAACACATATTTCTTTACCAGTTGTTATAATTAAATCTGAAAAGTTTTTAAACTCTTGTTTAGTATGTAAATCTGCTGACTTTGTTTGCCAGTTAGTATCATAATTTCTTTCTTTCCATAAACTATGAATGTAACTTTTCATCTCACTAGTTCTAGGCATAAAGTCATCTAATAAGAATATATTAGTTGCGAATATTTTTTGATGTTCCATAATTTTTCAATCTCTTTTCTGTACTTCTTTTATATAAAAAATACATAATATAATATAAAGGATATATTAAAGGAATCCAATAACAATGTTTTCCTCTTACAATTATCATATGCCATATCCAACTTCTTTTTTTATGAGTAAATCCAATACAACCTAACATCTAACATACTTTCATTTATATTGCACCACTTGTGAATTTCTTCCACTCGATTGCGTTTTTAATTAAAAATGTTCTGTTGTTTATACTTCTTAAAACTTGTTCAAGATATGTAACGACTTGTTTTAGATATGCGGCCTTTTGGTCTGCTCTCTGTAATTCATCATCTGAATCCATATAAATGTGTACATCTGCTTTTAATACTTTTAAATCAAATGGTTTTTCTGCATAAACTGAAGGGTCTGATTTGCCTGTATAATATTCCCACTTATGTCTTCTTAAAGTGTTATAATCATACTCTGCTTTCTTGAGCAATAAAGAAAACTTATTAAAGTGTTGTAGATACTTATTGTGCAATAAAGGTATCTTAATCGACTCAGAATCTAATTCTGTATCGTCTAACTTAAAATCTCTATCTACTTGTTGTTGTAACTCTTCTAACGTCATAATAAAATCCTATTGTTATATAGTGTGATTAATTTCAATTAAATAATATGTCCACCATTGTATATCTTCATCATCAAAAAAACGAAAAGTGACTGATTCATATTTTGGAAACTTACCTACACTCCATGCACCTTTACAATTTTTTGCACAAGCTGTTTTTGCTTTCTTTACGCCTTTATCATCAAGACTAGACCACATGGTGTGGAATATAGTTCCACTATTTCTGCCTGTCTTGTAATCGTTTGGTGTTTTTTGATGACCATGCATCTCATAAAAATTTTTACTCATATGGTATTATATCACCTTTCTGTTGTTTTGTCAAGGCCATTAACCAATTCTTTTTGTGTAATATAAGTAAGATTATCACAATCTTTCCACTCACCTATTTCACAATCTATTGTTGATGTGCCAATAACATTTGAATTTACTTTGTAAAATTTGACATCTTTAAATTTATTGAATGTATTTTTATGTTGCAGAATCCAGTTAAATGTTTCATCTGAATTATCAGGACTAAATGCCATAGAATGTTCTTCAGAATATCCTTTTGTTCCTGCATAGACGTTGTTTATATTATTATCTAAACTATATAAATCATGACCAATGATATAAACTTCTTTAGCACCTAACTCACAAGCAAGATAGATACTTCTAGTACCAGACACATATAAAAAACCATCTATATCTGGTTCTATGTCTTTTACTTTATCACCATCAGTTACTCCAGTAATATAGGTCATGCCTAAGTTATGTCCTACTGTAAGCGTTAGCACTCCATCAGCACCATGATAAACTGCTTCTTCACTATTATTCCAAACAATGTCAGTTTTATCTGCCATAGTTTTCATCATTTCTTTTGCAACAAATACTGGCACAGGTGTCCAGTATCCTAGATAACAAGTGTTTTTGTGTGCATATCCTGAGCGATATATTTCGTGACTTATTTGTGAATCTATCCCTACAACAATATCTGGTGTGAAATCACGATAGATTGCATTACAGCCTATTACTGTTCCGTGTTTTTTGAAGTCGTCTAGATTTAGACCTTTACGAGAATTACCATTACCAAAGCAAAACGCTGTCTTCATTATATAAAAGTTCCTATTTATTCTACGAAGTAGAAATTTGTACTATATCATAATTCATGTAGTTAAAACTAACCGAAGCACTTAAATAGTCTACATCGGTTGCTCTAATATCATAATTTAAACCACCCAAAGATGTTGGGTAAATATTTTGAAATCTTATTTCTGTTTTAGCAATATTCTTACTATTTAAAACTGTAAGTATTGCATCGGAATATATACCACCTTCATTTAAAGGTTGTTTTATAGAAGTACCAGTTGGCGTTGTAGTTCTACTAGAACCAGGAAATCTGTCAGTTCCAGAGGCCTGCAAATTTTGAAACTGTTCATTCTTACTAGGAAATCCTAAACCAAGAAGCCAATCGTGTATCTCTTTATAGTTATTTAAATTTTCATCAACAAGAAACGACAAATCAAGAGCTGCAAAAGTCAACTTGTCGCCAGGTAAAGGTATATCATACAGAGTTGTATTTTGTTGTGCTGAACCTAGATTTACACCAGGTATATTAGCACTCTGTACAAAAAACTCTACTGTTGGAAGTTTAGTGCATTTAAACCTAAACTGAAGAGGACTAGCATAATCACTCTTAGATGGTTCTCTATTAACTACATTTGTTGTTGTCATACTTATATTTATAAAAGTTTTTTAGAGATATTATTAAGGCTTAAAAAAACCCCTCAACTTTGCGTCAAGGGGTATAAAGATAGTACTTAAATTTTTATTATAGGAATTTACTGTTTACGATTTGAAGTTCAGCCTCTGACGCCTCTTCTTCGTCCCATTTTTGTAATTGTTTTTTCATATACTTATGAAACAATGGTGGGATTAAAGCTAATGCGAATAATGTAAAGTAACCATTACCACAATTAGGTGCCCCAACTTCATCTAACTCCCAGAAGTGTGTTTCACCTCTATCATGATGGTCTGCCTGTCTTCCTATTTCTATAAAGAACCAACTTGAGAATAATGTAGAATTATCCCATGAATGTCTATAGTCGATTGGTGAACCTTGTTCTCTAACTAAACCATAATGCTCTAAGTAGTTTAGTGCTTCTAATTCAAAGTTAGAAATTAACCATAATAGTGCCATACATGCAATCCCTGCCCATGCACCTGCATACCAGAATAATGCGATTGTAGGTAATGACATTGCATAACCTCTAATCCATCTGTTTTGATATGATAAGAAAGGTACACCTAATCTTTTTAGACGTTGTTTTTCCATTGTGTAAAGGAATTTACTTTGACCAAAATAAGATTTAGGTAAGTGTGCATATAAACTTCTACCTCTTGGTGCTGTTGCTGGGTCGTTTTCACAACCTAACTCTAAGTGGTGATTGTATACATGTGCATAACAGAAATGTGCAGAGCCACTTAATCCCATCATCCATCTTGCGATTAAGAAACTAAATCCTTTAGTGTGTGCAAGTTCATGTCCGTAGATAATTCCTATACCAGCAAATATACCAGACGACACAACTGCACCTAAGAGTTCAGAACCTGCCATACCATTATATATCTGATATGCAAGTACACATTGTAGTGCTATGAATACAGGTAACATTAAATACATGACTGAATTTTGCAACCATGGTATGCCTAATGTGTCACCATTTTCATCAAATCCAGCACCCATAGTTTGTTTGGTGTATAAAGTATCAATAATGATACCTGCACCTAACAAGAATACTCCTGTCCATACCCAAGGCCCACCTGCTAATACACCGAATAACGTTGCAAGTATTAATAGTGGAGCAATTAGATACCGTACATTGATAAGAAATTTCTTCATCATTGTACTCCCGACCGAACGGCCTGTGTGCTACAAATTTATTATGAAATTTGTTTCTAATACTATTTATATCATATCAGTATGTCAAAGTCAAGCAGCTAGACTAATGTACATGTTTTGTATAAAAAAATCTATATAAAATAGACCAAAAAAAAAAGGGCACCGAAGTACCCTTTTTCTATATATCGAGATGAATCGAAATTACATGATGTTTGTAACTTTAACTCTTCTGTAGTATAGGTTTTGTTCACCAGCAGCAACTGCGCCTGAGTTATCAAGTGCACCAGTTCCGTTTGATGTAGCAAAAGGATTTTGAACCATTCCGTATCTAGTTTTAAATCCAATTTTTGGTTGGAAACTGTCTTGACCAACTGCACGAACCATTTGTAATGGAACGTATGGACAATAGAACAGACCAGAATCGTAAGGTGAAGTTCCTTTGTAACCAATTACATAGTACTGACTTGCAGATACGTTAGCAGCATATGGGTCAACATATACTTTAAACTTACCATTAAGTACACCAGCAAAAGTATTACCTGTGTCATCAACATTTAAGTTGTTGTTCAACGCAGGAGCGTAATCTAAAACACCAGCCATTTGTAATGCAGAAGCAACATCAGCAGAACAAATAATAATGTTCCCTTTACCTCTACGAGTTTGTTGACCGATAGCGTTAGCATCTCTTTCTAGTTGATATAACAGCCCTTTGAATTTCTCAACTGACCAACGACCATTTGAATCTGTGTCTAAGTCAAAGATACCAGCAGTTGTTGTATTTACTTGAGCACCTGCTTTTGCGTGACCGTAAATAGTTCTAACTACTTCACGGTTAATCTCAGCAAGAATTTCACTTGAAAGGATGTTTGCAAGTTCTGTTTCTGCGTCTAAACCATGGATTGCTTTTAAGTCTTGTGCAAGTTCCATTGTGTACTCTGCTTTTAGAGCACGTGATTTAGCAGTAACAGTTACTTTGTCGATTGAGAAAGCCATTTCAGCGAACTCATCAGTACCATCACCTAATGTTTCTGCCTGAGCAGTTGTGAAACCAGAACCAGTTGTGTAAGTTCCAGCAGAAGGTGAATCGTTTAATGTTGCAGGGTTAGTACCAGCCTGAGCGTCAGGGGAACCCGAACCTCCAGCAGCATCTCTAGCAGAAAAATCTGAATCTGCTTCATTGAATAATGCTTCTGTACCAGTCTGTGATTGGAACCTTGACTTCATAGCGAAGATTAAGCCTGTTGGACCAGTCATTGGTTGTACACCACAAATATCGTAAGCGATAAGATTAGGCATAGCACGTCTGACTAGTGATATTAAAACTGGATCAAAGTTATCAACAGAAGAACCAGTTGCGTTTGTTGGTGCAGCCTCAGCCATAAAGCTTCGGTCTTCCCTAACTGATTTCTCTTGGTTTTCTAAAATCACAGTAGTTACAGCTCTTTTATAAGCATCTTCGATTTTTGGCAAATCTGGATGTTCTAGGACTGGCTGCCACTTTTCCTGTAAGTTTTCAGTAAGATACATTTTTATCTCTCCTTTTTATTATTTACATTTAAAAAACATCAAGACTATAAAGCCTTAAGGTTTTTAGTTATTGCGGCTGTATATGCAGCCATAGCATCCGAACTAGCTTCAACAGCTGGCTCATTCGCCGCCACAGAATCAACTTCGTCTTTAGACGCTGCTTCTTCTATTTTGCTTTTAGGGAAGTAAGATTCTTTTATAGTTTCTAACTTCTCTCTAAATTTTTCAGCACTATCGTACTCAACATTTTCAGCCATAGAAACAAACTTTTCTTTTTCTGTTTCTGCTAAATCAGCAGTTACTTCTAAGATTGCTTGCTTCTTATGGAATTCAGAAACTTCTTTTGACAGATTTACATTCTTTTCAATCTGTTCGTTAAGTTTAGCTTCTAAATCTTTTGATTGATTTGTCAAGTCTTCCAGTACATTGTACTTTTCTTCA
>Ga0181411_1000522_pt1 | contig 13923 bp, 15 predicted proteins | sample 34SPOviralmetaG_FD_130114 | JGI IMG/M metagenome (GOLD analysis project Ga0181411, IMG submission 130114) | Marine viral communities from the oligotrophic San Pedro Time Series (SPOT) site, San Pedro Channel, CA, USA - 34 SPOT_SRF_2012-07-09 | ecosystem: Environmental > Aquatic > Marine > Strait...
ATTATATCCCTACACCCCGAGTGAAGAGTTCGTATTTTATAATTTTTATTTTTTTTAATTTACATCTATCTCTCTTACCATATACCCTCTTATATATATATATTATTATTATTATTATTATTATTATGTATAGTATGTATAGTTGTATAGTATATAATAAAAAATATAATGTATAATATTAAAAATTATATATTATATATAAAAGGAGTTTGATTATTGTATATACACCCCGACCCCACACCCTTTATTTATCGTATTTTTTCACTCTTCCAGTTTTTCGTTTCTCTCTTTGTGCTGACTTTATTTGCTTCTTAGATAATTCTTTCATGGTAGTAGGTGTATCTTTTGTAACCCGTTTTGTTGGGCGATAAATGTCCCCCTTCTTTTTATAACCTTTTCCACCTCGCTGATTTTTCCAATCTTCTTTAAACCAACGGGACAATCCTTTTGTTTCTCTCTTTTGACCAGAATAAGCACTACCTGAACCATGTTTCTTTTTGTATGCTTCCTTGTATTCCTTTACCAAAACTCCACTACGGTATGCTGAGTGTTTTGGCATTCTCTTATACACACGCTTCTTGACTGTTTCATATAAACTCTTATCTTTTGGCACACTCATATATACTATATACCTAATCTTTTTTTCGCTATCTCATAATAGTTCTCATCTTTCTCAATACCTATAAATTTTCTATGTAATGTTCTACATGCTATACCAGTTGAACCGCTGCCCATCGTAGGGTCAAGTATAGTATCATCTTCATTTGTATATATTTTTATTAACCACTCTAAAATATCTTGTGATTTTTCGGTAGAGTGATTTCGATGCTTAGTGTAATTTTTAGTATTCAAAATACTACGAGGTAATGGAGGTTCATATAACTTATGATTTTCTCTCTTTACTTTTCCATATATACTATTATCATAAGGTTGCTTTCTACGATGGATACTCTTTACCTCATGATATTTTAATACATTATATGTGGGTTGTTTTTTATAGAAAAATATAATCATTTCATGTTCTCTCAAAGGTTGTCTTTTAGAATTGAGAAAACCAACTACATTTGACTTCTTCAATACCATATCATAACGAAACATCGAAGGATTTGAATTAATTATTTCAACACCGAATCTCATATCACAAAAAAAAATGAACGGTGTATTATCGTTTCTCGCAATCCGTTTTAGTTCTCTCCATAAATCTGGAAGATTTATCTTAATATCCCATTTACATGCTGTGCTTCCATATGGTAAATCACATATAAAACAATCCACACTTTTATCTCCTATATTCTTCAATTGTATAAGACAATCTCCATGTATTAATTCCATTTATTATATGTATTTATAAATAAATCATTTGTTTTTCCATATTCATTTTATAACACACAAATATTGTGTCAAACCAACAGTCCTTCAATTGTTTTCCATTTTTCATAAATTGTAATCTCTTCTCTGGAATGATAATAGTTATATCATCATTTTTGAAATTGTCCTTAAAATATTTTGTTGTGATTGTCGAGACGGGAACTATAAGTATAAATGGTTTATCAATCTTCTTTAATTTATCGAATACTTTTTTCTTGATGCTAAATGGCGGATTGGACAATAGAATATCATATTCATGTTTATCATGACTTGTAAAGAAGTCCTCATCTTCATGGATACAATCATATCCTAATTCTTCCATAACAGATTTGGTATGTCCCCTACAATAGAATGGGTCATATAATGTTTTCTCTCTTGATATGAATTTCAATATCATCTCCCATATATATTTTGGTGTTTCATAGTCATCATCTTTTTGATATGACATAACAGGTTGTTTTACACTCATCATTTTTTATAATAATGGACATCAAATTGTGGTTCAATTATTCAAATAAATTATTGTATTATTCTTTAATTTTCAAAAAAATTGATTCATATTTTTGATATGTAGTGTATAGCATCTAAAACAAAAAATGATGATGACTTGCGTTAAAGACATTCTATACTCCAAGGGTCTATACAACGATGTGATTGAATTGATATTTGATTACATCGTTGGGGACAAGTATTCACACAAGAATGTGTATGATATCGTGATGTGCCATTTTGGTGATGGTCAAATAGGAGCGGTATTGAAACCGGTGTTTTCGATTTTAGAACGGAAAATTAAATATTCAAGGAATGTTAGTTGTAATACACCCAGTTTATTATTGGAAGTGCTAACAGATAGAAGAGAACCATACTCAACAGGAATGTATTATCAATTGAGTAGTATGTATAATACTATTGAAGGACTTTCACAATCCATGACTGAACTGGGATTGGGAAAAACCTTAAGTTTCAATTCTCTAATTGAACGACATTATCCACATCTCCGTAATAGATTGACTATTAATATCAAGAAGATAATTTCCACTATTAAAACAGATAAATATTTACACGGAACTTTAAATATATTTAAAATTAGTAAAAGAGTTATTCAAAAATTGAAGAGAGAAAATATCCTCACTCAAAATAATTCTAAAGTATTGGAAGACTATATTGATACTATTGAATGGGGTGGTGATTTAGATTGGAACACATCTTTAAGTTTGTATTACGGTCATAGAAGTTATTATGGAAATATAAAACAATCTTTATTAAGAAAATGGTATAGAAACAATTATCATGGAGATAAAGCAACACAGGAACAATTTAGTAAATGTATGTTTAAAATTAAATATGATGATGGAAAAAGATTGATGGATACTTGTAAATGGATTGATACAGTCCAGACTGAAAAAGTATATGGATTGACGGTCTTGAAAAATAATAAGATTGTCTTATCTGGAAATAAGAGAAGAGTTATTCAAATCAAAAAATACTGTGGTTTTGAATATATACAATTCATAGAAGAAAAAGAAGGGAGGCATGGAAAACGAGAATATTGGACTTTACTTAAACATAATACAAAACCTATAAGAGGACAATTGTGTGATTTGATTGGAGTGAATTTCATGGTTGGATATGAACAACAATAAATACCGATTGTAAATAATAATGTATATATTGTAAAGAGGTGAAATACCTTTTTTTTGTGTTAAAAATTTTTACGAATTCAAAAAAATTGATTCATATTTTTCACATATACCATATAGCATCTAAAACAAAATGAGCGAAAATAAAATCTACAAGTGTATTTGCGGAGCAGAATTGAAGCATTCATCACCATCTTTCCTAAATAAACATTTCAAAACGAAGAGGCATACAAGATGTATGAAGACTGCGGAAGAAACCGAACTCAAAAAGGAATATGCTACTGAATATGGGACAGCGGAAATCATAGAGGTTGGAAAAAAATTTCAAATACAAATAAAATTTAAATGTGAGTTAGACAGAAAAGAGAAATCAGCAATCATAAATGCTCTAAAATTCAAATTTGTAGTGTGTATGCCCACATATCTACAAGATAATAATTATGTAGTGTGTGTAACACAAGGCATTCACCAAAGTGATTGGAGAGGACACCATTTTAATGGATTTTATAGAGATTTAAACAGCGGAGAAAAGAAATCTCCAATTCTCCATTTCAATCTTCGTGATTTCAAAGCAGAAAATATACCTTGTATAACTAATATAACATCACTACATCATACATAATAAAGCATAGATACTGTAAATAATGTATATATTGTAAAGAGGTGAAATACCTTTTTTTGTGTCAATTTTCTGTATTAATTACAAAAATTGATTGCTATTTTTACAATTATGTATATAGACATCTATAAGATAAAATGAACTCTAAGCAATATTCCGCTCTTGATATGGTGAAAAGTATTATGGAAATGTGGAGTGAGTGTATGTGTGATTTCGATGCACAATATTTCCCGAGTGATACACTCGAAAAGGTAAAAGAGTTATGTAAAGATTATGATTTGGATATACATTCTGTTAAAGAGGTATTTGACTACATCGAAGACCCCTATTATTATGATATTGAGAAAGATGAAATATTCAATAGTGATAATGAGAGTGAGAATGAGAATGAGAATAAAGATTAATATTCAAAAAAATTGTAAATAAAATTGTTAATATTGTATATAATGTAAAGAGGTGAAATACCTTTTTTTGTAGGACAAGAAATGTAAATCACCATAATTATTTAGAAAATTGAATTAAACATTTTGTTTCTCTCTTTTATGTGAATAAGATGAGTTGTATATATATTATAAAACATAAGGACAGCGATGCGTTATATGTTGGAGGGACTGTGAATTTTGAAAAAAGAAAAATAAGACACAAGAGTAATTGTTGTAATATAAACGATAAAAACTATGATTTTAAATTATATCAATTTATTCGTGATAATGGAGGGTGGGAACGATTTGATATGTGGAAGATAGATTGTTGTGATTTGGAAAATCAAAAAGAAAAAGAACAAGAATATATAGATAAGTTTAAACCATCATTAAATAATTATAGAGCATGTGGTTTGGATTTGGATAGAAAGAAAGAAACTAATATGAAAAGGAAAGAAAATGATAAGAAAAAGAAACATATATGGTATGAAAACAACAAGGATAGATTAAAAGAATATTTTAAAAATGAAGACAGAATTAAAAAAAGAAAAGAAAAATTTGAGTGTCCTTGTGGTGGAAAATACACTAAAGAACATAAATCACATCATTCTAAAACAAAAAGACATATTGATTATATAAACTCATCACCATAGAAAACGCCATGCGAAATACATACTACTATAATAATTAGCGAAATCCTGCTTTTGTTTTAGACCACTAAATCTTGCTCGAAACGCTCTGCGTTTATTCTTGTCTAATGTATCCTTCGATTTATACAAACCTAATGCTGTGTCTTTATATTGTCCTAAATTCTTATCACCAAACCTAACTTTTACTTCTCTTCCAGTTTCTTTATTTTTGAGGATTGCGTCATATTTTTTCTTGGGGTTTGTTGAGCGTTGAAATTTAACAAATTTATATTCTCTCTTTGAATACTTCACCATTCTATATATAATATGTTTATATAATAATGGATAATGATTGTGATGCTATTGACGCTGATAGTGATAGTGATTGTGATAGAAGAAAATTGTCTGCCAAGAAGAAGAGGAGGATGAAAAAAAGAGAGAAACAGAAATATAGACGGAGGGCAAAATCATTTATGAAGGATATTGTGGAGGAACATGATGGGTCTTCTAACTCGATTATAAAGGAGGGTAATTGCCTCTTCCCGTCATGGTTTAGATTTTAGACAAACACATCTTTATCTTTTGGCAATTGTTTTTTTGGAGGTTTATAACACGCCATATCACATATCCATTCTGGCATCTCTCTATCTTCTGTTCCAATCTCAGTTTCACTTCCGTGATTTAACTTCCTTCGATTTTTATACTCTTTCACCTTCCTTCCTTGTTTCAACTTCTTAAATAATATCTTGTTTTCATCAGTCATAATATATATATAAAGAGAGAAAATTAAAAGTGATGGATTTTTAATATTTACAGTATATATAAGATGTCATTAGTATTCTGTAAGAACGACGACAGAAGTGTTCAAGAAGACCGACATTCTAACCTTCTTCCATACAGATTTACTTCGTATTTTACTAATCCACTACATATCCCAGCAAATTCCCAAGTAGCATACATCAGTAGTCAATTTACATTAAACAAAAATGGTGGTATATCTGGCAACCCATTTTATATGGTAGTAGGACACCCTGCCCTGAACATGCCTGTGCCAATCATTCCAACTAAAGAATTTGTAAGTAATTGGGGAGAGCAAACCTCGTTCCTCGCTGAATTAGCAAATAACTACAATCCAGATGGTGATTATACGAATATATCCAGCACGATGGACGAGGAATACAAGGGCGTTCAGCAACAAATGTTTGTCCATTATGATGTAGATGGAAATAGTGATTTTGCTGGAGTGAATATGCTTTACACCGAAGAAGATAAAGTGGATATTATTGCCAATCCACGACCATTTGGAGCATCTCAATTCAATCAAGGATTTAATTGTCTTGGTAGAAATACTAAAACTATTACTTATAGTGATGGATATGTGTCTGCCCCTGGAATTAATGGTCAAGGTGCTGATATTGTGGAGGCAGAATTTGTAAAACAACCCGCAACAGGTGGGGGAGGAGTATGGTCTAAATCAACACAATTCTTCCAACCTGCAATAGATGAAGCACCAAATATGAATGATACGGGAAACACCGATGCGAATTTCTATAATACACAATACACTTTAGATACTTTATCAAACGACGATTATTTGTGGGCATCATTTTCTGCGAATGATTTAGATTTACCAGACTTTGACGAAGAGGCATTTTCTATAACATGCTCTTCTACTGGTATTAAAAAATTCATCGGTGATGAATCACCTACCGCAAATGGTGGCGGACATGATGGTATTGGTGGTGGTCCTATAAAATCTGGGGGATATGCATTATATGGTTTTGGCAATCAATCAAAAACAGCAGCAGATACTCATTTTGATGCTGCATATGTTAATAGTTCAAGTGATATAGGGTTTTGTGGTATAGCAGAACAATTCGTTGGAGTTCAAAGTATTCCATTTATACAGTCATTCGCTGAAAATATGGTTTTTCCAGAAAGTCGTGATTTCGAAGATGCCCTTGAACAATTTACTTCCGTTGTTGATGTTAATGGCAGTCCATTTACAGATATACCAGAGGGTATGTATTCCAGATATGTATTAGGAATAAGAATAAAAGAAGAGGAAGATGCTAATGGAAATGGAACTTTAGTTGCACAAGTTGAGATATTAGACCCTCAAAATGGAACATTAGAAGATTCAAAATATATAGATGTAGGTGAAAAATTAGATATTAAGAAATTATCTAATGGTATTAACTCTGCGGTTACACCTGAATATCAATTCGATTCTGTAAATCAATATGTCATTAATACTTATAATGATAGTAGTCCAAGATTGAAAGCAAATCTATTATTTCGTTTTAGATGGAGTAGTCCATATACCATGGCAATAGATTATACTATGAGTGAATCATCTTCTCCGCTTTCTTATAATTTGAAAACAGATGAACCGTATCACGCACCCGCTGCACCAACAAGAAGTGTTAGTGTTCCTCTTTCTACTGTTGTTCATACTCATGTAATTAGCAATAGTTCTAATAATACCTTAAATGGTGTATTTAGAGATAGTGATGTTCTTATTATGCAAGATATAGATGGAAACGGCAATCCAGCAGAAAGGGTCGAATTATCTCTAAATAAAGATGCTGTATCAAATTCCGCAATTTATAGAACAACTTTTGATGCTGGTGAAGGATTTTCATGTAAAATTAAGATGAACGACTGGCAATTCGCTCAAACTTTTGATTCTGGTGGGGTTAAAGAAAGGTTAGGATTTGAAGTTTCTAATGATGGTGTAAATTTTGTGCAATTTACAGGTGTGCCTTGGTTTCTTGAAACAAATCCTCAAAATCCTTTTGTGAGTCCTGGTATAGATGTTCGAATGATGCAATTTAAAGGAAGTGTAGATGGAACAATATTACCGCAAACCCCAGCAATCGCATCTTCCGGAGATTTTGACCCTACTTTTAGTGCGGGTGATGAGATTTTAACTTCTCATCGTTATATGCGTGTTATGTTCAGTTATAATAATCCCACAACCACCGCAACATTAGATTTACATATTTCTACAAATCAAGAAGCAAACTCTGCCCCACCAAATGTAAATGCTGACCCTACTAAAGGATGGGTGCTTCTATACGACATGTTGGATGATTACACAACAGAAGATTCATTTTATATTCCATCATATTTTGGAGATATGGGTCTTATATCTTACCATGTTGCTGACAACCATTCTCACTACACTAAAGGTTATTATGATGTTAGAAGGTCATATCGATATTTGGAAAGATTACAAGCAGGTCTTAAGAGTGCTGATAGATACACATCTCTCGACGCATACACTTCTTTTTTCAAACCAAATTTATGGAATGAATCTTTATTACAGAAAAATGATAGCGGGGTTACAACACCTAAATTGCTGAGTGTCATTCCTGAATTATTTGAAGGCGACCGTTCCATGCCTATAAAAGATATTCAGTTTTTGGTGAATACTATACGGGATATACCCTCTACAGAACTTATTAGAGATGTTCAAATGGGAAAAAGATTTGTAGTTGGAGAACCGAAACATTTGGATATTGGTTTATTACTTGGATGGACTCAGTCTTTATCAAAACAATCTGTTATACAAATGACAGATACTGATGGCGATGGTCAATATGAATTTATCGGTCCATACGACATAACGATTAACGACAACGCTTTTACAAATCATGTTCAAATAACAAATTTACCAATTCAATCTCAAAACGGTGTTGTTAGTAGTCAAAATAAGACCGTATATGTGTTTAGTGCTTTAGACATAAATAATATTTTGGATATAAACGATGAAAGGGTGTATAGTCATTCATCACCACAATTACTCTGGATTGACCTGAATAACCTTGAAGATTTAACGCTGAATAAATTGGATTTACATATTACTAATGATGAAAACATATCTCAAAAACTGCTCCAAGGTTCTACGAATGTGGTTCTTATGTTTAGACAAAAACCGGCACATGGTGCTGGTTATATTCCAACGAACATAAGGGTGAATCCTATGAATAATCTAATTCATTAATATATGACACATATTTACGATAAAGTGTATCAAGAGCGAAGAAAAAGAAGGTATGATTGTGTCTGTGGTGGTAAATATACATTAAGTCATAGAGCAAGGCACAAAAAATCTAACATTCACAGACTATATTTAGAGAAACAAAGAGAGAAAATACTTTTAGAAAAAGTAAAGGAAAAAGATGATTGAAAAAAATTATAATATATTGTTATAATATAAAACAGATGTCGCAATTTGTATCTTCACAATACAATATGACCATTCCATCAAAATCGGTGATAGCACCAAGTATGAGACAGCAATCCTACCACGATGGGGACACCGTTAGATTCCACATTCCGTCATTCATGAGTAACATAGACTCAAGACAGTCTTATCTTAAATTTAAAGTAAAGATAAAAAATGCCCCCACACTCCTCACTTTTTCTAAGAAATCTGGTGTGCATTCATTAATTAGAAACCTCCGCATCTATGATGACCAAACCAACCTTTTATTAGAGAACATACAAGACTATAACACCTTATCACAACTTCTTCATATTTATAGTGAAAACAGGAGTATCCGTAATCGCCGTGCTTTGACTGAGTTGCTTGAACCAGGTTCTCGAACCTTCGATGGTTTAGAATACGATAACCTTCCTGCGAGAAACTGCGACCAATCACAATTATTTGTAAGTATGCCAACAGGCAGCGATGCTACATACTCCACCGTTCAACCAATTGCTGATAGAGCGGTTGAATGTGTAGTCGCTCTTAGATTGTATTCTGGTGTTCTTGGTAGTCTTTCGAGTAAAATGTTCCCATCATTTATTGTTGGTGGTTTGCGTGTGGAAATAGACTTCGCAACCGCAGCAGAATGCCTCTCATTATGGACTGCTGAAGGAATTTGTGATGATAATGGAGACCCAGACCCAACTTTAGGGGATGCTGACAGTTGCAGGTTTGGTATTGTATCGACTGAACCCCAAGATGGAAATAATTTGACCGCTGTTCATTTGTATTGCGAAAAGAATCCTGGATTTGACCAAGAAACAACTGATGCGGGAAGCAATTTTTTTCCTATGACAGATGGAGACCCTTTACAAAGCGGCACATCGATTGTAAAAAATCAGGGTGTTGGTTCTGCTAATCTTGCTATTGGTAAAAAACTATATGCTTTTGATAATACTAACGGAAATCCCGTATTACAAGAATTAGGAACTATTAATGGTATTCAAGTAAATTCTGGAGAAAATGCTGGTGGTGTTTGCTCTGTAAAGGTTGGACTTGCTGGTAGTACCATAGCAGCAAATACAATTATAGGTGGTGCTGGAAATCAGCAAGATGGGACTGCTAATACTTCCGCAAAATCTAACTCATGTTTCTTAAAGGCAAGTGAATTGTTTGAAACTGCCCCTACTATAGAAATAAATGATGTTGAATTTGTTGTAAAGACTGCTTCTCCTCCAGCATCTTATAGCGAAGCACTTGTAAAGCAATCTCAAAGTGATGAAGGAATGAAATTAGATTATATGACTTTTGATACATATCGTAATAATATTAACGCAAGTGAGCGTGTTGTTCAAATTAATATTCCTGCCACAAATCACAGAGCAACTGCTATTCTCTCCGTCCCTCTTCAAAATAATGTAGCACCAAGTGTTTCTTATAACAACTTAAATCCTGTTATTGATACAGCATCTTCTTATAACTATTTGGTTGCTAATAAACTTCAACCAACTCGAAGGGTTAATTTAGGACTTTTATCACAGACACCCGCTAAAACTGAACAAGTTGCTCTTTTTGAATGTGAAAAGGCATTAGGTAGTTGTAAAATCATGGTAAAGCAACTTGACCATCAGGATACTAACTTTTTTATTGCTCGTGCTTTAGCAAGATATGGAACTATTTACAATCTTGCCGCTGATGGTAATATCTCTCTTCGTATTGATTATGATAATCCACAATTGAATAAATTGATGGTGAATTATGTTGGAGGACTTCGCCGCCTGGTTGTCAATTCATCTGGTAAATTTATTGAACCCTAAGGCGGGGATTATATCCCCGAGACCCCTTTTGTCATATCTTTTTCGAAAAGATAAAAATATATTATTTATATATAGTATAAATGAGTGTTCGTCAATATATTCAAGTTTTGCCCACAAATCTCGGTGATGGTATATTTAGTGATAGAAATGGTCTTGCTCAAATCATTTTTGAAATCCCACAAGTTGCTAAAATTATGAACGGTAAATCTCTCCGTATTAACGGAACTTTTTGTGTTAAACAAGGAGATGGAAGCGAACCTTCTAACGCTACTGAGTTTTTTGAAGATGCACCAAGTGATGATATTATGATTGATGGTAGGACTGGTGTGTCTTCTATTATTGAAACATTAAGTATTCAAAATCTTCAAGGTGCTACATACTCTACCATCAAGTCTTATAATCGTATGTGTGCTTCTCTTATTCCATTAAATGAAAGTATCCAAGGTTATTTAAATGGTTGTGATACACTATATGGTGGTCTTTCTAAAGATGTTTCTACTGCTAAAAAGGTAGATAAACCTTTTGATTTTAGTTTGCCTCTTCTTGATGGTTTCTTACAAGGCAACCCGATTGATATGCAATTAGTAAAGGGTTTAAGGATTGTGATAACCCTTGCTCCTTCTAATTATGTCATTCATAACAACTACTTTAGAAATAACGCAAGTAGTGCGGGTATGGCAAATGGTGGAGCATACTATGAATTAAGTAATATGATATGTTCATTTGAAACGGAAGTCCCACCTCGTCAAGCACAAGAAGCGATGGTCGCAAATCAAAATGGTGTTTTGGAATACAACACCTATACTTCATTCTATTCCGTATTGAATTCTAATGATTACGGTTTAACTTTAAACATAAATACTGGAAGAACACTTTCTGTTATTGCTAATATGATTCCAAGTGAATGGTTAAATAACTACCATTATAATTCTTCACAGACCATGCAATTATTATATGAAAATGGAAACGGAATGTTAGAAAATAAAGTCCCAATTAGAAGTTATACTTTTACTCGAGGTGGCGTGAGAATACCCCTTGACTTCGAACTTGATACAGAGCATACACAAATTAACGGAACTGCCGACTCCGTAAAGGTCTGGGAGGAATTGAATATTATCCGTGATGGGTGGAGCATTTACAATTTTGAAAAATCTCTAAAGACTGAATTATCATATCCCCTAACAAATGATGTCCCTGCCAGATTTGACCGCTCCCGCTATAGTATAGTCGATGAAGATAAACGAGGACAGTTTAATATGGGTGTTGGATTTGATAAAATAACTTATAATGGATTTGATTTTCGCGGAAATCCTTTTGGTTTGAGAATTCAATCCATTCCTGTTCCTGGTGTTTCTCTCCGTCCTCATTCCATTTTCTTGTTTGTTAAGCACAAATGCACCGCTGTATTCCAAAATGGTGGTGTTCAAATAATTTCATAAACAATTTTTTTATATCTTTGTATATTATATAAGAAAAAATGAGTGGAATGAAACTACCATCTGTTTTACAGACCAAAGTTATTGAGCGACCTGAAGTTCATAGTGATGTTAATACTGATTTACTTTTTCCTGTAACATTTAGTCAGCAGTCTGCCAGATTTGTTTTTGACCGTAAAGGTGTTCTTGATTCTAATTCACAACTTCAAATATCTGCTACTGTAACGCAAACTGGAGGTCCTGGAAATCCATTAGGTGCTTTTTATCCAACTTCTGTAGGTTGTTTATCTCTTATTAAACGAGCATACCTGGAAATTGGAGGAAGAAGAATAAGTGATTTACAATCTTTAGGACACTATGCAACATGGAAACGCCTTCATTTTACAAATGAATATAGGACTGGTATTGCTATTCCAAAACAATCTGGTAATGATGTTATTATGGGTTCTTCTGCTCGAAGTATTGAAGCAGCAGCAAGTGCGACTGCTATTCGTGCCAGAGGATTTACAGAACCTTATGGTGTCCTCGGTCGTGTCGCAAGTGAGTATGCTACTAATTTAACAGAACTTCCTGTTGGGGAACAATCTGGTGATGCGGCAGATGTTCATGAAGCACCAAAACGAAGAATCACAGATGACCCAAAAACTACTCCCACCTTTTCTGTAGGACTTTCGCAATTGATTCCATTTTTGAAAAATCTCCAATTGCCACTTTTTGCCATGCGTGAAGAAGTATCCATCACAATTGAGTTTAGCGACCCTGTAGCAGATGAAGCATTCGTAGTCCCAGGTGTTGATGAAGGGGGTGCTGCCATTAATCCTGATAATTGTAAAAGTGAAATAGTAGAAGATACATTCTTCATTATGGCAGATTATCTGTTCTTTCCATCTATGATGGCAGAGATTAGTGAAGATATATTGGAGCGAGGTGGTTATGATATACCATTTAACGAATTGATACATCAAACCAATTATCTTTCCTACACAACTGGTGAGTTTGTAAATGAACTACAAATACAAGTTGGAGGTCGCAAAGTAAGAAACCTTATTATCCAGCACCAGCAATCAGGTCTTAATGCTCATTATGGTAATTATAATAGTATGGCATTAAAACACGGAATGCGGTATAATTTTAAGGTCGATTCCGTTAATGTATATGGTATGGATTTAGAAAACACATCACTACAATTTCAAGAAACCTCTGCTGTAGAGGGAACTCCACTTATGATTAATAATTATTTATATACCTACAAAAATCAAGTTGATATTGCTGGTGTAATGAGTAATTTAAGTTCTGGTTTAAGTGATAGGTTATTTACAACATATTCACAAACTCTTGAAAGCGGTTCTCAAGGTTGGATTGGATTAAAACTCGAAAATGTCTATTCACAAGGAAAACTCCTTAGCAACCAACCTGTGATATACACCGAGCGTGGAACTGTTGCTCCACCTGATAATCAAAGTAGTAGGACTGTCCGTATTTGGATTACTATTCATCGCCTTCTCAATATCAGCAACGGTATTGTAACTCTTCTGGAGTGATTATATAAATACGCTTGAGTGATTATATAAAATACAGAGATGACCAAAAAATACTTTTATATATTATAAAAAAAATATGTTATTATATTATATAAAAATGGTTATGTCCTTAATGGAAGAAGGTGGGTTGTTCAAGTTGATGTGCGACCCAGTTAGTAAAGCATTAGAGAAAAGGAGTTTCTCAAGTAGAGAAGAGGCACTTGCTGCCATGAAGAAATTTAGAAGACCTACTGGA
>Ga0181411_1000529_pt1 | contig 13800 bp, 14 predicted proteins | sample 34SPOviralmetaG_FD_130114 | JGI IMG/M metagenome (GOLD analysis project Ga0181411, IMG submission 130114) | Marine viral communities from the oligotrophic San Pedro Time Series (SPOT) site, San Pedro Channel, CA, USA - 34 SPOT_SRF_2012-07-09 | ecosystem: Environmental > Aquatic > Marine > Strait...
AGAGAGAAGAATAGAAATGGTATTTCTTCGCCTGAGGTCATCAAGGGTGAAGTCAGATGGCTTACCGTCAAGCATAAAAAGTTCTTTGAAATGCAGAATAAAGTACCGCCCTTGCTTGTGAAGGATGTGACAGCTTTGGTACAGCGTGTTTCCGTTTTTAGAGGATGCAACACCAATGCGAGAAAGGGTTTCTTTTACTTTCAGAAAATCGTCAGGCTCGTTTAAGTAAACCTCAAGCATGTCGTTGGGGGTCCAATCAACGTAATCATTTTGTGGAATGTCATTCATTATTTTTACTTATGGCCTCCTTTGTCTCTTAGTTTGTTAAGCTCCGATAATGCGGTGGGCGTAAAAAGAGGAAGAACCTCCCGAGCCTTTTCTGAGCTGTATCCGTAGTGCTCTTTAATAACTTCAATGTCCTTAGTATCTGGTAGTGCTTTGAACCACTTGCTGAAACGTTTTCGAGGACGAAGAGCATTGCGGTAAAAGTCATATTGCATTTTTGCCGGAAGCGAGGCGTACCGATTCATTTCATTAGCGAAAAGAACTGTGTCGTTGAAAAAGGAAAGTGACCGATTGACCATAAATGGAACATAAGCCTTTTCAGGAGACTCCAGTGAAACAGCTTCGTCCGTGTGTGCGGTAACATCTTCAAGAAGGTCCTTGGATTTTGGCCCCGCATTGATGTTGGAAACTATATCGAAAAACGAAAGCTTTTTTTCTTTTTTGCTCATATCATTTCCAGGTTACGTTGGCCATGAGTTCGGTGAGGGCAGCTACCATGTTTAGCTCCCTGTCGCTGACAAAGGCTGCTTTGTACTGGTAGTCCGCAAGGACAAGGACTGCACTTGGTACCGAAGCAGGTTCAGCGAAGTCCGTTAACACATCGTAGATCTTTCTAAAAATCGCTGTGCTGTCAAGCGTTGAGTTGTTAGCTACCCAAGCCCGCATGGACTTGAAGTTCTTGGTCTTAAGATGTGTGATCACCTCAGCGATGCTTTCGTCACTGTTGCCAATGAGAATGGCTGCGGGAATTTCACCCGTGCTGCTGTATCGCTGACACTCGCCAATAACTCTTCGCCAATCGGGAGCGTGACGAATAATGAGTTCAGCGATAACCTTTTCATTGTAGGTAACGCCTTCGGCATCAAGGATACTTTTGAGACGTCCCATAAACTTGCTGGCGAGACCTGCGAGTTGCTTTTTGTTTGTGTTAAATTCGATAACCGAGCACCGGCTGTGAAGCGGTTCAATAAGACGGTTCTTGAAATTACACGTGAGGATGAATCGGCAATTGTTGCTGAACTCCTCGATGAATCCGCGAAGTGCGGGTTGAGTGCTTTGTGCGTTTAGGTAATCAGCCTCGTCGAGAATGATAACTTTAATGCCGCCGGTGAGACTAACGGTACTTGCGAATTGCTTGATCTTGTTACGAAGGACGTCTATGCCGGATTCTTCAGAACCGTTGATCAGCATCCAGTCGAGACCAAGCTCGTTACAAAGTGCTTTGGCAACCGTTGTTTTACCGGTGCCAGCTGTGCCCGCAAGAAGCATGTTGTGGAGTTCTCCTCCTTTAACAATTGCGGTGAATGTGTCCTTGAGATCTTTATTAAGGATACACTCGTTGATGTTTTTGGGACGGTATTTTTCGACCCAAAGGAATTCTTTTTGGTTGATGTTCATAATGTAGGTGTCTATTATATCACAGATTTGTGTTTTTGTAAATCAGATCCTTTCGGTAAGATCTAAAAAAGCGAAGATAAAAAAAAGTGCTACGACAATTCCGCCGTAGATGATCAGTAACTCTTCTGCCATGTCTAACGAGGATTGGTATTTCCCATTAGAAAGTAAATCGCTATAAGCAAAAGTGCTATAATGGGTAGTAGTATTCCTAACATGGTTCTAGGACTTAAAAAGAAAAGCCATTAGTCGATTAGCAATGCCGGGTTTCGCAGTCGGCTCGGGATCAACGAATGAGATAGGAACTATATCCTCAGGATTTTTCTTAGCTCGTTTTGCAGCTAAGGCCAATTCGTTTGCGGTGAAAAGAAGGGGGTCAGAGCCTTCAACAAACACTTGAAAGTATTCCTTTGAAGACGAAGACCTTGCAAAGCGATTAGGGACCTTACAAACGTAAGCTCTTGACTGTGTGGGTAGTTTTTTCATAATATAAAATGGAGGCACGCGGATTCGAACCGCGGACCGCCTGCTTGCAAAGCAGGTGCTCTACCAACTGAGCTATACCCCCTAAATTTTATTCTGCGAAGTTGAATTCAAGTTGCTCTTGAGCAACTTCTTCAGCATCAGATTCTTCCGCTGGTGGAGTTGGAAGATGCGCAACGAGGCGAGTAAAAAGATCACCCACAACGCTTAGTTCTTCAGCTTTGAATGCACCACGCTTGGAGCAAATGTCAATAAGTTGAGCAGTTGTTGCCACGTCCTGTAGCAGAACGGGCACCGTCGAATTAGTGGTTTCGTTTGTCATTGTTTTATATATCTTAGGAATTAAAAGTTGAGGATTTCTCAAGAGCAATGTAGTACTCGATCGGGGAGCCAGCGTGCTCCCAGCGAGAGATGAATTTAGAACTAACATCTACCTTGTAGTCTCCGCCAATAACACGAATGTTAGCAATAAGAAACTGAAAGTCAAACTGAGCGGTGCAGTCGTTGTTGTCGTCGACCACCATGTCAAATGTGTTGGCGGCGCTGTTCTTGTCATCGGTAACGGTGAGACTAACAACCCCATCTTTGCCAACAAGCGATACGACTGAGTGCCCGAGAACTGCAGCTGCTTTGCGGACTTGAGCAAGTTGGTCGTCAGTTACGGTAACGCTTAGGTCTGCATCAGGCATTTTAATCTCGCTGGTAGGAGCGGTCAAAATATTGGAATCTGCGAATCGATAGGAAGCTTTGCTGCGGCCGTTTTTAAGTGTAACGCTATCATCGCTAAACTCGAGATCGGGATCACCAACGAGATTCACAACGTTGATGAATTCGTTTAGATCGTAGATTCCAAAGTCGCTTTTGAATGGCTCGGGAATGGTTGCTTTTGCGAAGACGTTTTTGGCCTCTGCTATTGTCGAAAGAGGTTCTCCGTTCTTAACAACCAGGTTAGGATTAATGGTTGCGAAGTTCTTAAGAATCTCCATGGTTTCTGTTGATAGGTTTTTCATAATGTGTGTTTGTCTATTATATCAGATTTTGTTGTGAATGTAAATCAAAAAATGGATAGTGGCTGGGCACCACCACAATACCCAGCCACTCTTCTAAGCGGTGTTTTGCTTAGGTGTACCCAGACGGTAGCGGCGAACTTGTTCGCCTTTAGAAGTGTATCGAGTGTTGAGATAAATTGGAGCTCCTCGCTCGTATCGAAGTTTGTTTACAACGCGATATGGATCAGCGATGCCAACTGCTTTTAGGTCATCAGGAGAAGGCTCGTAGCCTGCCTCAAGAGCTGTTAGTACAGCTTCCTTTTGGTTTTGAAGAAGAACCAATGTTGTTAGTCGATTAATTTGTCTTTGAGTCATTTAGTAAAATCTCTAATTAGTTAGCGGATCGTTTGTACTAAAATGGAGGTTCGTTACCGAGGACTTCGTCTGTACTTGGAAGATCATCCGCTTCAACATCGATTTCACCTGCATCAATCTTTGTGTAAAGATCTAAAAAGGCATCGCGTGTTTCGCTTTCGAAGCGGGAGATGCACATCTTAATTGCGGTGAGTCGGTTGCCGAAGATTGAATAAGCCTTTGCAATGTGGCAAAGTCTGCGGGTGGAAACCACTTCGTCCACACCGTCGTCTTCGAAGGTCTTTCGGATGATCTTGCTCCATGCAACCAATTTGGTAACGAACTCTAAGTCGCTGACGTCGTAGCTGTTCATGTGCTTTTCAACGATCTTGGATTCCGTTGCAGAGGTTGGGAATGGCTGATCAATGTTGGCGACGAAACGTTCGAGAAAGGCTTCATCTATAACCTGGGCTGCGACGAAGCGGCCATCATCACTACCTTGACCTTTTGTGTTTGCGGTTGCGATGATGTTAAATCCGTTTGCAGGAATAACTGTTTCACCCGTCTTTTTGATCATGATAGGATTGCCTTCAAGAACGCCTTGCAAGCACATGATCTTGTTTGATCCTCGGTCGATTTCGTCGATAAGAAGAATGGCTCCTGCTTCCATGGCCTTGATAACAGGACCTTTTTGGAAAACCGTTTCGCCCTCAATAAGACGAAAGCCACCGATCAAATCATCTTCGTCAGTCTCAGGTGAGATCTGAACTCGAACGTACTCACGCTTGGCTTTAGCACACGCTTGCTCGACCATCATTGTTTTTCCGTTGCCGCTCATGCCTGAGATGTAAACTGGAAAGAACATGTTGGAGTCAATGATCTTCTTGATGTTCTTGTACTCACCCCATTGAACAAAGTTCTTGTTCGCGGTTGGGACATAAACCTCTTCGCTGTGCACGCTCTTTACTGAGCCAACAGACATTTGAAAAGAGTTGGATTCCTCCGATGCCTTTTTATGTGCGTGCTGTGGAGCTGGTGCTACTGGCTCCATTGCTGTTGGAGGGTTGTTGCCATCAAAGGATGTTAGATCGTAAAGAAAGCTGACTCCTTTTTTGCCGGCTCGAAGTTCGGGTAAAAGAAATCTCTCTCTGGCTCGCTTAAAGCTGTAGCCGTTTCTTCGTGCAGCGTCGACCACGTCAGCGGTCAGCGCGATTGGGAAGTGACCTTTGCTTTTAAGGTCCTCGATTGTCTCAGCGACATTATCTGTTTTTTGCATAATATAGAATTGGTGGTTATTCTGGGTGTGTCTCTATTATACCATATCTACGGGGTATGTAAACCTCTAAATGGATTTTTTTCGAACTTTTTTTGGGCCTTTTTACTCTTTTTATGAAATAAGGTCACTGAATTTGGATAAAAACACTCGAGATGTGCGCTTGTCTCTGTTCTGGGTAGAGAACTTCTTAGCAAGCTTGTTGACATCAGATGCTTTACTGTAGTCAAGGTCTTCTTCCATTTCTAGGTTTGAATCTTCGATCTTTACCTTGCTTGTCTCAATGATGAAGTAGCCGTCAAAGCCATATCCGTCTTCGATGAAGATGGTTCTGCTTTTATCTTTAACGGAACGCTTTCGAAGCTCCTTGAATTCCTCCGTACCTTCATACCAGCTAGTGGACTTGAATTTCGAGGAGTGAGTAATGGCGTTGATGCCTGCACCCTTGGCGTGTCGCGGATCTCCTAGAAAAAAGCAAATTGCCGATGATCCCGTGACCTTTTTAAAGTTAAGGATAAGCTGTCGATATGTCGAGTGACGTCCACGGTGACTAAATGCGTCTGGACCTATGGTAGCCTTTCCCCATCGGACATACTCCTTGGTTGGTTTCCATACAGCTGAGTTTTCTCTGCGATCGGGCTTTTCAAACTTAGCCGCTTCTTCGTCCACATCGTATGTCAATGGGTTAGATTCACCGTCTGTAAGAAACATCGTGTGAAGTTTTTGAACGCGGTGCTTATTGCGAAACTTGCGGACGATTTCCTCGGCGCAAAGTATTGTGCCAAATAGTGGTGTTCCCCCAAGGCTTTCTAAATCGTTGTCAAATCCGCCTCTCCAAACTCTCGTTGAAACAAATAACTCCTTGGCGGCTTCTTCGAAGTCTCTTTTACTAATACTTGAATTTAGTAATTCAAAAACTGAAGTTCCTCCTAGGTTAACTGCCGTACCAACCTGTTCAAGTTTATCGTTATCATGTCTACCGTACCATGACCTGTTGGTAGTAAACCCGTAGACCTCGAATGGAATCCCAGCCGCTCTGCAAAAGAAAGCCAATTGTAGTGCTTGCTGAACCACCTGGTGAAGAACTCGATTCATGCTTCCGCTCCAGTCGATGAAGAAGATCATACCGTGGTCTTTTGATTGGGCAAGCTTAGTAACTGACTTAAAGATTTGGTCTTCGTATTTGTAACTGTGAAGTTTGTTAGGATCGATTGATCCAGTTGCGGATTGCTGAGCTCGTGAGTATTCGTATGCTGACTTCTTTCTTTCGAATTCACGAACAAGAAGAGCAACGTTTTGCTTGGAGGTTTTCTTGAATTCGCCCCAAAGGAAATCCTCGTTAGGACAAGTCATAATGTTGTTGTAAACAGAAAGCTTTTCCTTTCTTGACTTACGAAGTCCTTCGATGTCTGTAATGCACTCGTTTATCTGTGATCTGCTTGGAGCATCTGCGTAAACGGTTCCATCGAAGTTTTCTTGATTGTTCTCAAGCTCCGCATCCAAAGCTCGCTGAGTGTTTGATATCGCGCCGTCCCAATCTTTACCGCTGGAGTTGTTTTGACCCCTTTCGTTTTCGGTTTCCTCTTCTTCTCCGTTGTTGGATGGCTTTTTGCTTTTGCTGGTCTCTGAATTGTCTTCGTCGTCTTCCTCTGAATCCCAATCGCCTTCGTTAGGGCTTTCTTCTTCTGGCAAGGATTTTGCTCCCATGTCTATGGAATCATCGTCTCCTCCGTCTTGGTCCTGATCGGGATCATCGGAAGGCTGTGATTCCTCCGGCTGGTTTTCTTCCTCGTTTTGGTTTGGTTTCTCGGGTTCTTCTTCTGGAAGATTGTCAATGATCTCACCGCAGATGTCAAGGACTTCCTCGTAGGTCTCGGCCCTTAAACACTTTTTGTAAATGCTGGTTTCCCATTCGTCGAACTCAACATCAACGAGGTCTCTGCCTTTGCCTTTAAGATTAAGGCGATCGAGAAAGCTGAGCTCGTTGATGTTTTGGCCTTCTAATTTAAAGAAGTCTTTTTCGAGTAGGTAGCCGTAGCCTTTTGTAAAGGAGCTGACCAAGCCGGGGAAAAGCGAAAGGATCTTACGCTCGATTCGAATGTCTTCTACCACGTTGGCAATGTCAAATGGAGCTTGCTTACCAAATCTGTCGTGGTACTGTGCGATCCCATCCTCCGGTGTCCAATGTGCGTGGCCAACTTCGTGTCCAACAAGAAGATCTGAAACTGCCTTGTTGTCAATGTTCCAAGCTGGTAGACCAAGGACTCGGTTTTTAACATCAAAAAAAGCAGTTGGGTAATTGCCCATACGGACTCGGATGTTTTCCTTGGCCAAAAGTTTGGCAAGTTGTTTTTGGTGCTCGAAGTCAACGTTGTGTTCGGGCTGAGCAAGTGTGGAGGTCATAATATAGAAAATCGAATATTAGCAGAAATGCATGTTGTAGGACTTGGAATTTTTCCTCGCCACCTTGATGCAGGTGGCAGCGTCCTCGGTTCCAGCCTCGAAGCGCTCTGAGTAAACCAATTTGGAAACTGGTCTCTCCTTTCGGAATTCTTCGAGGAGGGCTGAGCCGTCAGCCAATTCAGAATACCTGGTGAATGTACCGTGAAGGAGGTTATCCCATGACGAGGAATTAACGAAGGCGTCTGGGTTGGTTGGTGTGGGTTTCATAATATAAGTGGGTCCTTTCTCTGTTACCCTCTCATTATACCATATTCCACGGGTATGTAAACCACTTTTTTGCTAAAAGCGCAACTTTGTCTCAGAAAGGCACAAAACTTGCTCAATTTGGAACAAGCTGGCCATTCCCTTAGCCTATTATAGAACGCCCGCGCGAAGGCTTTTGGGAATGGCCCCCAGGAAATCCTAGGAAATAGACTTCAGCTGAGTGAAGTTCTGTCGGCGCTCAAACTCAAGCTTTCTTTCGAATTTGCCCTCGAGAAGGTCCTGCTTGTGGCTGATAACGAAGACTCGTGTTTCAGCATCAAGGGTATTCATGATCTTAAGAAGGTTGTCGATGCCGTCGATATCAAGACTTGCATCAAAGACCTCGTCGAGCATGAGCAGGTTCGTGTTGGCCGAGTTCTTCATTTTAGCGATCTGGCGCCAAGCGAAGAGCAAGCTCAGATCCACCCTTTGTTTTTCTCCCTCAGAGAAGGATGAATATGAAAAGGCGTCACGATGCCGGGATTTAATGGTCTCGGTGAAGTTCTCGTCAAGTTCAAAGCTAACAAAGAAATCCAGCACCTGGAGGTAGTTGTTAATAAGCTTGTTCATCACCGGAAGGTACTGCTTGATGATCTTTGTTTTGATCCCAGTGTCTTTTAGCAACTCGGAAAGAACGTCGTTGTAATGTCTTTCTTCAATAAGCTCGGACTTGCTGTTACCAAGATTCTCGCGATCCTCACGAAGGACTTCAAGCTCGCCTTTTGCCCGATCCAGATCCTTGTCAGAAGACGTTTCGGTTTTCTGCTTTTTAAGTTCGTCTGCACGCTTGTTAAACTGAGCAATCAAACTTTGGTTTGTGGTCAGTGTGTGATTAAGCTGAAGCACTCGATTAAGTTCTTCCTGACTTTCTTTGAGACTTGCTGTTGCTCTCTCAAGCTGAATCTGAAGTGTGTCTTTACCAGTAACAAGCTTGTCTCTCCAGTTTTTGCTTTTTTCTATCTTAGTCTCGCAAAAGTGTTTGCTTAGTGTTTGTGAACACGTTGGGCAAGATCGGTTGTCAGTGTAGAACTTGATATCGGAATCAACTGTTTGAATGTTTTTAGCAATGCCTTTATCGATGTCCGTGATGCTTGAAATGGTTTTGCTAACCTCCTCAACCTTTGCAGAAGCAACCGGATACTTTTCTTGGTACTCTTCAAGAAGCTCCTTGTTGGATTGAATGTAAACGTCGATCTGTTCTTCCACTTCTCGAAGCTCTTCGTCGTACTTGGCGTCGTTGCTTTCACCGATCTTGACCAATTTGTCAATGTGGGTGTTTTGCATTGTCACCTTTGTTTTAACAAGCTCAAGCTCGTGCTCAGCTTCTCCAAGTTGGTCTTTAAGCTTTGCCTGCGTTTCCTTGAGAACGTGGTTCATCTTTGAGAAGATGCTGATGTCAAGAAGGTCTTCAATAACCGATCGTCGCTGTTGCGCGGGCAATTGCATAAAGGGAACAAAGTTAGAACTTCCAAGAACAACCACCTGATGAAAGCTTTTGTGATTAAGCTTGAGGATGTTTGTTTCAAGAAGCTTTTGGTAATCCCTTGAATGTGACTCCTGGTTGATCATCTCGCCGTCGACCCAAATCTCAAAGATGCTGGGCTTAATACCACGAACAATGCGGTATTCCTTTGTTCCGATACTAAACTCAACTGTTACCTCACACTTTTTTCCGTTGATGCTGTTAACAAGTTGCGGCTTGTTGATTGCACGGTGTGGCTTTCCAAAAAGAGCAAAGCTTAATGCGTCAAGCATAAGACTTTTGCCAGCTCCGTTGTGTCCAACAATTAAGGTTGAACGAGCGTCAGTAAAGTCGATCTTAATTGGCTGTGAACCAACACTAAGAAAGTTCTGGTATTCTATTGTCTTGAAATTAATCATATTGCGTCAAGAGATTGGGCTTCAACATAAAGCTCCTGAAGTTTGGATTTAATTCGATCTCGATTCAGGTCGGTTTGAACAGAATCTACGTATGTGTTTAGGAGGGTGATTGTATCAGTTAGCTCAAGGCCCGTTTCATCCACGTTGTCCGAAAGGTATTCATCAAAGTTCTCAACGATCTTCAAATCAAACGGGTTTCGTGCAACGATCCGGTCGATGTATTTGTCAAAAAGAAAGGGGTTCTTTTTATTAACAACCACCACCTTAATATAGGAAGCAGACACTGAATCAAAGTCGATCTTATTAAGTTCCGCTTCAACATCGTCGCCGGAATCAGCGTCGTCGTATCTCATGCGGTTGTAAATGGTGATCTTGTTCCTAACAGGGGTTAGCTCCCGTGTTTTGGTATCAATCACGTGGAAGTATTTTGGATCATCAGCGTCGGCCCAAGTAAGTTCGTATGGAGTGCCAAGGTAGTGGATGTTTTCCTTTGTACTTTTTGTGTGATAATGCCCGCTCATTACGGTCTCAAAGCGAGAAAAAATATCTGCACTCATGCCGTGGCCTTGGGCCTGAACGCCCTTCATCATCTCGAAGCCTGCAAGCTCAAGGTGTCCTCCAAGAAAAGGTGCCTTAACGGTTTTAACAAAATCGATGCAGGATTCATAGTTTTGCTCATTGATCCAAGGAAGCAAAGCAATGTCCAGGTCGTCGTAGCTAACAACGGTTGGATCCATGTGAAGATTAATCACATCGTCGTAGTGACTTAGAATCTCCGTTAAGCTGTTTAGATCATTTGTGTTCTTGTAGTATGTGTCGTGGTTTCCCGGAATGAGATCCATTGTCATACCATGCTCACGAAGGCGATTGATAAACATCTCTCTGTTCCGTGACAGAACCTTAAAATTAGCAAATCGGCGATGATCAAAGTAATCACCAAGATGGAGGATTCGGGTGATACCATTCTTCTTACAGTAAGGGAAGAAAACCTCTTCATAAAACCTTTCTGCGTAATTTAAGAAAATATCACTACCGTTTTTGACACCGGTGTGGGTGTCCGTAATTACAGCAATTTTACTCATTTTTAGCTAAAGAACTCGTTCAAAGGACCGTTTGTAACGGCCTTTTTAGCAGGACGTCCACGCTTCTTTTTCTTTGGTGGAGCTTTGTCTTCTTCTTGATCCACCCAGTGGTCTTCATCCCAAAGGCCGTTGCGGTGTCGCATGCGTTCGACGATACTTTCACCAATAGCGTTTACATCGGCTGTTCCAAATTCAGCAAACATGTCAATGGAGTTGTTGTCAATAACTCGTTGCTTGATCTCGGTTTGCCTTTTCTCCTTTGCGATCCGTCGAAGAAAACAAAAGTAACTGATTTGAGTAAAGTAGCTAAAAGCGTTTGGAACACCTGTTCGGGTTTTCTTGGTGATATCAAAATTATTAATAACCTTAACACAGTTTTCCACCGCGTCCATTACCATATCCTCTCTGTAGGTATAATTAATGAAGTTAGGGCTTCGGGATAAACCATTTGCGATCTTATAAAGACAAAGACCAACATAATCGCTTATGGGTCTTGTCTCTTCGCCCTTGGCTTCGTCCTCCTTAACTCCCCGGACGTGCTCAGCCACTGCTTCGCCGAATTCTTTATTGTTAACGTAGTCAACCGGATCTTTCTTCCGGCGTGTACGTTTTTTACTTGGGTTTGCCATAGTGTCTATTATACCATAAATTGCCTAAATGTAAACAATATAATGAGAATATTAAAAAAAAAATAAATCGTTTTTTGATTTACATCCGTACGATAAAACGGTATAATATTCTGTATCAAAAAAAAGGATCAAATAAGACCTGGTTGGTTTGGTCAATGAGGATTAGAGTTTATTATCTCATCCTTCAAGATCAAACATCTTGATCCGGTAATCGGTATAGCAATCGTAATATTCTTTCTTAAGACCAATCCCAGCAATCATCTCGGTCTCGATACGATCATCTCGAACCAAGGCTGGAACATTAAAGCTAAAAGGATAAAGCGGTTCATTCCCAAAGGGAGAATCCAAGACAAACGGATTCAGAAGTAGTATTCCGTCTTCGGTCTCGGAGTGATACTCGCCAACAATGCAACGTCCAGCTATTGTTGTTATACCCCGAACGTCGATATTATTTAAATAATCTAGGTAATCGTCTGATGGAATGGAATCACTCATTATTAGTATATATGGTCATCCTTTTTATCTGGATCTAGTGGAAGACCGATTTCGAAGATTTTATACTTGAAGCCCTCTCTCGTGTAAATCGCGATCCTTTCCTGCGCATGCTTCATCGTGTAGTTCTTTTTCTTTTTCCATGAAAGGTTATCAGAGATATCGTAAATTGTCGTTCCTTGACCGTTGTCGCTTTTTCTTAAACCCCGGCCAATGGTTTGAAGCACTCGGATTTGACTTTTTGTTGGAGCGGCAAAGATAACATTGTGAAGGTTCTTAATGTTAATCCCCGTCGAAAATGTGCCTGCAGAGGCAACGATAACCGCGCCATCTTCAGACTCGGTGATCTCGCGGATCGTTTCCCGCTCCGCTGCATTAACCTCTCCGCTTACATAAAAGATCTTTCTGCCTTCTGGTGCCATGTCTTTTATCATGTCATAAAGCGGCACACCGTGCTTTTTCACAAGGTTGAATATCACAAGGGTATTTCCTTTTTGGCCAAGAGCAAGCTTTGAAATAAACTGATTCCGGTTTGGGTGTTCAACGATGGTAGCAATCTCTGAATGGTAATCCATTTTGGCCACTGCCTTACGAAGCACATCGTCGTGCTTTAACACAATACACTGAATGTTTAGGTCAGCAAGTGTGTCGTTGTCAATAAGGTTTTTCGTGGTAATCACCTTGTGTATTGGCCCAAAGTTACCGATCAAAACAAGTTCGTTGCATTGACTTCCATCCAGTGTACCAGTTGTGCCGATCCTGTATCGCGCATTTACCAGGTTACCCATGATGGTGTTTAGGCTTTTTGCTTTGAAAAGGTGAGCTTCGTCACCCACAACCATGCCGTATTGCGTGAACCATCCCTTGCCGCATTTAATCGCGGATTGCCAAGTGGTGATAACAACGTTGGCCTCAAAGTTGTGCTTTTCCTTACCAGAGTAAATTTGGTGGCAAAGCGTGTCGGCATCGAAGGTGGGATCATTCGAACTGTAATCGGCAAAGTCCTTTTTCATTTGCTCAACAAGAGATGTGGTCGGAACAATGATAAGGGCTCGTGTACGATTGTGCTCTAAGAAGTACCGAATAAGCATGTAAATGATAAGGCTTTTACCTGAACCGGTTGGGCTGATAACAAGCGAACGCTCTTGTGTTACAGACCTAATAAAAGCTTCAATTTGGTAATCCCTTGGCTCGATACGTTTGCCCCTGTTTCGAATATCAAGACCATTTACGAACTCTAAAAGATCTTCCTTGGTCGGAACATTGTCAGGCTTAAGCGCTGGATCAAGCTTGACGTCGTATCCCCGCTCAGAAATAAACTGCAGAGATTTGTAAAGCAACCCGTATGGAAGAGTCCTTCGGCGAGCATCGTAAAGTCTTATCCGTCCATCCCACACTTTATTTCGGTATGCAGGAATGAACTTGTAGTTATCTACGTAAAAGGTAAACGCTTCAGCCAGATCCATGACCGCACCACTGTCGTCGCTGTCCATTCTAATAACGGATTCGTCGATCTTTTCAAATTCGAATGTGGCCATGTCTGGTATTATCTATGTGTCTTTTTAAACACCAGCGGTGAATCGTCTCCACTCAATGATATTTCGAATTTGGTTGTGCCTCCACTTTATCTGATCAAGGATTTCTTTACAGGCATCAACATAGGTCTTTTGATACTCAATTTGCATTGCCGATTCAACGATATCTTTGTCTGAATCGTAAAACTGCTGAATGTCGGTTTTCAGAGGCTTTGCCATTCCGTTAAATGGATCATAGGCCCACCCTCGTTCGTCCATGGCATTTTTTTCCATTTTGCCATTAAACCACAACCATTTGTCCTTTTTAAGAACGGCGAATTCCTGTTCTTTTTTCTTTAACCGGAGCTTGGCCACGGAATGTAGCTCAAGGTACTTGCTGTGCAGTGCAGCGCCACGAATGGTTGTTTCGTCAAGAGCAACGTCGTCAATTTTGGAGTCTTCGCTCCACATCTCTAAAAGATCCTCGATATTCATAAACTATACTTTATCTATAGTTCTATTTAATCGAGAAAAGTGAATTCGTCAAATCTAAAGCTTATGTCGAATGTTGCAAAGGTTATTTCTGCGGCTTGAGCGTCAAAGTCAACGGAGCTGATACTAGTTGGAAAAGCATTTGTGCATTGCACTTCGCGAGAGATGTTATTATGACTTGTTAGAAGATTAATAGTAATATCCGCTGTTTTTAACTCCGTGCGG
>Ga0181411_1000530_pt1 | contig 13799 bp, 14 predicted proteins | sample 34SPOviralmetaG_FD_130114 | JGI IMG/M metagenome (GOLD analysis project Ga0181411, IMG submission 130114) | Marine viral communities from the oligotrophic San Pedro Time Series (SPOT) site, San Pedro Channel, CA, USA - 34 SPOT_SRF_2012-07-09 | ecosystem: Environmental > Aquatic > Marine > Strait...
AACCAGTACCACCAGTTGCCATTGCGATTGTTGTTACATTGTCAGAACCTGCTTCTGCTTCAACAGCAGTTACACCATACACATTACCATCAATGTGGTCTTGTGCTGAGTCAAAATTAGCAGGTGGTCTTGTTACTGTACAAGACGATCCACTATTTGTACTTGGTGTAAATACATTCGCAGCAGTAAATGCTTTAGTTGATGTGGCAGTAAATGTTTGTGCATTATTACCTGTTCCAGTGATATCGATTTGAGAACCACCAGCAGTAGCAGATAATGTAAATGCGTTAGCACTTGATACTGTCTTTACAAAAAATGTAGTACTGTCTGCTAATCCTGCAGCAACAGTTCCACCATTCGCAGCATAATCAACTGCTTGGTTTGCTACAAATCCGTGGTCAGTAATTGTTACTTGCTCGTTAGATGCATTGATAGCAGATGTTGCAACTGCTCTAGACACAGCAAGAGATCCAACTCTTACAGTATCCCCATTGTCATCGATAACTACATCACCGATTTTTATTTCTGAGGTATCTGCACTGGAATTACCTTGTACCACAGCACTATTTTGTGTGAAGGTGTATGTTCCAGATAACGCAGAACCATCGTTCATACTCCATAAACTCATGTTCTTTCTCCTAGTAAAAAACTTCTATCTATTTGTTTTATATTTATAATTTATTTATACCCAATTCTGCGTAGTTCATTCATTGTTTTACTGAATTCAGTATGTCTTATCCCAATACCACCTGCTCTTTCCCATTCTTGTATGTTCTTCAGGTGGTCATCTATCAGAACATTAGGTTTGCCGTCAGTGACAGCGAATTTTTGTTTTTGCTCTCTTTTCACAATGTGAATTTTACCAGTCTTAAACTTTGGTGCATTCTTTCTTAACCATTTTCTTTTTCCAGTTATAGAGTTTGTATCTCTACTAGAATAGGCAGAAAGAATGTGAGCATCATACCTTATAATAAATTGATATAATTTTTTACCATCAGGCATCCAATCTAAATTTTCCCAGAAACCTTTAGTATTACCTATCTGTTTCCATCTATCTTGTTTTGGTGCATCAACAAATGGCATTCCTAAAACTTTTTCAGCACCCTTTAATAAAGCAACTAAGACTTCGTCCATGTCACAGTATATAACTGGTAAGTCTTCTTTACTTACCTCTAAGAGTTGACGAAGTTCTCTCATTTTATTTTTTTATGTTTGGTTCAACTTCTACTTTTGTAGTTTTCTCACCAGACATAGTTTTCTTTGAATGTTTATCTTCTTGTTTTTCAAAAGGAGATTTACCTTCTTTCATACCCCAAACTTTGGCAATTGCTTCACGCATACTATTTGCTTTCTTATGCATAATATTTACTTGCTTATCCCATTCAGCATCTTGCTGTCCAGGAGTTACTTCTAAAGTATGTTTAGTATATTCTGGTGTACCAATTTCGTTATACTCTTTTAAATCTTTTTCCTCGTTTCTCAAAATGTTAAGTTTTTTCTGGTATTGTGGAGAATGCCATATTTTAGCAACTTGTTTTCGAGCATTGAGGAGTTCTTGCAAGTTGTTAACAATTTTTATCATCTCATCATCTAATTTAAAATTATATGGTTTGCTTGAATCAGGTATTTTGCTCGAGATTACAGCAGTTTCTAACATCTTGTCTAACTTTTTCTTTTCATCAAAAGTTTTGTCAAACAAATCGCCTCTCTTCATTTTACCAATACCCCTAACATTTACTACTGGATTATATGCATCATCTACATTTTTAGGGTTTTTATCTATCATCTCTTGAATTTGTGACATATCAGTTTCTTCTTTAGCAACTGCTTTAGAAATTGCTTTGCGTCTTTTGTGTAAATACTTATCAGTAGAATCTACATCACCATCATTGTCGATGTCTTTATCTTTTCTGTCATCAAACTTTTTCTTAACAGCATTAGGATTTACTTTATCTAAATTATCTTGTAAATCTTTCTCTAAACTTTTTGCTTGATTAGCATGTTTCTGACTTGCTTGCTTTAGTTTATCTGCTACTTTTTGTACACTACCTTTGTCATCGTTATCTAAATCTTCTAAGACTTTATTTGGTTTACCTTTAACATGGTAAACTACATATTTTCCTTGGACTCCTTTTATTTTGTTGCCCTTGTCAGCAAATCTATTTGCTTTCGCTTTATCTTTAAATCCTTTGCCATCCTTTTCTACTTTACCATTTTTATCTTTAAAGACAACATCGTAATAACCTTCTTCAAGTTCAGTTTCCTCTGCTTGAATATAACCTTTACTTAGATATTTTTTTAAATCTTTCTTATCGATAACCTTAACATTCTTGCCTCTTTTATCTGCAACCATTGTTTCTTTCTTTGGATCTTTTAGTTGTCTTGCTTCTGATGTACAGTGACTTGCTGCAATCTTCTTTGGTAAATCTTTGTGTTTAGTTTTAGCAAAGTCTTCTAATTCTTTTTCAGTCATGTTATCATGCATTTCTTTAGAAGCACCAACTAATTCAGATGGAGATATATCACCTCGTTTAGCAGAAAGTGCAGCACCTGCTGCTTTCTGTTGTGCTTGACTAACAGACTTTTCATTGACTTGTCTGATTGCTTCTTCTATACTTCCTGATTTAGTTTCTAAATACTTTGCCATTATCTTGTCCTCTTTAGTGTCATCAAAAAGTCTCTGTATGATTTACTGATTGCTTTTTGAAACTTTAATTTATCTTGTGGTTTCATTTTACCATGTGCTTTCAAGGCGAAGTCTATAAGTTTAGGATTAATCTTTGTTGCTTTCTTATCACCAAACATTGCCTTTCCTCTACCTTTCATATCTTGTAATCTTCTTAATTGCATGATAATATTTTTATCTGCTGCTTTACGATCGTCAGCAGTTGCAACTACATCTTTATCAGCAGGATCTACTGCTTCTTCCACTTCTTCTTTTATTTTAACACCAAACATTTTTTGTGTTAGATCTTTACCAACTGCTCTCGCAACTGTTTGAATAATGTATTCTTTAGGGGATGTGTCTAATTTTTTAGCAAAAGCAACTAGACCATGACTATCACCTTTCTTCATCATTTGCCCTGCTTTCATAAGATCTTTTTTATCCATACCACCTGATTTTTTAGCAAATCTTTCTAACTCTGCACCAGCAGAACGGAATCTACCTGCTTGACCTTCTTCAAGTTCTTCAACTTCTTCTTTCTTATATGATGAGAACTCTGCTTTAGGTAATCCGCAATTACTACACTTATCAAATGGTGTTTCATTCATAGTACCACATCTTGGGCACTTCATAGATTCTTCGTTTACTTGTTTACTCTCAACTTGTGTGTCAAGGTAATCTGCCATTCCGTCTATCTTATCAACAGAAACAGCAACTTTATTAGTCCACCATGAGGGAAGATTATCTTCGTCTTTTAACTTGCCAAGTTCTCCTTCCATTTTCTGTAAAGCAGACATAGCGATTTTAACCTGATTCTTTGCAGATGCTACATCTGTATGACCAGTTTCGTTAAGTTTACCCTCAGTCAAATCTCTTGACTTTTCATCTACTTGTCTAAGCAAGTCTGACATTGTTTTTGAATATTTCATAGTTTTCCCTTAATAATGCACCTATTTATAATTATAACTCTTTTATTCTTAATTTTAACTTACCATTTCCCTTAATTAAACGATGATATTCCATCGCATTTACTTCGTAAGTTTTATTTTCTTTAAGTTCTACAGGTAGTGTGTTATCTCTTTGAAACTTCCAACCATCACACTCTAGAACTTCTATTTTTCTATCTCGTTTATCTCTATGCCAAATTAAAGTGTCTTCCCTGACATTTTCGTCAAAAGTTCTGACGAAACCTCCTTTAATCTTTACATCTTGATATGGGTTTACCAAAAAAAGTTTCCCCCATTTGACAATCCTAATTGTTTAGCATATCTAGGAATATTACATGCCCAGTATCCAGGTTTGGTTTTATCCTTTTTCTGGTCACATTTATGTCTCGCAGCAAAACTTTTTCTTGCTCCCAAATCATCGAGTTTAATTTTAAGTCCAGTGGTATCACCCCACTCAACTTTTTTTACATTACCAGTTGCTGGGTTCTTTACATACACATAGTATTTTTTAGATCCACCTGCTTTTGGTTTATTTAATTCAACTTCTTTACCTTTGTATTCTGCTTCATTTATCATAGGACAATCTAGTGCAACCATCTCACCTTTATACATAGAGAACTTGCCTAAATCTCCTTCCATGATATCATTATCAAAATCGTCTTGTGGTTCATAAGATCCTTCTTTAAACATTCTTCTCTTATCTCTAAAGAACTCAAAATATTTTTCAGAACCAACTCTATATTGATTTTCTTCTACTAAAGATTCTGCAACTGGACCAAGAACTTCATGTCCAGGAAGTTTTTTCTTTGGTATCATACCAAAGTCTTTATCTTCACCAAATGCTCTTTCTTGCCAGTCGTGAGATACTTCATCCTTATTAATTGGACCACCTTTTGCCCATGTGTCACAACTTCTTGCCGAGTGACATTTAAAATGATGCATCCAACAATATCCTAGACGACCTTCGCCATCAGATGTTTTTCCAGGCATACAGTCATCCATTCTTGGAGAAATATCGAAAGCAACACAATTACCACATTTAGATTTCTTTGCTGCTTCTAAAGTAGTGTCCCACTTTTTAGCAATCTTTTCCCAGTAATCTCCAGGTTCGTCTACATTAAGTGGACCATACATATGATTCTTAATTGTAGAGTTTCTGTTCTTAGTGTTAATGTCTACACTTTTAGTTGCTGGTGGACATTTCATTTCTTCTTCAGCAACATATTCTTCTTTCTTACTTCCTCTGACTTTTGCTGCAAGGTCTTTGTCTGCCTTGCCCCATGTGCCTGAAGATTTAGTAACGAATGAATTTACTCTAGCGAATGCCCATTGTTGTGGAGTAGTTCCTGGACGATGTCCTGTTCTCCATGCTGCCATACCTCTATCATATACTTTCTTTAATATACCATATGGCATTCCAGACTTCTCTGCCTTTTTAACTAGACCTTCAATCTTTTCATCTAATAACTCTTCTTGAAGAACAGCACTTACATCTCTAATACGATTTACTTTTGATACAAAACCATTTGCCTTACTAGAATTAGAAAAAGAAAACACCATACCATTATCTAAAACATAATCAACTCTGCCACCATTTTTCTTTAATTCTTTTTCAATTTCTTTCTGGTTGTTATCTACCTTCTTGCCAGTTACAATAACTTCTACTGCCTCAGGTACACAGTTAGGAACAGTCTTACCAGTTTTGCCTTTCTTAGTTCCTACTTGTTTGTATCCATCCCAACAAGGAGAATCTTCAGTCTGTTGATTTTTTATCGCAGCATCTCTAGTTCTTGCTCTATCCATCATCGCATCATGTCTGCGTTTATCAGATTCTTTTTCTCTTTTAATTACTTCTTTAGTTTTATCTACCTCACCCTCACCATACATTTGTTTAAATTTCTTAGTATGTGTAGATGGTTTAGTTTTAGCACCTTTATCTCCAGGAGCAGGTACATATGAAGATGGATCGTCATCAGATGCTTTTTGTTTACGAGCAAAATGTTTTGCTCTATCATCTTTCTTATCTTTTTCTACACCTTTATAATACTGTTTAGGTTGCGATCCTGGAAGTTCATCAACATCAGGATCTTGGGCAGAAGGATATTTCTTATCTTTTTTCTTCTCAAATAATTTAAAGGATTCTAATTCTAAAGATTCTGACCTTGCTGTTTTGTCCATAACCTTTCTTAGTTCTCTAACAGCAATATCTGCGTGGTCTGCTGCCATTTTCATAAGCATGGATTCAACTCCACCTTTATGTATCATAGCACCAGTATTTCTTAATCCTTTTCGACTTGCCCACTCTTCCCAACCACCAACTCTGCGGACATCGTTTTTTAATGCTCTTAATCTTTCTAGAGCAACTTTATATCTCTCTTTGTGTGCCATTCTCTTAATGGTATGATATAACTTCTTACCGAAAATTAATCTGGCAACTTGTTTAGATAAATCTTTTAACACACTCTCTCCAATGTGATGATTGATTTCATGCAACCATGCCTTGTTGATTTTACCAGTGTCATCACTAAAGGAAACATAATTAGTTCCTTTTCTTACTATCTCTCCGATAACACCATTGACTTCGACAATATCACCAACATTCCATATCTTTCCTGTTAAATATTCATCTCTCATTGACTCATAATCATCTAATTGTCCTAGATCTTTCTGTTCTCTTATACCCATATTCTTACGAACAGCAAGATATAATTTTTTAGCATCTCTAAAACCAGATGGCACACCTTGATTGAAACTTTCAAAGTCACTGTCCATTGCTGCGTCTCTCATTTTAGTAGCAGACATACCTTCAGCACCTTCGGCATCAGGATCCCTTTGACCAGCACTTACTACTTTGATATTATCAAACTTATAAAAACCATGTCTTTTTCCTTGCACACCATTGTAATTATTAAACAGTGTAGAAAATTCTTTAACTCTATCTGAACCAACAACCATTATAACATTTTTGTATCCTTCATCATATAACTTAACTATAACATCTAATGCTGTTCTTACTTTAGCATCAGCAATAATATTCTTTGCATGTTTAGGGAACATCTTTCTCATGTACGCAATCTTTAATGCGAATGGTAAAGGATCTTTCTTAGGATTTTGTGTTTGTGAAGGGAATACGAAATAAGGATTAGAACCAGAAACCTTTGCAAGTTTTGTAATTAATTTTTCATGACCAATCGTTGGTGGATTGAATCTACCAAAGGTAAATGCAACTGTATCTGAGAAGTCGCTTACTCTTAGTTCTACTAATTCTCTAAACGACTTCACTTTTCTGCCTTCTTTTGTTTTAATGATTTTACTCTTTCCATTGCTTTCTTCTTAATAGATGGAACCATCTTCTTAGCAATCTTTTCAATTGCTTTACCGAATCTCTTATTAATTAATTCATCTGCTTTTATTTTTTGGTTCACACCCATAGAATTATATTTTGGAAAGTATTTTGTTCTTAACTTTTTCAATGCTGCCTTTCTTGAAAGTTTCTTAATCTTATCGGCAGTAGGCATCCTTTTCATTGCCCTTTCTTTTTTCTTTTTAAAACTAGCAGACTTTGCTAACCTTTTCATTCTAATACCAACTTTTCTTCTTGCTGCACGACTCATTACTCTTTCGTCTACATTATCCATTTCAGAAAATAATTTTTCGTAGAACTCAGAAAATTTCATCGTATCTTCCTTAGCATTGTAAGTTTTCTTTTGTATTGCGATGTACTCATTTCTTTACCAACTTCATCGGCAGCATCCATAAAGAGGTTTAACATCTTCATAGTTGATTTCATACCATTGTAGTTTTTTGATTTGGATAATTTAGAAAGTTCGACTATTTTCTTTCGTATTAAATCATTGATTTGATTTAATCTTAGACGACCAAAACCCTGCACAAGAACTTCTGGGTTCTCAGCATCCTCTAATGTCTTGGGAGTTTTGTCGTAGATTGTGCCTACTTTTTCTTCGAGCACTTGCTCTTTGAGTTGTGTGAAATTCTTCATATTATCCATTAAATTAAATTATTTAAAACTATTTATAACTACCTATCCCATGCCTTTACTGCTGTGAAGTTGTTATAACTAAATTCTAATCGGTCCACTAGTTTTACTGCACCACCACTTACTCTATCAATTGCCACATATCCTTCTGGACTAGTTACTTTAAATCCATTGGCAGTTCTTATAAAAGTGTCAGTCAAACCACGAACACTATTCAGTTTCTTTACCACTTTCATTTTAGCATCAACTATGTGATTTTGAAAGGTAATTACCTGAATTAAATTAGGTGTATGTTTCTTAAACTCACGAACATACTCCTTTTGCTTATTTATATATTTTTGCTTTCCTGCAGGAGTTTTTACTTTATCCACTTGTTTTTGAAGACTATCGTTCACCCACTTAATATAACCTCTAGCATGCTGACTTGGATTCTTAATAGTTTGCCCAGCACGAACTTTACTGTTGTTATATGTTTTAAGAGATGCTCCTACAAGATTTCCTGTAAGACTATCCTGTAGGTTTAAGAATTTCTTTAACATAGTGGAATTAATCTTACTGAATGACTTACCTGATTCGGATAATGACTTTGTTATATCTGCAGTTTCTTTATCAGTAAATGTTGCTTTACCAGATACATCTTTATATGTTGCATCATCCATCCATACTGAGTTACTACTTTTTAAACTAGAAATATTAACACCGAAAGATGCTTTCATATCCTGTAATTCTTTACCAGTATATGTCGTGTGCCAAACCACTCCAATTTTTGTCTTGCTGACTGTTCTACCGAGATCGCTATCAGTAGGAATAGCATACACAATAGTGTTAGGTTGAAAGGTGATATACTTTGTTCCGTCAATAGTTTCTTTTTCAAGGTCGTCTTTTGTGTACATTAAATCGCCTTGTATAACTCCTTTGATTCCTAGTTTGGAGAACTCAGATAAGGCAACTTTGAATTTATTATTTAATGCACCAGATACATCTGCATCTATCTCTGCATTAGTTTTGTATAGTTTAGGGTTTTGATTGAATACTGATTTCTTTGCTACAAAAAATTTATTATCACTTGGATCTATACCAACAAATATAGCAGGTGCACCATCCCATTTAACTGTCATATTAATAGATGAACGACTTGCCCCAGCAAACATATCTCGTAGAGATTGAATAAAGTTTATAGATGCTCTACCACCATCAACACCATAGTTGAGTATCTCATCTTCTATGTGTTCTAGATGTAAGTTTTTTCCACCTTTATCTTCATATAAAATCATATCTTTTTATTAATCCATCTAACGATCGCATAAACTACAAGACCAAGTATGATGTATATAATACCATCAAACCAAGATATGTTGTTTAGTAAATCTGCTGTTATAAATGATAAGTCCATTATTTTATTTTTATGTACATTGAATTAATTGCTGAAACTTTCATAGATGCATAGAAACCAAACTTCATTGCTTTGTCATAGTTTTCCATTATAAATTTTACAAAGTCGGCACAATGAATATATCTTTGTTGTAATAGATTATCCATATTTTTAAAGTTGGGATTAAAAAGAATGTCATTATTTTTTTGTACTATATCTCTTTTATATTTTTTGTATGTAGTTTTAGAACCAGTTAATAAACGACTTGTTGGTTTTATATCTTTACCATTCGGAACTTTACCTTTATGAAAATCATCCCATGCAGTTTTATCGATAGCACCCATAGCAAAGTTTTCTCCTTTCATAGTTCCTTCGTAAAAAAGATTAGGATTATCTTTTGCTGCTCTAGCATTTGCCTTAAATGTAAATCCAGATTTAGTTTCTACAAATACTGATTTACAAGTACCAGCAATCTGTATTCTATTTAATGTAAAGTCATAATCAAGTTTACGATCTTTATATTTAATTGGTTCTATAAGTTCTATAGATGATTTTTCACCTGCTTGTTTTAGAGATATAGGAACCAAGTTTTTCTTAAGATAGTTCCTTCTCATCCATAAATTTAATTCTTGTATGTGATTAATTTTTTCTAAGTCTTTATCTATATTAGTTCTCATACTATCGCTGAATAACCATATATCTGATGGATTCCAGTTGTCAGCAGATTTAGGTGCACCAAGTAGTTTTGCTTTAGCATAAATCTTAGCAGAGTATGTATCACCTTGAAATTCAAAATGCATACTTTTAAGTCTTTTAATTTTTCTAAATGATACTAACTGAAGAACTGCACTTTGATAGTATTTTGAAGTGTATACAGAAGGATCGGCATCCCAGTTGGGTAACTCCTCTATCGCATCCTCTTCTTCAATCGTTTTGTTTTTATCCAAGTAATACTTAAATACGATTACAGACATTGCTTCTTTACATCTAGTCTTTTTATGAGTATCTGCTTTACCACCACCTGCGTGATTAAATGCATTATTGATTGTAGATTTAGATCCTATAATCTTAAATACTTTTCCGTCAGACTTAATAAAAACTGACTCTGTACCAGCACCAACCTTTATTTCTTCGGCATCTGAATCTTCACTACTAATCTCTATTTCTTTGCCCATAACTGCAGCAATTACTTTGTTTGCTGTTTTTCTTAATTCTAACTTGTGTCCTGGACCATAATTACTTTGATTGACAATACTTGCTTCTTCTAAGTCTTGACTATCTGTAACTTCTCTAAATTGATTGAATGATAATAATGATGCCATTATAGGTTTCCTATAAACTAATACAAGTATTTATAATAATTATTTGATTGTTATTTCAGCAATATGTCTAGGATGATTAGCAACCCATAGAATATCTTTTGCTAATTGGTCAGGTGGTATGGCAAAAGAATCATTACCAATATAGTATGGTTTGACATTAATAACTTTAATTGGGTGCTTATTGTGTTCGCTTTGCATGCGTCTACATGCATCGTCTAAGGCAGACTTGTGAGTCGCATACATCCATGGTTCTTCATGTTCATAGTAACCAGATGCAGTTGAACTTATATTGATAATAGTTTTTTCTTTTGTTTTCCAAGCATCATATAATCTATACAGTAAATCTACTTGATGAAATGAATTAGAATATGCGTTGTTTACAAATATATCACAATCCTTTGCCTCTGATATTAATTTTCCCATTGCTGGAAATATTGTAATATCATAACCATTTGCTCTTGAGAATGGTAAAACTTCATATCCTAGTTTAACACATTGCCTGACTAGTGCTTGTCCTACAATTCCTGTACTTCCTGTTATTGCTATCTTCATAAATTTAAAAATCCACCTTTATCTGAGAACCAATTTATCATACCATATCTACAACCTCTAGTTACAGGTGTTACTTTATGCCAGTTCTTAGAATCGTATATACAAACAGTTCCTCTTTCCTTTGTTAATGTGTGAGTAATTTCTATTTCTTTTTCTAATCTTTCACTACCCCACTCCATGTCAGCATAGTCAATTAAATGTGCGTTGCCATTTAATGAACCAAATACAAAATTACCACCATCATAATCTTCTGGTTTGCTTAACTGTATTGTCATGGTAATCTGGTCTATATCTAATCCATTTTGTGCATCTGTATGCCAAACAAAATGTCCACCCTCATCATACTTGAACATTCTTAATCCTGTTTGTCCACTGATGTCGAGTTTATAATCTTTACAAAATATTTTAGCAAGATCCCATGTTATTTCATTATACTTACTTTCTATGGGTAAGTCTAACACTCTAGACTTTGCTATCTTAGTATCTTTATCAAACTTTTGTTTACCTTTACTTGCCTCACTAACATATCTAGATTCTTCTGATTTATTAGTATCAAAATGTTCAATCAATTCATCGCATTGTGCATCACTGAGTGCACCTTTAATAATTCTAACCATGTTTATACCTTAAATTTAGAAAACGAATCGTATGCTTTTTCTTTAGAAAAACTGCCTTTATCAAACACAGGTTCACCATCATCATTTACACTTTGACCACTATTAATTAAACCACTTTGTGCTGATGTTTCTACATCATACAATTTCATTTTATTTCTATCAATACCAATTACAAATCTTTTGTTCATGGTAGGATCGTTATAACGATTCTTTAGTTGCTTGACACATATTTGATTTAATTCTTCAAGTTCCTCAGTAGATATTAAAGCAAACATCAAGTCAGCAGTCGCAGGTAAACCAAACGACTCTGAAGTATCTTCAAGACCAACATCAGTATTAGAGAAACCAGATCTAGTTGTTTGTGTTGCAGACATAATAGGTACATTCGTTTCAACAGCAAGACCTCTTAATTCTTCTGCGATAGACTTAATTATTGTGTAAGAGTTTACATTTATACCACCCTTAAACCTAGATGACGCACAGATGTTTAGATAATCTATAAAAATAATATCAGGTTTAAATGACTTCTTAATTGCTAACTCTTTAATCAAACCACGAAAGTGCCCACTATGTGCAGAAGCAGTAGGATATTCTTTGATGATTAATTTACCAGTTGTTTTTTTAGTAATCTTCTGTATCTTATCTTCAAATAATTGTTTAGGTAAATCCATCAAGTCTTTAATATTTACATTCATCATATTAGCATCGATCCTTTCAGCGATGCGTTCTTCTGCCATCTCTAAAGTAATATACAATACATTCTTTCCTTGAGATAAACAGTTAGATGCCATATGACACATGAATAATGATTTACCAACACCAGTACCTGCTAGTGCGATATTAAGAGTTTTAGTTGGCAGACCACCTTTAGTAATTTTGTTAAAGAAATCTAAATCAAAAGGAATCCTTTCTTCTTTTTGATGATAGAAGTCAAAACGAGATTCAGCATCGTCAATATAATCATGACCGACACTGTTATCAAAAGAAACTGATAATGCTTCTGTTAATATATTAGGAATAGAGTCAGGTGTTTTAGATTTATCTTTACCATCTATAATCCCAACACCTTCAACAATCGCATTATAGATTGCTTTGTCTTTACAAAACTTTTCTGTTGTATCTAATAACCAATCTATATCAACTTTTTCTGAATTAAGTGTCTTGACTATATTTACAACTTTATCATGCTCATCTTGATTTAAATCTTTACGAGAACCAATCTCTATCTCAAGAGATATTTGTGTAGGAATCTTTTTGTACTTGTCTACAAAACTAGTTATCTCTTCAAATATAATTCTTTCTTCACGAACATCAAAATAATTACTTTTAATAAAAGGCAATACCTTACGAGCATAGTCTTCATTAAATAATAGATTACTTAGAGTTGTCCTTTCTATCGTTTGGTTCATTATTATTATTCTCCATCATATCAATTTTATGTTGCTTGTCAATTATATTAACAAGTATATCACCAGCAAGTTTGAAGAACTCATCATTAAATTCTTCTCTTTCTATGCCATTACTTTGTAGTATATCAAACTTAAACTTCAATGGCATCTTACCATCTTCTTGTTCTTCGCCCATTCCTACATCACCATACTTATAAACTACACCTGTATATTTACCTTGCTTAATACCTATACAAGTTTGTTCTTGGGACTCAGTTGTAACAAAAACATACTGCTCATCAATCTTCATCTACTTCCTCGACTTCTTCTTTAGCACCATATAAAAATTCTTTTGCTACTATTGGTTCAAGTTTATCTAGTATATCCTGAGTAAAATACTTTTCAGGATTATTGTTAATAGTTTTAGAATATTGTTTAGAACCATCTGGTAATTCAATACGAGTTGATACTTGTTTAAATATACCATGTTTAACTGCTAAATCTAACAGACCATAATAACGATCTAGTCCTTTACTATAAGTCAATCTAACATCTACCATTTTATTTTCTATTGTTAATCTAGACTTATGGTTTTTACAATGTACTATATTACCAATTACCTCTGTACCATCTTTCTCTTTTTTCTTAGATAAGAATATAATTGAAGATGCTGCATATTTTAATCCTGAACCACCACCCATCTCTTTAGTTGGGAACATAGAACCCATTGAGTCATATGTGTGGTTAGTAACAATCATTGGCACTTTTGCTTTACCAAGTTTTAAAGTTAACACACGAAATGCTGCTTTTAAAACTTGAGCACGAGTCATATCTCTAGTTTCCTTTCCTTCGGCAGTATCTTCTACTTCTTTTGTAGTGGATAACATACCAAGCGAATCTAAACATATAAACAATGGTCTTCTGATATCTACATCTTGT
>Ga0181411_1000531_pt1 | contig 13783 bp, 5 predicted proteins | sample 34SPOviralmetaG_FD_130114 | JGI IMG/M metagenome (GOLD analysis project Ga0181411, IMG submission 130114) | Marine viral communities from the oligotrophic San Pedro Time Series (SPOT) site, San Pedro Channel, CA, USA - 34 SPOT_SRF_2012-07-09 | ecosystem: Environmental > Aquatic > Marine > Strait...
AATTACCAAAACCTCTGGTCGTTAACTCTGGGCGTGGTGTACACGTTTACTGGGCGCTATCTGAATCGGTTGCTGTAGAGCAATGGAAGGTAGTGGCTGACCAGTTCAAGGCCAAGTGCAAAGAGTTTGGGCTTGAGATAGACCCCGCAGTGCCTGCTGATATAGCGCGGGTTCTTCGCATAGTGGGCACGCATAACCACAAACCTGATACCCCTGCGCCAGTAGAAGTCATAGGTAAGACTCCCGATACGGTTAACTTTGACTTCTTTGCCAGTAAGCTGGGGATGGACACGATACCAGTTCCCAAGAAGTACGTACCTGCGGAGGGGCCAGCAAGCCTACGTGATGCGATCATTCAGAACTATAAGCACGAGTTCAGAACCATACTGCTCAAGGCACAGAACGGTAACGGGTGTGAACAGCTACGCCGGATAATAAAAGGCCAAGCCGAGACGAGTGAGCCTATGTGGAGGGCAGGTCTGTCCATCGCTAAGTTCTGCGAAGACGGCGAAAAGGCTGCACATAAGATCTCAAACCAGCACCCCGAGTACACGCCAGAACTAACGTTGAAGAAGTTGGATCTGATTAAGGGGCCGTACCGCTGCACAACATTCGACGAGAATGAAGGTGGTGTCTGCACGGAGTGCCCACACTGGGGCAAGATCAGTTCACCGATTGTGCTAGGGCGCAAGGTGGCTGAAGCAGAAGCCAACGAAGATGGCACGTATGTAGTTGAGTCGGGTGAGTCGGGTGAGTCGGGTGAGTCGGGTGATTTACTAGAAGGTACGTTACTTCCGGGTTCGGCTAGCCAAGAACTTTCTACACAACACGTTATACCCGTCTACCCGCGCCCATACTTTCGTGGTCAGAACGGCGGTGTGTATGTCAGGAACATAAGCCAAGACGGGGAAGTTGACGAGCATGTCATCTACCACAACGACATCTACATTACGCAGCGGCTATTAGATATAGAAGACGGGGAGTCCGTAGTTTGTAGGATACACCTGCCACAAGACGGTGTACGTGAATTTACAATGCCTCTTACGGCGGTCACTTCACGAGAAGAATTTAGAAAAAACATGGCGATGCAAGGTGTTGCCATCCCTCAACTAAACGATTTGATGCAATATATGATTACTTGGGTAAACGAATTACAAGCAACCTCTACAGCAGCCACGGCACGTCGCCAGTTCGGTTGGGTAGATGAGAACATGGATGCCTTTGTCGTAGGAAACAGTGAAATACGCGCAGACCGTATTGAGCACAACCCCCCGTCCACACCGACAGCCGCACTAATCCCATACCTCAAGCCGAAGGGTACGTTGGAGGCGTGGAAAAAGATGGCTAATTTCTACAACACGCGGCCCGAACTGGTGATGCACCAGTACGTTGTGAGTACAGCGTTCGGTTCTCCGCTGATGAGTTTCTTGCCTCAGAATGCTTGCGCGTTACACATACACAGCCCACTTAGTGGGTGCGGTAAGACAGCAGCTATACGGGTAGCGGGTTCGGTGTGGGGTGCTCAGAAAGGCATGATGATAACCGCAAAGGATACCGACGCGATAAAATTTAACCGTGCGGAGGTACTGCACAACTTGCCGTTTTACATAGACGAACTGACCAATGAGAAAAGTGAGCAGCTAAGTGACTTAGCGTATCAAATATCTTCTGGCGAACAGCGCGGGCGTATGGCTGGTGGGGCTAATCTCGAACGTGCTCGTGGTGAACCGTGGCACCTCTCATGTGTAACTACAGGTAATGCCAGTGTCATTGAGCGTATTGCAGCCGAGAAGCAAGCGCCGAAAGCAGAGGCACAGAGGATAATGGAATGGAGGGCGCAGCGGGTATTCACCAGCACGGAGGAGAAGGAAGGTACGGATAAATTCGATAGGTCTATCCAAGAAAACTATGGGCACGCTGGGATTATCTACATCCAGTGGGTCATGCAGAACTTAGAAGACGTTAAGAAGCTCGTACTTGGGTTCCAGCGTAAGATTGACGAGGCGGCAGGGCTTACATCAGAAAACCGTTTCTGGTCTGCCGGAGCCGCTACCACACTAGCTGGGGCGTACATCGCTAATAAGCTGGAGCTAATCGACTACGACATGAAGGGCTTATTTAAGTGGACTGTTAACCTACTTAAACTAAACCTGCAATCGGTTAACGATATGGGGTCATCAGTAGAACAAACACTCAACGACTACCTAACTGAGAACTACAACAACGTACTGGTAATCAAAAGCACAGACGATCTACGCAGTGGTTCCGGTAATGGGCTGGATAGCATCGTCATACCCGACGCACTACCGAAAGGTAGGCTAGTGGCACGGTACGAGACGGACACGAAGAAGGCGTACTTAGTCCCGAGGTTCTTGAAGGCTTGGTGCGCTACACATCAGATTAACTACGGCGCGTTTACGCACGACCTGATTAACAAGTTAGGCGGTAAGCGTGGGTCTATGCGATTAGGTAAAGGCACGCACTTGGGGTCGGCTATGTCTGCGCACAGGGTGTTGATAGTTGACTGTAAGGTGTTCGATAAAACTAACGAAGGTAAGGAAGATTCAGATGACGGCGACGTTCATGGCAGCGATACGAGCACAGGAGAAAGTAGTGGAGTTGGGGAAAAAGAGTAGGCGAGCCACTATATCCCCATTCGACAGGAAAAGCCCTAGCTACCAGCCAATCTACACTGAAGATCAGATTCGGTTGGTGCTAAAGCTACACAGCAAAGGTATGCGACGTGCGGATATTGCTCGGGAACTAGGGTTTGAGCCGCACACGGTCAACAACATATACAACCGTTACCGTATAGTGCGCGGCAAGCTACATAAGACATGGAAATAACACTCAAGACGCATGACTTGAACCCTGACGGGGTACGTATCGTGGTGGACTGGGGTGCTATGGTGGTAGGGAGTTCGATATTTGTGCCGTGTATCAACACGGACAAGGCACTACAGCAGATTAAACGCATCTGCGTTGACGAAATGGAGTGGGATATACGGGCTAAGGCGGTGTTGGAAGGTCGTTTTTTAGGGGTTCGTGTCTGGAGATTGGTGTAGTTCACGGACGTTTACAGGCGTTTATGGACGGTATGAAACTATATGGAACATCATGAAACCGTATGGTACGATCCGCCCTGATAAGGTCGTCCGGTCTCCTGCTGTTAGGTCTTATCGCCTTCCTACCCCCTTACCGTAGTTACCCCTTCTTGCGGTAAGGGGGTTTTTTCTATAAGAACCCTTCGCCCGAATCCACCGTACGCTTCATGTATGGCGATAGCGTTGTACCGTTGTGCATCTCCGCAGAACGGGTCTCGTGCCCACGTATTGACCTATCAATGGTGTCACCTGTTATACGCTTCTGGCGATCTCGACGCACAGCACTGGATTTGTTGAACTCTCGCATAGATTGCCGTGCATCACGCATACCTTCTCTGTCACCGAATCTCTTGGCAACGTAGTAACGTCTCAGCAGGTCACGGCGTTTAGCACTCGCGGCTATGTCTAGGCGTTTAGCTGTAGATGTCTCGTCCGCTTCTCTGGTGTAGTCAACGGGCGGAAACCCTAGTAGCTGCGTAGCCAAGTCACCGACTGTGAGATCATCATAGATAGGATCGCCACGTCGGGTCAGAATGCCCTCATCCCTCGGGTACCTGATAACAGCTTTATAAGCATTACGTACAGCGCCCGGCATTAGGTCTTCTATGCCACGCTCTATCTCGCCTTCACGTAGTTTGTCTATACCATCCCTGCCTCGTGAGTAGATGCTCCATGCAGGGCCGCCAAATAAGTGTGCGATTTCTTCTTCTGGGGACGGGTCACTGTTAAACCTGTCAGCTTCAAACAGCAGGTCGGTCAGCTTCACACGCTGCGATACATCAACCCCCGTTATTTCAGACAGAGCGCCCTTGAATAGCACTTCGCTGTCTAGGTACTGCCGCAGCATAGTGTCCGTATCTTCTTCGTAATCTTCTCTAAACATGTCGATAAGCATGGAGACCGCACCGTACAGCGGTAGACCCTGTACCCCAGCAAAGAACAAGGCGGACAGGTGTACACCGGCAAGCTGTTTCAGAGCTTCATTACGTAGCTCTCTGCTCTTAGCGTCATTTCCCGGAAAGAAGTTCTCCACAGCTTGTCTGCCAGACTTAAACATCGTGTAGTACATCTGTATGCCGTACGCTTTGTACATCAGTGCAATACGACCTAAGCTCTCACGGGCGTATCGTGGGCCAGTTTCTAGTGTGGCACCACCGTTTATTAACTGCGTCTCACGTACAGCTTCTTCGGCGGCTTTCTTCTTGTCACCATCAAACTTCTTTAGTGCGAGTTTATACGCTGCCACCATCGTAACTTGACGGTTCATTACCTCTGCTTCATGGAACATAAGAGCCGAAGCGTTTGTCACCGCGTCCATCTTAGACATCTTACGTCCCGCCTGACTCGTGCTGAGTGTGTCGGCAATGAACGACGAGTTAAGCTGCCCCCGCCTAGAAGCAAGCTCCATCAACGGTAGAAGGTCTTTCAATTCCTTTGTTTGCGCTGCATCGAGGTCTAAGTCTTTACGTACTTCGTAAGTGACCCTGCCATCTTTGTCACGAGAAAACGTATAGTAGTTATCCAGTGATGGTAATGCCTTGTCTTTGAGGGCTTCTCTTGCTGCGTTGAGGTCACCTTTACGTAGTGCTTCTCTTACAGACCGTGGCGTTCTTGCATCTCCGGCTAAAGTAGCTATGTCTTTATTGGTTGGAGAACCCATAAACAGCTTAGTGGCACCGCTTAGAGCGTCCCGCGTAGCTCCGAACCCATACTTACCTGCCAACATCGGGTACGCGAACAACGGTATCTGCGACAAGTTGACCAGTGCAGACGAGGCGTTGAAGCCGATAGTCCACATAAATGCCATACGGTTTGCGTTCTTAGCGAAACTGTCCAGTGGCGGATTGACGGCGAATCTAGCGCGGTCTTTTACCTCTTCGATCTCTGGACTGTTCGCATCCGCCATTTTAGGGTTGGCTTCAAGCATCTCTTGTACGGCGTTGTCGATTAGCCGCGAGTTCTTAATGCGTTCTACCTGCCGTGCCAGATCAAAAGCCTTCGTACGAGCCGCTTCCACAGCATCTACGTCATAACCTTCAGTACCCTTACGTCGAAGCAGTGACTTAGCAAAAGAAGACTCCGGTAGGTACTCAATGAACAAACGTGTTATCTGTTCTTGAACTTCTGGGTCTACTTTGTTCACCTTCATGATACCCAGTATGCTGGAGACAAAGGAGCCAGAAGGTGCGTCTTCGTAAGAGGTTTTGTCGTTAGGGCTGAATGTCGATATTTCGTAGCCTTCTGCTTCATAGGCTTCCGCTGCCCTGAACCGTTCCGCAGCGTTCTCGTACGCAAACACGGCAGAGTCTGCGCCTTCCTTGGGGTTCTTCACAGACAGAAAGTACGTGCCGGTACGAGTCAACGGGAAGTATGGTTCCAGCTTAGTCGCCTCTAACATCTTAGCGTATAGACCGTTCTTGAGGTTGGTCTTCGCTTGTTCTGCTATGGGTAGCCCGTCGATGCGGTTTTGCAACGTGTCATTAAGTTGGTCGTACTGATCTTTATACAGCTTACGCAAAGCGGAGTAGTTCTTCCTACCCTCGGCACCAACCGTCTTACTGTTGTAGATCGCCCGTAGCTCTTTGTAGCGGTCTATTTTTAACTGTTTTGTACCGTCTACGGGTTGCGTGCCGTAGCGTTTTTGTGCCTGCTGTGGCGTCAGCTCTGGGTCTACTTGATCAATAGTGCTGTCGTAGATTAAGTTGTTCCACGCCTTAATCGTTTCTCCAGACTGTTTAGCAGCCCACTCACGTATAGGCTGTAGGTTGTTTCTAACCGCTTGTTCTGCGGAGGTTAACCCGCCACGTTGGTTTTCTATAGCAGCAAAAACCTTATCAACACCGACTACACCTGCCCTTTCAAGCTCTACTTCGACGGCGTTGTTAGGTAAGAGACCAAGTATTTTACGTTTTAGTCCGGTGTTTTTCTGCCCTGCTGTGAGTGCACCATACTCGCCAACTATTCTTTCTTTTGCACGCGCTATCGGCCCTTCAGGTAGAGCGTCCTTGAGTCCTTTCGCTACCCTACGTACGCCAGCAGGATCAGTCATAGACGCTAGCAAAGGAGCGCCACGGTGCTTGGCAGCAGGTGCCAATATATCCTCGATTAGCTGTTGGGCTTCGCGCTGTGCAGTGCCACGTTCTTTGCCCAACCCAAGGAAGTTAGATACCACACGGATGAATTCTTGCCAGACACTAAGCGGCCTACCGTCTGGGTTGATTCGAGCTAGCTCGCCTTGAAAGGTAGGGTTAGTAAAGGCTTCAGCAACAAATTCCGCTACGTTCTTAGACCCATAAGAGTTACGTAGGTACTCTTTGCTAGCCTCGTGCAGCTTCATCAGTTTTTTAGTAGTCGGGTGTGACGGATTCTTCAGAGTGTTGATCGTTGCAGCGTGCGCCATCTCGTGCAGTAGGACATACACATCTGTGTAGTCTTTATTCAGTACGATTGTGTTGTCTGCGGTTATGAACCGTCCGTCAACCTGTTTACCGTCTACTGTACCCAACTGGCTTGGAGGCACGGTCATTATCTTGGTGTCACCAGTGAGTTTAGCCAGACGGCCAGCTACTCGCTTGATGAACTTATCGTTTGACTTGTTAGATAGCTCTAATAAGGCGCGACGTAGTTCGTTGTTACGTACCGCACGCTTTACAGTATCGGGCAGCGAAGCATCCAACACCTCGGTGTAGTCTCTCGGAGGTGCGTTGAGGACTTGTTCGGATGCGACACGCATAGCGTCTGCTTTACTGAGACCTTCTTCTTTTACGAGCCTGTCTCTTTCTGCGCGGCGTTCGGCTAGGAGACTTTGCTTATCGGCGGTCTTTTCCTCTGGAGCACGTAAATCTACGTCCGCCGTAGGCTCTTCTACAGTAGGTTCTGCCGGGGTGGGTGTAGGTTCCTTCGCCAAAACTTCTTCTACGGTGGCTGGTGTAGCTGCGGCAGTGGCTGGCATAGCCCGCTCCGCACGGCGTTGAGCCTCCACAGTCTCTTGAGGTATGACTTCTGTATCTACATCGGCAAGCTGCTCGTTGGCTTTTATACCCTCTTCAGTAGCTTTCTGTAGTTTCTTTTCGGCACGAGTCAGCCTGCGTTGGTTAGCCTGCGTTGGTTTTACTGTTACAGCTTCTTCGGCTTTAGCTACTTCAGTTCGGGCTGCGTTAGCCTTGGCTACTGCCGAAGTAACTTTGCGGGCTAGTGCACCACGCTGCTTTCTCGTTCCAGTAGCAGGTCGTCCAACGCCTCTTCCAGCATCTCCCACTGGCTCTCCGACAAGTGCAGTAGGTTCCACGGTATCCGTACGTCCTGCATCGACTCCCACGCTAGGTATATCAACTGCATCGCCTGTTCCACTTCTTGCTGCGACAGGTTCTCTTTTGCGCGGGGTAGGTAGATCACGTTGCTCACTAGGTACTCCTTCTAGCAGTCGGGTAACGCCGCGCCGAACCTTTTGAGACTTTAGACGGTTAGCCTCGTTAGTTAGCTCAACCCGGACTTCTGGATCATCTAAGTCTTTACCTATGACACGTTTACGTACAGCGGCGTTTGGCGCAAACCCAGCAGTGGTGAGGTCTTCTTCCGTGACAGGGCGCGATTCGGGTGTTGGTTCTGCTTCTGGCGCTACTGCGGCTTCTTCCGCTACAGCAAGTTCAGTCGGAAACAGATCGGGCTGCTCTCTTTCAGCAATCTCGGCGCGTTCTCTACCTGTTCGCACCTCATCAGATACTGGCTCTTCAGTAATCTGTCGTTCTCTGGCACGTCTAGCTAGGCGCTCTCTTTGCTCTCCCCTGCCTAGCGCCTCGCCTTCTGGCGTTACAGCTAACGTCTCACCAGCAATGGTCTCGCCTTCTGGTGCAGGCAAACCTTGTAGTTGTGGGCCAACACGTTCTGGTTCTAGCCCCGGCAGTGACATTTGGTCAGGACTTACTTCGGCTGCACGTTCTTCCTCAAACAGCCTGTCCCGTTCTTCCTGATCTATGTCGTCTATGACTTCATCTATCTCAGGAGTACGCCTTTCTGCGTCATCAAATAGTTCAAGCTGCCCTTCGACTTCGATCTCTTCAACAGCATCACCAATGGTCTTACCGGCTCTGCGTGGGGCGAATAGGTCAACAAGACCCTGCAAGATAGCACCGGCTCCACCGCCAAGTGCGGCTTCTTCTGCGGTACCACCAAACGTCTCAGCAGCAGCGTTGTATTCTTGCTCGTTAAGGTTTTGCAGTATGTTGGATGCAGCTTCTTGTGCACCCTCAAACCCGCCTGTCACACCCGCACTGTAGATTCGCTCGCCAATGGTCTCGACCTTTTCAGGCGGTATCTTGTCGATGAGCTTGTTTAGAGTAGGTAGGTCAGCGAACTTAACTACTTTTGCTACGGGCAGTATGTCTAGCAAACCGATTGCTGTGCCCCGTAGGGCGGCTTCGCCACGTTCTTGTTCCGTAGCACCGGCAGCACGAGCACGTTCACTTGCCTCACCAGTACCAGCAGCGCCAGCGGCTAACGCGCCAAGACCTAGAGCAGCCGTACCGGGGGCACCAGCTATACCAGCGGCAACAGGTATAGAAGCAAGTCCAGCAATGGAACCAAGCGCGGAGCTTAGTTTGTAGGTAACAGATTCTGGGTCACCGCCTTCGGGGCGGAAAGACTCCGCAATAGACTGGATGCGCTCGCGTGCAGCTAATTCGCTTTCCTCTTCTAGTGGGGCAGCAAGGCCAAGTGCCGCCATCTCACCCACACCAACAACACCTGCACCGAATCCAGAGGTAATGTCCTCGAATATGCCGGTTTCTCGTGGTGCAAGGGCAGGGCGAGGAGCGGTACGCCCTACTAATGCGTCACCTAACTGCCTTGCAGCCGCTGTGTTTCCAGTAGCTACAGCATTGCGGTACGCACGTAAGACTTTTTCTCTGGGTACTACTGGCATTTAGATCTACTGCGCTAGGCTATTTACAAGGGCTGTTAAATCAGGGTTTAGGTTTATGCCACTTGGAGCTTCACCACCACCACCGCTTGATGTACCTGCACGCCTCTGGATGTCCTCTTCAAAATCGTTTATGCCCGCTTTCTCTAACATTTGATGGAACTCAATAGATATGAGGTTAAGTCTATCCACAGCAGCGTTAACCTCATCTTCACTATCGGCTAGCGTAAGCCCCGAGTCTCCTAAAATTTCTTTCTCTAGATCCATCTTGTTTTGCAAGAACTCAGCCGCTAACTGAGTGTAAGCCAGTTCTTTATCCGCTGCTTGTTCCGCTGCGGCACGGCGGTCTTCCATCTGGCTCAGGAACAGTTCGAGCTTAGTCTTAGCTCCCTGTATGTCGGCATCAAATTTACGATCACCTTCAGCAATGGCCATCTTCACGTCATCCGCTGCGGCACTTTGAACTGCGGCGACAGCGGCTCGCTGGTCTTTACCCAGAAGCTCAACGGCATCTTGCCCTGATTGAATCTGAGAACCTGCTATGTCCAGATCAAGCTGAATCTTCTCGTTCTCAATACCAAACTGATCCGTCAAGTTCTTACGTGCAGCGGCTTCTTGCTGGGTACGCTGATTAAATACGCCTGCGCCGAATCCAGCTAGGGCAGTGCTACCTCGACCCGCAGCACCCAAAAGCCCCGCTTTAAGACGTTCTCTACGTAGCTTATCGGGGTCTGTTTGTTGCGCTTGCAGGTCTTGCATACGCTGTAGTTGAGATTCTTTTGGCCCTAACTTACCTTCTTCTCTACCGATAGCGGCTTCAAGAATACCCTTGGTGCGAGTTTCAGCGGCTTGCCTAGCTTCTTCACGAGTCCCTTCAGGTTTGACGCCCATCTCGCTCATGAGAGTTCGCGCTATATCCTGACGTTCCGTGCCTACAACAGTAGGTGTAGGTGTAGGTGGAGCTAACCCTAGAGCTTCAAGCCCTTGCCCTTTCGTAGCATCGGGTTTGGCTTTGGGGAGTTGGGGAGCTAGTACACCCATACCGCCCATATCAGGTATTGTACGTTCAGTAGGTTTCGCAGATAGCTCTGTTTTTGGAGGGCCGCCTAACGCTGCTGTGGGGTCATACTCTTCCGCAAACTGACGTTGTGCTCGACGTGATGCGGCTCCGGGCGCTTTACCCGCTAACGCTTGTTTTCTAGCAACAGATTTGGCTTCTTGCGCTCTGACTTTGAGGATGTCTTCTTTAGCCATCTCCCTGTTTCTAGGGTTGTCTAGTTGGTTAAACCGAGCAAGGTACTCTCTAATTTCTTCTTCAGATACCACTTCACCACCACCAAAAAATGCAACAATACCGCCACCAGCCATCATAGCGGGCTTCTGTGGGGCGTTTGCAGGGGGTCTTTGTGGGCCACCTATAGAGGGTAAGCCTTGCTTGGCAGTGCGCTGCACATTCTGCTGCGCTCTTTTGTTGATCTGCCCCAGCGTACCGGCAGTGCGTTGTGCAACGTCGCCTAGCTTTCGGCCTTGCTCTTGCTTAATCATGCCAAGCACTTCTTGCTCACGCTGCTGTGCAATCGTGGCGGGGTTCTGCTGCATCTGCATCTGCATGTTACGAGCAGCGGCTTCCTTCTCTGTTTTAAGCTGCTGTAACGCAAGAAGGTCAACTAATTGCTGACTCTTTTGGTACTGCTGCTGTAACGCTTGTGGGTTGCCTTGGTACGCTTCTTTCTTACGTTGTACCTGCTCACCTAAACCTTGTGAATTAAGCATTAAGAGACTCCTTTAAACAATGGGTGGAGTTCCACCGCCACCGCCACCGCCACCACCGCCACCGACAAGCAAATCAAGAAGTTCGGTAATACCGCCTGCGCTACCCAAAAGAGTGGACAGCGTGCTGGGTTGCGAGTACGAATAAGTTTGCGCCGCAATTGGTAGCCCTTGCAGCAGCGATTGTTGAAACTGAAGTTGCTTGTAAGGGTAGTCGCGTTCTTCACGGAACTGCGCGTAGTCTTGCGATATACCCTCTTGCTCAATGGCGCGTTGTTCAGCACCGCCAGCACGTTGGGCACCCAATGCCTCTAACCCATACCCTCTATCACGGGCGAATTGTTCTCGGCCTTGCTGATACGCTTGTGCGTAACCTGTTCCACGGATGTTCGATAGATTCTCTAGCAACGCACGGTTACCCTCTGCCTCTACTAGACCTAAGCGAGATCCGCCGAAAGCTCCGGCCTGCTGCATCTTGGCAGCATTAGCCAGTCGCACCCGATCTGCTTCACGTTGTGCTGCCTGCAACTGGGGTTGAAGAGCCGCCTCTGTATAGGGATTCATATACTGTTGAGCAGTAGCAGCGTCAAACGTAGCTGGGGTGGTTGGTACGGCTAGGCTCGCCAGTCCCGTAAACGCTTGCTGCTGTACGTCAGATGCTCCGGCAGACAGCGGCCCTGTATAGGCTTGGTATGGCTGTTCAGAAATAGCCTGCCCTCTACCAAGCATCTCGGTAACATAGGGGCCAGCAAATTCTGCTAATGCGCCCGATCTACCTACTTCTTGCCCTACTTCTGTGTCAGGGACAGTTACATCACCACCAGTTTGATATTTATACATAGTCATTACCTTTATGCAGGTAGCATCTTCTGAGGTTTGATTTGCTTACCCTGTTTCGGGTTACCCGTTCGTTCTTTACGTACTCTGGTCATCATCTGGTGTAGCTGCTTTGCACCGGCATCGGAGTTACCGTTACCTAAATGACTTACTACATCCGCAGGTATGACAAACTCCCCATCGCTAAGACGTGCTTCTTGCTTACCGTCAATGTTAGCCGGAATCTTATCAGCCATACCGTCCGTAGCACCACCTAAGTAGTACCCTTTGTTCATGCCAATTATACCACCGGCAGCCATTTGCGGCTTGTTAAGCGAGGCTAATCCTTGCGCCTGTGTTTTAGCTTGCTGTCGCGCTTGCGCTACTGTCATAGACTGACGTTCAGGACGATCAGCATATTGAACATCGCTAAAGTACCTTCTACCGGCAGATCCGGGCCTACGACTAGAATCTTGTTGCATAGGCACGCGCTCTCGCACAGCCTGATACTCTGGAACGCCCCCTTGATACCCTACTACGGGCGTTTTAGCGTCGAGTAGCCCTAATTCTTTGGCCCCGAGACTTATAAGGGTGCCACCTAGTTCAGACCTAGCAAAATCGCCAATACCGCCTAAAAAGGTATTGTCATCAGTAAGGGCGTCGGACACGCCAGATGTAAAATCAGTCCACCAGCTCATTTGCTCTCTCCGATAATCCGTAATAGTTCATCATTTGCATCTATTATGCCTCCGCGCTTACGCCCAAACGGTAACTTAGACTGTGTAGTTGGCTGCGTCGGCCCTCGTTCAATTGTGCCGTACGGTGTGGGGAACATGGATGCTCTCTGCTGTGGCCCAAATATACTACCAAAATCATACAGATAGTCGATCTGTGCTAAGGGAGATTGTTGCACTGTAACTTGTTGTCCTGATATATCAGCAGCACCCATCAATTGCCCGAATAAGTCTCTTTTGGCGCTCTGTCTACCTTCTTGTGCAATCTGCGATTGTGTCTGCTGTTGTTGCTGTTCCATCTGGCGCTGTAGCTCTTGCTGAGTAGCGTAGATGCCCGTTGGCCCAAACTTACTGTCAAGAGCGAACGTAACGTCTTGCCCCGTTGCAGCTTGTTGCAGGAGATCTAGGTCAGATTGGTCTATAACGCCATCGCCTGTTACGTCATAGGCTAGCTGCTCTTGCGTAAACGTGTACGTATCAGGGTCGTTAATCGCTTCTTGCTGTGCGATTAGGTCGGCAACAAAGTCAATGTCCGCATCAGTTACTTCAGAAGCAGGCTTACCTACAAGCTCCGCCACCGCTTCTATTTCGACGGTCAGTGCACCTTCAGTGTCGCTAATTGCCCGTAGTAAGTCGGCTTCAGTCTCGCCGATTGCAAGGCGTAGAGACTCTTCTGACTCCCCAATACGCTCAAGCAAGGCTTCTTCGGTAATGCCAAGCTCTTCGGCAAGGTCGGATATAGAGTCACCCAGTGCTGTGTCTCTGTCGATACCGGCCTGTTCGGCTTCATCAATCTTTGTCAGAAGATCTCGTTTAGCGGTGTCAACGTCGCCAGCCACATCTTCAATAGCTTTAGCTAGTGCTTCATCACGAGAAAGTCCTTTCTTCTCGTATTCGGCCATCTTATCGAGAATGCTTTTCTCAAGATCATCTATATTTTCGGATAGGCTTGTCTTTAACGCATCTAGCTCGTCCTTAAAGTCTTCTCGTATAGAAAGCTCAGAGTCTGCTATAGCATCTAATAAGTCTTCTTTCGTTGTACCTAGATCACCAGCAAGCTCTTCTATTGCTTGTGCTAACGCCTCATCACGAGTCTTACCTTCTCTTTGTAACTGATCTATACGATCAGTAAGTCGTTTTTCAGAACCTGCTATCTGATCTAGCAACACGCCTGATTCGTTATCGCCTATGCCATCACCATCGGTGTCAGTGGTCTCATCTGGGTTATCAGGAAACGCATCTGTGTTGTCACCTACACCGTCACCATCTGTGTCCGCCGATTCGTCTGGGTCATCGGGAAAAGCATCGGAGTCATCTGGTACACCATCACCGTCTGTATCGACAGTAGTGTCGGTGTCAGTGTCAGTGTCAGTGTCGGTGTCAGTGTCAGTGTCGGTGTCAGTGTCAGTGTCAGTGTCAGTGTCAGTGTCAGTGTCGGTGTC
>Ga0181411_1000533_pt1 | contig 13747 bp, 20 predicted proteins | sample 34SPOviralmetaG_FD_130114 | JGI IMG/M metagenome (GOLD analysis project Ga0181411, IMG submission 130114) | Marine viral communities from the oligotrophic San Pedro Time Series (SPOT) site, San Pedro Channel, CA, USA - 34 SPOT_SRF_2012-07-09 | ecosystem: Environmental > Aquatic > Marine > Strait...
TATCCATCTGTGGCATCACCGCATAAGGTTTGCATCATGTGCCAATAGTCAGCTTCTTGTGGTGAGACTTCATCTATTGTCATACCATCTTTAGAAATCTTTCCGGGTATTTGGTAGAGGTCTTTGTCTATTGAAACTATAATCTTTTCATCGTTAGAAGGTTCAGTTGATAAAATACCAAGTACATCATCAGCCTCTAATCCGTCCATAACCACAGCTTCATAATTATCTAAACAATACTGCCTTAGTGTAGGTAGTAACATTGGCTTACGCTTTTGTTTTCTGTTGTCTTTGTAGCTGGGTAAGATGTCTTTACGGAAGTTTGATTTATCAGTAAGAGCAATAATATATTTATCTGCTTTTAAATTTTCTTGTAGCTCTTGTATTTGTTTATCGACTTCTGCTTTACAAATATTTTCATCGCAATGCAACGTCCATAACCCATCTCCCCAATGAGTAGGTATTTCATTTTTGGTAGCAATTTTGTAAATAAGAATATCACCATCAATTAATAGTGTTCTCATTTTTTAGTTTCTCCTGTTGTTAGATTTGATTTGTGAAAAAGTTCAGCAAGAGGAATCAAAACAACTTTTGACCTTTTGCCATCACCTACATTTTTCATTGTGTGATTATAATTTTTTGCGAGGTGGCGAATGGTGTCGGTATCAAATATCAATCGACAAAAATCTTTCTTACCATCAGCAAGAATGTGCACCCAATAGTCAGCTTCAGTTACTGATATGCCAGATGGCTTACCATAGCTTTCAACTTCTATCGCAATGTTACCGGTCTTATACCACCAGTCTCTTTCAGTTTTTACTTCGACCTTAAACTTGTCAGCATCAAAAATAGCTGCAACACGTTTCTCTCGGTCTTGACCATACGCCAAGTCCAAATCGAATTTTGAATTTTTCAATGCGTGTCAGCCCAAGTCTCGCCAATTTTATATTCCCCTGTTAATGGTATGCGTAAATTAAAATGCACACCGGTGTTTTTAATTGCATCTACTGCAAGTTGCCCCACAGTTTCTGCATCCCCTTCATCACATTCAACTTGAATTTCATCGTGAACCCAAACAACTTGCTGCACGTCTGGTAATCTTTTAACTGCACTATCAAATTCTATAAGCCATTGTTTGCACACGATTGCGCCACTTGATTGTAACAGTGTATTCAGTGCTGAATGTTGTGAACGTACTTTTACATGTCGTTTATCAAGTCCAACTATGTGTCCTCTTGAGGAAGCTTTTTGTACGTCTGTAATAAGTTTGTTAAGTGCAGGCAGATTATTTAAAAATCTGGTTTTAATTTTAGAGGCTTCTCCAACTTTCTTACCTGTAACTTGTGCAATTTTCTTAACTCCACCACCATAAAGAAAGCAATAATAAAATCTTTTAGCTATGTCTCGGCTTTCAAGACCAGCTAGTTCTTGTGTGTTGGTGTGTATGTCACCATTTAAGACAACATCTGTGTAATCTCCGTTGTCATATTTGGCTAAGTAGTGTGCTAACATACGCACCTCTAAGCCTGATATATCTATGCCAACCAGTTTCTTACCAGGCGTAGCTCTAAATAATTGACGGCACTCTTTGCCATACGTTTTATATATGCTTGGCACTTGTCCTAAGTTTGGATGTGTGTGTGAAGCTCTGCCTGTAACAGTTGAATTAGTATTACAGCTACCATGGATGCGTCCCTGTTTCTCTTGTTTCAACCACGCTTGTGCGCCTACAGCAAGTTGAGCTATACGCTTTTCAATTAAAAAATGTTCACTCAAAATTTTTGCTTCAGAATATTCTAGCTTTTCTAAAACTGTTTCATCAACCTTTGGTTTGCCATCTGGTGTAAACTCTACAGGTTGCCAATTGTATTTATCCTTCAATCGTTGTGCTATGTGCATACGGCTTGATGGATTAAAACTAACAGTTTTTTCTTTGTGAATTGTTTTACCTTTTACATAGCCTCTAGCTTTGTTATTTACTTTTGGTGTGAATGGAGTTTTTTCAACAAGTGGTGGGAAAATATTTTGCAACTCTTCTTCAAGTTCTAAACGTCTTGCATTTAATTTGGAAAATAATTTTTCAGCAGTAGCTTTGTCAAAAGAAAAACCATGCTGTTCTTGTTTATAAATAATTTGTGCAACCTTATGTTCAAGTTCTAATGCATCAGGTTGTTTAGTTTGCATAAGAAGATTGTAGAGTGAGGCAGTTACTTCTACGTCTTGTATGCAATACTCTAGCATCTCTTTAGTAAACTCTTTCCAATCAGTTACAATTTGTCCTTTGTAATTACCAATACGATGTCCCCAAGCTTCTAAGCTGTGTCGTCCAATAAGATTTTTTGGAAAGTCAGGTTTACGAAAATCTCTATCTCTAATATCGGGATAAAATAATCTTGCTGCAACTATAGTGTCAAATACTTTGGCATCGGAAACAAACCCATAAAGTTTTTGTAACACAGGAATGTCATATTTAATTATGTTGTGACCTATAATTACATCTGCAGCAGCCAGCAATTCCATTGCTTTGTTTAATTTTAAATTGATAACCTCATTTGTATCGAGGTTCTTTATAATAATACAGTGAACCTTGCTGACTTCTTCTAGCAACCCATCTGTTTCAATATCGAATACTAATCTCATACTTGTTGAGCTATCCAATCTAAAAGTTTAGGGTTTCTTTTAAACACTTCTGTGTAACCATTAGCAAAACTATCTACTGTTGGTTCTTCTTCTCTATCCTTAAGATTAAAAATGTAATAAATCGCATGCCCTACTTCATGGAGTAATAGCGATAAAGCTCTGTCACCACCTTCTTCAATAATGCTTCTATCCAGATATATTTTTTGTTCTCTTGCTGCGTAGCTTCCTTGTTGATCGCCTACCTCAAGAGCAATGTCTGGCTCTAAAAGCACCACTTGTAAAGTGTGGTAAGACACATCTATAGTGTCTGGTAATTTCACTTTTTTCATTTTTCTCCTAATGTAATGTGTGTTGTTGTAATGTAATGCGCCAAGCGGCTTCATTACCTTGTTTAATAAGTGCGAAAACCGCATCGTCAATAAGTTCATAAGCTTCGTCTGTGGCCACATCTATATAAATTTGTTTGCCCGGATGTTTCTCTGCTTGTGCAATAGCTTCCATAACAATCATCGTCCATTCGGCTGCTTTCATTTCATATTTAAAAATCATCATGGACTATTTCATTTAAACATCCTGTTTCTAAATCGAAATGTAAATTACATGCGTGGCCTGTTTCACCACTAAATCTATTTTTTAAGATAGTTACAGTTGTGGTGTTGTCGTCTGCTTGTAAATCACGGTTCATTGAAATTATTAAATCTGATAACTGACCTATTGATGCTGAACCTCTAAGAGCATTCATTGTAACGCTCTTACCGTCTTCCCATCCTTTGTCTCCTTCACTTCTACGTAAGTGTGACACAAGTATTAATCCAATACCTGTTTCTTCAACTAGTGTACGTAGAACGGATACGGTATAATCAATGAGTTTACGTTCATCATTTGTATGTTCATCACCGAGACTGCTAAGAGCCATGTGAAGATGGTCAAGGATAATATAATCACAAGCGCACGCCTTTGCCATATATCTAATTTTTGCGATAAGATTGTCGGCAACAGTAGAACCAAAATGATTATACAAATAAAAATTACCATTACCCACAGTTGCATCGTAGGTATCTCGAAGTTCATCTTCTTTTATTCCCTCTCTTGTTAAGTGTAGTGGTTTATGTAAGCTCACTCCCATAATGCCGAGTGAGGTGCGTTTGATACTTTCCTCAAGGGCTATGTATCCAACTTTAAAATCTTTTTGTAATAAATGCAGAGCTACGTGTCGGCAGAAAGAACTCTTACCTACACCTGAGCCTGCTGTAATTGTAACTAACTCACCTTTACGTAAGCCGTGTGTTTTAATATTGAGTGCTGGGAACGGATAATCAACAGTAACGTACTCATCTTCTGTATTAATTGTGTCCCAAATATCTGTACCGCAAACTATGCCATCAGGTCTATATGGTTTTGCTGACCAGATACAGTCTGTAAGTTCTTTAAACTTACCAGCAACTATCATTTCGTTTGCGTCTTTAAGCGGCAGCGTACATATTTTAGCTTTGTTAGGGGAGAACAATCTAGCACACTCTGCTGCCGCCTTTTTGCCTGCATCATCTTGGTCGAAACACAAGACAACGCTGTCAAAATTCTCAAGCCATTCTAATTCTTTTGATATATCTTTTTTTGCACCAGCAGCTCCTGTCTTAACAGAGACAACTGGAAATTTGTTACTCCAAAGTTTAGATACACTTAAAGCGTCAATCTCTCCTTCAGTTATAACAACCATCTTACCTTTGCTTCCCCAAAGGTGCTGTCCGAATAATGTAGCTTGCTTTGCGTCACCCAACCATTGAAATTCTTTAGAAGGGTAACGCAGCTTTTGTGCAACCAACTCTCTATCAGAGTTGTAATAGTTTGCTACTTGACAAGGTCTACCAAAGTATTCACCTGTGCCATAATTAAATTTTTGTACTGTATTAAAATCTATTTTTCTCGATGCGATTTCATTAACATCGCTTGGTATTAAATCTGTATTTGTTTTAGTTTGTGATGTGTTCACTTCATTCTCCCGTGTTACTGCTTGACAACCAAAGCAATAAGTATGTCCATCATCATAAACCGCTACGTTATCTTTGCTTCCGCAACTGTCGCAGTTAGTGTGATATAAAAAATTACTCTCTGTCATTTATTATTTGTGTATGTATTTGATTTACTTGTAAGCGCAACGTGTCCACTTCTGCTGAACACCAATCCGCATCAAGATAGTTGTATTGATTTACTAAAAAAGCAGTAAGCAAAAGAATGCCTACAACTTGTGTAAGAAGTCTAAAAGTCATAAAAAATTTTCTGTTAAAATATTAGGATTAAATGAAAAGAGCCCAAGAGTGGCCAACCGAAGTTGTGTCTCTTGAGCTCCAATCAAACAAACTTGCCTAATTCTGAAACTTCAAAACTAGGGCAAGAAGTATCAGCCACATCTCTGTGACCAACAACTGTAACTTTACCATAGTGGGATTTTAATTCAACTAATAGAAAATGAAGTGAATTAAATTGCGCTAATGTATAATTACAATCTAATTCTTCTTTACTATTTTTTCCTCCAACTAGGCAAACTCCAATAGAATTCTGATTTGAAACATCACCTTTAGTTTTAACATGAACACCACAGGTATCAATGTTTCTTCCGTCTTCTATTGTACCATCACGTTTTATAATTTTGTGAAAGCCAATACTTAACAATCCATCTTTACGATGTAAGGTGTCAATATCTTTTGCTGATAAATTTTCAGCAGATGTAGTTTGCGAAGAATGTACTACAATAAATTTTGTAGATACTCTCTTATTACTCATAACCACTCTTTCGGAAGGTGCTTATCAGCATGCGGAAACTTATTCTTATCGCACCACATAGCATAAGTCGTTGTAGACTTTTTGCTTATACGTGATTTTGAATTGCTGAATATGAAACGGATGTCTAAATCAGGATGTTGTTCTTTTACTAAGCGCATCTTTTGGCGGTCAGCACTTGTAAATAATCCTTTTGTTTCTATAAATATTTTTTGCTTGGGTAGGTAAAAGTCAGGAGTGTAAGTGTGAATTTTCTGAGGCTTTGTATATTTCAACTTAGTCTCTTCAAACTCAAACTTAACACTCTCTGTCTTTAACTCGCTGGCTATTCGTTCCTCTAAACCAGAACGAAATCCATACCGCAGGCCGACTTCCTTAGAAGTCAAAAGCTTGCTGGCTCTCCTCATCTGCTGGCGTTTCAGATATGGATTGCTCGTAGCCTTCCTCTTCGCCGAAGCCGTATCCTTTGGCATTGCCTGCTCCTCCTTCTACTAATTTGGTTATTTGAACTGCTCGTAGTCTCATAGACACGCCAGCCCCAACCATTGCAGTAAAATATGGAACGAGTTCTGCACTTACTTTCATTTCACTTCCAGACCAAACATTGCAATCGACCATTGGTTTTCCCTTTGAGTCAAAGATTGCAACCTTGTTAGGAATTATCTTCCCGTCTCTAGTTGTGATTTGGGCTTTAGTTTTAAATTTAAAAACCGTAGAACCTGTAGGCTCTCCATTATCATCCACTTCGTCTTCAAACGGTGCGGGTGCAGTTTTTATATTTTTACCTTTAGCTTTCTCTTTAGCAAGAGCAACGCTTTTAGTAAGTTCTTCGTTGATAGCTCCTTTAAGAGTATCAGCGTCTTCGCCAGACAAAATCAGATTTGTTTTAAAATGTCCAATTTCATCAAACCTTGTATCAGGTTGTGTTAGCCAAGCATATTGACTAATACCAACACCTGATACAATTTTCGTATAATTATTTTTCAAGTTATTATTCCTCATATAATTAAAATTAAAAACGTAAAAATGTTCTACGTTCATATAAGGGAACTTATGTATCCTTTATCGGATAGCACTTTTAAGCAAAGAAAAATTCACTTTGCCGTAACAACTCGACATCTAATTTACCTTTACGTGGAAGCTCGGGTAACTTGTCACGATTTTTTTCTGGAACGAGTTCTGATATACCATTTTTAAAATCTGCAAGCACATCATTTTCTGTAAACACCTTAACAAAAGCATCACGTAAAGTTTCATTTAATAAATGTACGTCTGCTGCTGTAGTGCCGAAGCTGTCGTGCACATTGCAAAAGTTTTGTATTCCTTTTTCTTGTGCAAGATTAACTGTCACCATCATACACGCGCTGTCTAAGCTGTGTACAAAGTTAGCAGCAACACCATTGACCATTCTTCTACGGTCAGTAGTGTCGAGCTCTGTGTTAACACGTGGTTTTATTACCTCACCCATAAGCATTGCTTTCACTCGCATTGACCTGACTTCCGGGTAGGATTGCCAGATAGGAAAGCCAACAGGATTTATCCAATGGATAGGTAATTGGTCTTTACATACTACGCGTGCAATGGCTTGTAAGAAATCCATGCCCTCACGTGCAGACTGTAGGTTGTCACCAATACTTTCCCAAATGAGGCCTGCAAGATAAACTGAAGGCTTTAATTCTTCTTGTGTAAATGGATGTGGTTCACCTTTGTCTTTACGTTTTTGTAAATCTTCTCTTACAAAGTCTGTACAACTAAAGCGTGTGCTGCCATAACAGATAGTCATAATGCTACGCTTAGTTGTAGACCTTTTGACACCATAGTTAAGCCACGCTTGTGCGTAAGGTTTACCATTAGTAGCATCTTGCCGTAAGCGTTCTTTTACATTATCAGCAATCACTTGATAGATGTCTTGTGGTTTATCAGTGACTGTAAGGTTTACAAGTTCACCGGCTTTTTCATCTTTTAACATAAGCGAGTAAAGCTGTAAGCCATTACAACTACCATCAACAGCTACAGGTATGTGCGAAACATAACCCTCACCTTGCTCCTTGTACTGCTTCCATTCATTACAGAATGCCAAGAATTGATATGGGCTATCTGCATCGTTCCATTGTAAGTTTGCTATTGGGTCATCACCACACGCAACAATCCAATCTTCATTCTTAACAACCCACTGATGCCTGTCAGCAAGAGAGACTTTATCCTCCCCCCAAGTATTTGCACCGTGTACAGCTAACCAAAAAACACCTTTGTTAGCAGTTGTAATAGGCTTGCCTGTAGAAAATTCTAGCAAAGCTTTTGCTCCACCTATAGATTGATAATTAAGAAACGCTGGTACACAATACACACGACCACGAAAGTCCATCTGTAATGGATAATATATTTTCTCATACTCTCGAAACTTTTGTCCTGCATGTAATATTTTAGAAAATAATATTCTTTTAGACTTAGTCCGATTGTTTTCAGTGTGAATAATACTTGCTTGTTTCTTGTATTCTTTACGTGACTCCGCATTAGTGTCAATGTCGTGCGGTTTGTTTGGTAAGTCCTTCAAGTATGAGGATGGCATTCCGCCCCAATCATGGCCGTTGTCCCAAGCATGGTTCATCACATCTAAAACAAACGTATTAATCTTAAAAGGCGTATTCTGCATAGTATTAACTGCATTATAGACCTCTGGCATCTGAAAGTTCTCCAGTTCCTGTTTAAAACGCTTATTCTTCTGTTTAACAAGGTCTAATGGTGGCATTTCAGATGTCCAATATGCGCCACCTTCTACTCCTGTCCATTCCTTAGGTTTCATAACACAAGGTAAGTATTCTGGATTTAATAAATCATTAAAATTATTACGCTTACTAATCCACTCAGCAGTCTTTTGGGTCTGCCTTATGACCTTAGTTTTCTTTCTTTTAATAATATCGTGACCGATTTCTATTAGACCTGTACTAGTACACATAAGCTCAACTAGTCTGATACCCACATGAAGCTTCTCTGTTTTGCTCCATTCCGTCCATTCTACTTGGCCGCGCTTTGCGCTTTCACGTAATTTTCGTCTTTTATAGGCGTAATGCCAACTTCTCTTATCAAGGTCAGTCTTCACCGCCTCGTAAAGCTCTGGATTAAGCTTTTGGAAGTTCTTGAGCTGTACTTGTGTCTCTACCTTACCACCTAGCGCAATACAGCTACCTGTAAAGGGCTTTTGTTGTGTGACAGTGTTAATGACGTGCTTTGCCGTGATTAATGCAGAAATTTCTGGTTCTTCTACTTCACATAACCTCAAGTAAGCAATCTCTGGCCGACCTTCAGTTTTCTCAGCTATGGTGTTGAGAAAGTCATTAATGGAGTTAGCAAGGGGTCTAATGGTCTGGGCGACCATAACCTTGCCGTAGGATGTGACGGACTCCTCTTCTCTTTGAATATGAGATGTTCGTCTTTTTGATGTGCGGTTCTTGCCAAGCTCTTTCATTTCGCGTTCGTGTGCGTATTCATCTTGGAATGTCGGTAGGCTTTCATAAATTTTAGCCATAAGTTTACTCTCCTTAATTTAAAGTTAAAATTAGAGAGAATGAGAAGAGTTAATTGTTTCACGTGTAACTAGCACAATGCTATGCTTTAAAATCCCAACACCGCAGTCTTCTGTTTTACTGATTTGTAATCCGTTGGCAAATACAGTAAATGGCGGTGTTGGAACTTAAAAAGTTTACGTTTTACAACAACTTTTCTCACTCTCTTATTTTTAAACAATGCCAATTGATTGCATAAAGTATAATGCTATCCCTTATGGGATATTATATCAAGTTGGTTTTCGGTATCACCCGCTAACCTGTCATTGTTTAGGATGTCAACTACACTAAAGGTGTGGTGGGGCATCAAATGACTATAGCGTTTTGTCATAGCTAAAGTCTTGTGACCCATCAATATACCTATTCGGTGTAAGTCGGCTTTCCCTGATTGGGCTAGACGTGAAGCAAACGTGTGCCGTAAGCAATGCAAGGTAAATTCCTTGTCTTCCTCAAGACCCATGATTTCTCTCATGTCTTCCCATTGGTTTTGCAGCGTCCAATAATTATAATTAAACACCACGTCACCTTCTTCGCGACCAATAACAAGGTCTTCCACGATAGCACGGGCTCGGTTAGTTAAAGGCACACTTCGGTTTTCACCGTTCTTTGTATCTAATACAAGTATGTACTTTATCTTCGAGACTTCATCGTACTTCACGTCAGCTCTTGTTAGCTTAAGGGCTTCGCCTTTGCGTAGACCAGTATCCATTAGAAATAAAAAGAAATTAAGATACTCGACTTTCTTTCGTGCAGTCATAACATCTATCATAACCCTCTCTTCTTTTGGCTCTACCCATCTAACCCTTGCGTTGTTTTCATTGCCCCAAGGAATGTACGGAACAGATTTCATTCCGTATTCATCGGGTCGATTAAACGCGTGCTTCAACATTTTACTTATCGCTGAAAAATAACGATTGACTGTTGCTACTGTGCGACCCTTAGCAAGTAAGTGTTCTTTCAGTGCATCAATGTGTCGTGTCGTTACTTCAGTAACTAAAATGTCGTCACCAAACAACTTGCATATCATTCTGCCGTAAACAGCTTGAGTATCATTCCACCCATCTGTTTCTAACTTCTTGCAAATTGATATTAGTCGCTTGTCAACTGTACCATCAGCATTAACATTGTTAATGACTAATGGAGTCACCTCTTGGTCTGACCATTGGTTTTTCTTAACCACATAATCACCTCCTCTCTGATTGAAGTTGGTTGCTTTATTTATCCTTAAGAATTTTACTGTAAGGAACTACGTTTTTAGTACTGCGTTCCTTCAGCTCTGAACGAATACCACTTAACTGTGTAGCTAGAGTGGCTTCAAGTTTCTTAAGACGATTTAAGTTCATAGACATTTCACGTGTTTGAGCTTCCATCAAACGCTGTTGTTTTTCCAGACGTTCGTATCCAGCTTTCGCATTTTGTTTTAAGCGATAACGCCGTTCATCCATACTCATAGGTAAAGATGCTACGGTATAGTCCATGAGCTTATTTACAAAACGATGTCCCATAGGTGTAAGATAAACTATCTTACGTCTTCTTTCGTACGGGTCATCTTCTGTAGCTAGTAAACCTAAACCAAATTTAGGTTTTAGTTCTTCTTTTGTTGGTGGTCTGCGCTTATTAGCAGCACGTTCCAACACTTCCCGTGGTGGGTTTAAAATGTTATCTGACAATTTAGTCACATTACGACTGCAAGAAGACTGTGCAATACCTAGCTCAGTTGCAATCTCCTCCATTGTAATGCCTGCATGACCACTGCCTGTTTCAGTACGTCTTGCAACGTACAATAAAATGGCGAGTGTTTGCGCTTCCATGCGTGTGTCAACACCACGTACTAAATCTACTATGTGTAGTAAACTTTCTAGTTTACCAATAGCAGCGTTTACGCCTTTCGTATCCTTCACTTTCCCCTCTTCTCTCTTGCTTGTATCCCCAACCGGGAACGTATCCGATTATCATTATAGGCTCTTTACGTAAATTAGTATTGTTTTTTATGTAAAAAATATCCCATTTCGGGTTTTCACAATGTTTAACCATCATTACGCACCTCCTGTAAAGCTAATTTTTCAATAATTTTAGCTATTGATAAATCAATTCCATGTTGTTGAGACAGTTTAAGTTTAACTTGCGTTAAATTTTCGTGTGCTTTCTTTGACACACTGACTGATGTATATTTAAAAGTGTCTGGCATTATTTTCTCCTTGCCTGTGATTAGTGTTAATAGATTTATGCGTTCGTGACAAATATTCGCCACCAACCAACATCGAAAATCCATTCCCATTGTTTTTTATTAATTTTATTAGACCTAAATTTGAAGAATTCAAACTTGTTATAACTATCTAATTGGACTGTGTGTCCCCAAGGTAATTCTACTTTATATATATACATAAAATTTAACCTCACTTGGTGAATCAGCAATTCTATCAGCATCACATCTAATGTGTCCGTTCATGCGTGATTTCGAGTGCTTAAATTTAATCTTCATATAAGTTCCTCCTTTACAGTTTAAATTTATTTAAAAAATTCTATCCCTTGACGGATAACAAGTCATTGATAGAAATAAGTACTAATCTTTTATAGTAATTTTTGCCCGATATACGCCGTTTAGTAAACGCCGTCTAGTAAACCTCGTAAGTCATAATGCACAACCTACGAGGTATATGAACAAAGTAGTAATTTGCCGTATAGTAAACGCGCGCTTGTGATACACAAAACGTCGTCTAGTAAACAGCAAATTACAATCTACATTTGGAGCGAAAAAGAAAAAAAAACGCTCATTATTAAATGTAGCTAAAAGGGGCACTTTAGTATGCCCCTTTGGGTTACATTTAATTATCTTTCGTCGTTATAGATTAATTCACTTTCAAGCTTCAAATCTTCTTCTTGCTGTACAAGTTTAGCTTGTTGATAATCTCTATAATCTAATTCGCAAAGTTCACCGTCTATTGAAAGCCCACCTTGCGTCTCTAAAATTTCTCTAGCTTCCTCTTCGCTACTAGCTTCAATTTCATAATGATAAAAAGCGGGTACTTCAAAGTTATATGATTTTTTACATTTGTGCATTTTATTCCTCCTTTGATTGTTTGATTGTTTGCCGTCTAGTAAAGACGTGCCGTATAGTAAAGACAGCAAAGAGAATGTTAGTCTGGTCGTCAGTTGCGCTATGACTAAATTGCACCTTTAACCTGCCGTTCTCTCTGCCGTCTAGTAAAAAAGGGCGATAACTTGGTACGCAAATGTTTGAGTTATGCATTAAGAGTATTGAACTAGTATTGACCACTACTCACCCCTTTTTATTCTTCTTAGTTGGCGTCCTTAGTTATAGAGGCGTACACGCTCACAAATCGACCTCTTAACGGCAAACGCTGACAGGTGAGCTTGTGTCATAATTGACAACTGCTCAGGTGTACTTGTTTGCCGTCTAGTAAAGAGCATTACTTAATCGGGATTATGCTTTTCCTCTCGGTTTTGTATAAATCCGTTCATGTGTTCGACGCGCAATTAAATACTTGCTCTCTCTTCATGTAATAAAAGGGGAACACACTCCCCCGTATATTATTAAACGAAGCCGAGAAGGGCAACACGTGCCCCCCTCAGTTTCATTTAATTAATAATATTTATGTACGATTAATTAATTTGTACATTTCCCCGAAATGCCGTTCAAATGTATCTAGCAAATTATTATAATCACTAGCTGTCATTTCATTTTGAATTGATTTTGTTTCGTCGTCACTAAGATTTAATTCACGTGAAATTCGTGACGCAATGCCTAAAAGAACAAACGCGTTGCCTTGCTCCCCTTGTAAGTCTATTATGTGCATATTACCTCCATATTAAGATTGTTTGATTTGCTGTCAAGTAAAGAGAAGGCGGGCTCAGTAAGATTTAGCAATTGCTACCCGCCTTCAGTTCTTCATAGTTAAATGAAGTCACAAGGGGCACACTGTACCCCTTGCAAGCTCATTTAATGTTATCTTCAAATTCACTTAACGCGAGCACGGCGCATGCGAGCATGCCAACAGTGCAAACGAATAATAGAAAAAAAATGACAACGAGCATTAAAGATGTAAATGCTGATGTCATTCTGTCCCCCTTATTTTTTTAAGATAATCAAAGACTTGTTTTTTTTGTTTAGATTTGCACAACTCAAACCCGCCGAGGAAATAAGCTTTCAACGGGTTGCGCCTTGCGCTCTCTCTTATTCTGTTTTTATGTGTGTCTATATAGTCAACCATTAGGCCACCTCGACTATTTTTATAAATTTAAAAGATTTATCTTTTTTATTAAAGATAGCCCTTTTAATAAGCACCCCGTCAACGTAAAAACGAAACTCAAAAATATCTTTTTCGATTTCTTTTTTTGTTGTTGTGTGCTCGACGAAGTGATTTGAATAAGTTGCGCTTGAGCCTACATTGACATTGACATTGCATTTATCACGCGCGCCCCAACTTTTAGAGCCTCCATAAATGCATGCTTCAACTGTATTCCATATTGGGTAAGAATAAGCCATGTTTTAGTCCTCCATTGTTTGTTTGATTGTCCCTCACTATTAGTAAAGGGTAAACGACGCACCGCCACGCCGTTAACTCTTCACTAATAAAAAAGTTTGTTTAAGCTAACAACTAAGCTCCCGCCCGTCTTGCTAGCAGAGTGCACACGTTCCAAGATTTAATAACTATCTTTGCGTGCCCGCTTGTCTGGTGGTTTTATGTATTAAGGAAGTAAACGCCAGCTAAATGTCCCTACCGAATCAATTGTGTAATCCGATA
>Ga0181411_1000535_pt1 | contig 13724 bp, 11 predicted proteins | sample 34SPOviralmetaG_FD_130114 | JGI IMG/M metagenome (GOLD analysis project Ga0181411, IMG submission 130114) | Marine viral communities from the oligotrophic San Pedro Time Series (SPOT) site, San Pedro Channel, CA, USA - 34 SPOT_SRF_2012-07-09 | ecosystem: Environmental > Aquatic > Marine > Strait...
GAAGGTATCCATAAATTTAAAATACACATATTCATCGACGAAGAGAGACTCAAACAAAAACTCAGATTAGAACTTATTTAAAATAATTTACTACCCCATTAATGAATAGGGTACTAATTTATTTAGTCATTAAACATTTTTTCATACATTTCTCTTGCTATTTTGTTAATAGCTTCTTCTTCAGTCATTCCCATACGTTTGTATGCTTCTACTCTAATATAAAATAGAATTCCTGAAAATTTATACTTCCAATCAATATTTCTACAATAAGGACATTTATATAATGTGCCCGTTGAATCTTCAGTATCATCTTTCATACGACATTCTATACAAGTATGAACACCACACTGTTCTATTGAACAAGTTTCATAAATGTTTGAATTAATTTTCTCATAACATATACTACATTCTATCTCTGTCATTTATATATATATATTAAATATTTTTATATATTTTAGTGATATAAGCTTTGGTTAATACAAACACTCTTTAGTATTTTTTCTGGTATTTCTTTTAGCTTTAGTGCTAATTCGTACTGTTCTGCTAATACAGCAGCTTTGTAAATTTCTTTTGACATTTTGGTCACTTTAAGAATAGCTTTAATCCACTCACCTAAGGATATACCATTCTTCCTAGCTTCTTCGATTATTTCTAGACAGTACTCTTTTTCTTCTTCATGATACCATCTATGCATGTAATACAATAAATCATATTGAATAGGATTATAATCAACTAAATTAACACCATTTCTATCTTCATAAGTATAAATGTTTTCTAATTTTTCCTTAAATAATCCAATACAATCAGAAAGTTTATAACTATTGGCGTGCAATGTATAGTTATGACAACGGTCACAATCAGGTAGTTTTATTTCCGCAAAACAACTTAAGAACTTAGCTATTTCAAAACTACTCAATTCATTTAAACTCCCAGATACAATAAGTTCTGAAAAAATAAGACAATTTGATTCGTTAATATTAGCCGCTAATTGTCCTTTTAATGTCAGTTTATCATCTTTAAATAAATGTTGACCTTCAAGATATAATTCTATTTTATCTACGACATCTGATATATAATTATTCAATTTTTGAATAGACCTTTCTAAGTTATTTCCTTCATAAGTATATTTTTTGTATTCTTGGTAATTTAGTATATCTTTTTTAATGTTAGGATTATCTTTTTCTATTTCATCTATCCGAGCTTTTGTCTTTTTGTACAAACTTTTTCTTGTCATTGGAAGTTTTTCTAATAAAGTATCATATTCTGTCATAAGATCATTATCATAACCCATACTAATAACTATTTTTGACAAATCTTTTACTATTTCATTTGTTTTTTTTAATTTTTCTTTATAATAATTCATTTCTTCATCTATAGATGTGTCTAAAATATTATCTTGAATAAACCCGATAGTGTCTTCACAACCAATCGAATGAAGTCTGAGTATCAAATTACAATCTATTTCAGATTCAGTGTCAATCTTTTGTGGACTATTTGTTACCATCCTCGAATATATTTCTTTAGTAGGTAGTTTAAAAAGATTACACAAATGAATAACATGACCTTCCGTGTCTAATCCTCTTCTACCTGCTCTACCTGCCATTTGAGTATACTCTTCTGATGTAAGGTATCTATTTTTTTCACCATCATATTTCTTGAGACTAGTGAAAACAACTGTTTTTGTTGGCATATTAATACCTACTTTGAAAGTTTCGGTTGCAAATAAAACTTTAATATACCCTTCATCATACATAACTTCAACAAGTTCTTTAAAAACTCCTATCATACCTGCATGATGAATACCTATTCCTTTTTCGATTAATCTTACTATGGTATTATACTCTCTTGTTTCAATATACTCTTGCCAATTTGGAAGAGCCATCATTTTTTTCTTACAATACTCTTTTATATTAACTCCTTCATTTTCTGATACTTGGATTGTTACTTTATTTGCTAACATTTCAACTCCTTTCCTAGAAAACACAAAGAACAACGCTGGAACCATATTTTTTCTTTTAAGAATTTTTATTAATTCATTGATTGTAAATGAATCATTAGAATAAAGAAACTTATTTTTCATATATTTTTCAATACGAACTAATTCTTGATATTTTCTTTCATCAAAAGGTGTTCCTTGATTTTTTATAGTAACTAATTTACCAGTATTATTATTTACCAAATCTTTAAAATTGACATTAGATATTTTATCAAATTCCTGCCTACCTAATTCAGTATAGAAAGAATAGTGTTGTAAAGGAACTATTCTTTTTTTAGAAGTAGAAACCCATGTCATTTTATTAGACCCTAACCATTTCAAGAAGATTGGAGTTACTTTAATAGTAGCTGAAAGATAAACTTGTACTACTTCTACAGGAAGCATTTTAACAGTTTGTTTCCATACATGACCTCGAAATCTGTCATTAATATAATGAAATTCATCAAAAATTACTGCTCCTATGTCTTCAACTTTAAGGTTGAAATGTAATTCAATTTTATCAGAATTAATACTATTATTTTCTTTCATTCTTGTTTGGAATAATGTTTTCCAAAGAATCTCTGTTGTCATTATGAGACAATCAGCGTCAGAATTATTATTAGTGTCTCCGGTAACAATACCAAAGGATATATTAGGGAATTTTTTACTGAATTCTTTGTGTTTTTGGTTAGAAAGTGCTTTGATGGGAGAAGTGTATATTACTTTTTTACCGGCCTCGCAAAATTTCTTGATAGCATACTCTCCAGGTAAACTCTTACCACTTCCAGTTGGAACTGCCACTAAAATATTATGGCCTTCTTCGATAGCTTCAATTGCATATTTTTGAAAAGTGTCCAAAGGAAATGGATATTTTTCAAAAATGCTTGAATAATTATTTGATGATATATAGTCTTTTTCACAAATATGATACATACTCTGTATAGAAAAATTTTTTTAAACCGTTTATAATTATATATAAAAATATTTATTTTTATTACGTAATATGGATGAATGTATTATATGTTGCGAAAATTTCAATTTGACTACCAGGAAGAAAATAAAGTGTAATTTTTGCGATGTAGAGATTTGTTTAAAGTGTAATAAAAGGTATTTATTAGAACTTAATGGTAATGAACATTGTATGTCTTGTAAAAATAAGTGGGATAAAAAGTATTTAAAAGAGTTATTTCCAAAAAAATTTTTGACTAAAGATATGGTTGTCGTGAAAAAGAAATTTTTGTTTGATAACGAAAGAAGTAGATTTCCAGATACAATGCCATTCGTAATCAATTATCTTAAAATACCAGATATGGAAAAAGAAATATTAGAAAAAAACAAAATTGCCAGAAAGTATATAGATGAATACTATAACCTAAGAGGTAAGGGTAATCAAATATGGAAAGAATACAAAGAAGTAATTGCTTTGAGAGATTATGAAATAGATTCTATTCAAAAAGAAATATATCATACACAATCTCAGAATTTATTAAAAGAAAGAAGAAAACTTGATATGTTAACTAGTGAAACTATAAATAATCATTGGAAAGAAAATAGAGGAACATGGAACATTAAAAGAAATATTATTCGTTTTAAAAAAGCACTACCTGGTCTTAATGGAGAAGACGTACAAGAAAGACAGAAAAGAAAGTTTGTCCAGAAATGTCAAAAAGAAGGTTGTAGAGGTTTTCTTTCGTCACAATGGAAGTGTGGAATTTGTGAAGAATGGACTTGTAAAGATTGTTTAGAAGTTATAGGTCCTGATAAAAACGTAGAACATGTGTGTAAAAAAGAAAACTTGGAAACTGCTAAAATGATAAAAAAAGAAACAAGACCTTGTCCTAAGTGCGCTACACCTATTTTTAAAATTTCAGGATGTTTTGTAAAGGGTACTCATATCATGATGTGGAATGGTAATAAAAAAAATGTTGAAGATATCAAAATAGGAGATGAATTAATAGGTACAAATGGAAATAAAAGAATTGTTAAGAAAATTTGTACGGGACAAGATGATTTATACACTGTAGAACAAAATACAGGTATATCTTATACTGTAAACAGTAAACACGAATTACTATTAAAACCTATTTTTAATAAAAAGATAATTATAAAAGAAAAATATATAAAAACCCACTGGTTCGACAAAAAATCAGTTAGATATAAAAGTAAAAAATTATATTACAATAAAGAAAATTATGAAGAAATTTTGAAACAATCTAATAATTTAATACAAAATATCGATGACAAACCTTTGAGAATAAAAATAGAAGATTATTTAAAATTAAGTGATTCTATTAAAAAAAGATTATACGGTTTCAAATCTAGTAATGTAAATTGGAAACATCAATCTGTAAAAATAGACCCTTATATATTAGGTTCTTGGTTGGGTGATGGGTATAGTAACGGTTCTGGGTTTTCAGGAAACGACGAAGAAATTATTTACAAGTGGATTAAATGGTCTACTTCCAATCATGCTGAAGTAGTACATGCAGCTCCTTATAGATTTGCTATTAGAAGAAAAGGTACAGGTTACAAAAGAGGAGCTATAGGTAGTGAAAAAGAATGTTCTGTATGTATCAAATCCAATTGTAACATTTGCAAAACTTCAATTGAATATGAAAAAGTAAAAAAACCTAGACATTCAACATGTCCTCTTAAAGATGCATTGAAAGAATATAATTTATTAAACAATAAACATATACCAGGATGTTATTTAATGAATGACAGAAGTACTAGGTTACAACTATTAGCAGGAATAATAGACACAGATGGTTGTATAACAAATAATGGAAAAAGAGTTACAGTTATACAAACTGATAAAGTATTATCAGAACAAATATGTATTTTAGCAAGGTCTCTTGGATTCTTAGTAAATATGAGAATAATAAAAAAACAAAACATAAAATTTCCTAATTCAGATGTTATTAAAAATTACAGAGACCAATGTAGTATAAACATTTCAGGTAAAAATCTTTCAGAAATACCTACTTTAGTAAAAAGAAAAAAATGTATGAATAGTAATCCTAATAAAGACTACTTCAAAACAAGTATTAATGTAACATTTGAAAAATATGGTATATACTATGGTTTTATGGTAGATGAAGATAATGAATTTATATTACCAGACTTCACATCAGTCAAAAATTGCGACCAGATGTTTTGTACTCAATGTAAGACACCTTTTAGTTGGAATACAGGAAGAATAGTAAATGGTGTTATACATAATCCTCATTTTTTTCAATGGCAAAGAGAAAACGGTGGAACTGGACCAGTTAATCCACATGCTCATTGTGGAGGATTACCAACTTATTGGGGATTCTATAGAAACTTAAGAGAAAAATGTAAAAATTATACAGAAATAAACATTAGAAAATACTTAAGAATGGTAGAAAGTTTTACTCATTTTCAAGAAGTTGTACTAATCCCGCTTCGCAATAAACTTCAAAGAGAACCTGATAATAAAATATTAAGAATGCAATATTTAGCAGGTGAAAAAACTGAAAAGAATTTTAAAACAACACTTATTAAAAGATACAATAGAAGAAACAAAGAAAAAGAAGTACTGGATGTTTGGACATTATTAGCTACTGTAATGATTGAAAACATAAATGCAATAATGAATGGTACAGTTTTCATAATAGAAGAAAGATATCAAACTTGTGAAAGAGTAAGATTGTATGTTAATAAAGAATTGTTGTCTATATCAGACACTTACTCTCAAAAAGTAAAAACTTTTGATAATAATTTTAATCTAATTTAATATATTTATTGTTAATATTATGAATAGACAATTACAAGGGTCTCTTATACAAAGACCAAATGAAGCTCCAACAATTACACCCCCTCTTAGAAAAGAAAAATTTTGGCACGCAGAACATTTTGGAAATATATCTACATAAATAATTTTAATTTTTTTCTACGTATATATTAATGACTGTTAAACGTAAAAAAAAATTATCAAAAAGGTTAAAAGAACGGTGCAAAAAATTAGGAATCAGAATAACAATGAATAAACAAGGTAAAAGGGTTTACAAAACAACAAAAGTTCTATTACAAGAGTGTAAGAAGAAATTAAAAAGGAAATTTAAAAAGAAACGAAAAATAAAAAGAAGAAGAAAGTTTGGAATGATGATGATGCCAGGTAACAATAACAATAATAATAACAATAACAATACACAAACTACATTTGATAAATACTATAATGATATTATTTCAACTGATCTTATTAACGATGCTAATCACTGGAGAAGAAATCTACCATATTATGATATGCACCGAATTCAGATACGTATTTTTATAGACACCGTGACTCATTCAAACAATACTAACCCCGTTAATACTAAGAATGAATTAGAAGCTATATTATTTATGGCTATAGTATTAGAAAGACAAACTTTAATTGCGAGTGATATATTAAAAGATGGTAAAGGTAATAGATTATACACTGGTACATCAGGTATGAAGATGTTATTTGACCATTTGATGTTTAATATAAATAATAATGATGTTAATAATAATAATAATAATAATATGGTTTGATTCTTAATCCATATGTAACTGATCTTCAACCAAACTTCAATGATATTTACAATATTCTCAGAAATAATGATACTAAACTTATTTTTTTGAAAGATTTTGTTTCTTATATACAAACTCAAACTCTAGCTAACGTAAGTTCATGGTTACAAACGTTTTTTAATTCTAAGAATTTATCAAGCGAATTATTTGAAAGATTAATTGGAAGAAATATAATAATAGGTGATTTCCCGAAGTTTATACAGCCACTAAGTTGGGAAAGTTTAAGAGATTATCATGATAGTGTATCCACTCTAGACGGTCAATTACATTATGAAAATAATATTAAATATAAATTGATGACATCAGGATATGTTCATGGTAATACAGAAGTTAAATGGGATAATAATGGTAAAATTAATGAACTATCAATCAGAGGAGATGATATCAGAGGTCTTAAAGATATGAACAAGGCAGTACAAAATTTATACACGGAAAATGTAAATCCAAATAATTTTATAAATATATTTTCTTTAATCGATGGTTCTAATGGAGGTGATACTACAAATTTTAGTAGAGAACATGTCGAATTAATACACAATAGTTTATTTGTCAGTCCAGTAATAAATTCCAATTATTTTCCAAATATTTTTCTTGATTTAAGTGATGATCGATATTTTAACGATTTAACAGAGAGGGCAACGCCTAATAATTGTAAAATATTAGGATTACGAAATAGTGATTTTATGTATTCTCTTCCGGCTCCGTCTAATAATACCCGAAGAATACCTTTTTATTTAAAAGTATGTAAGAAGTTTACGATATGTAAAGGTATTCCAGGGTTAGAGGGGAAAATATGTGTTAGACATAATGTACCTTCTAACACGTCAGGAGGTGTTGTTAGATATAATACATTTATATTAACAGATTTTTTGTACAAGGATGGTACAACTGCAATACAACAGACGAATCCTAATAATCCGATAATACCAATGGGTTATCCAGTAGTTACATCAACACAAAATGACAATAATGTAACTATATCTACAGCACCAGGTTTAAATAGGTACCCTCCAAATCATAATGGTCAAGGTCTATACTATGTTCAAAGAAAGGACCTCATACAAGAGGTATATGCTAGTGAATTAGTACTTGAAAATGAACATATAAGTAAATGGGTTTGTTTGAAAGTAGCTGGCACGATAACCAAATTTAAAAATGTAGTATTAGGTTATTTAAATAATTTTAGTATTAATGGGATTCTTCAAAGAAATCTCAGCGAGATTGGAAATTATCAATTTAATAATAATCCACGACAACCTTCTTTTTTGCCAGAAAAGCTGAAGGATGATATTATACAAGACCCAAGACGCCGTACATGGGGATTTATTAAAGTAATGCCACAGTCATTTTTAAACACTACCACATTAATCCCTGATCAATATGTATATCAAAAATCAACAACGAATTATGGTGTATTAGTATGGTATATTCCTAATGGTTATAATGGAATTAGATATATGTTTATTTGTAATAATTTTCCAACAAATGGTTTTATAAATGATTTTTCAAAAGTATTACAATATAATGTTATCAACAACATAAATTTTCAAACAAAATTGTTACTAAGTTTATGGAATTATAAAAGAATATTAGACCCTTTGCAATATTTAGGATTGAGAGAAGAAACATTACATACACTAAGACCTGGTGTATTTGCTACACAAGATTTTTATTGTTTTTTACAATGTTTACATTTAAAAATAACAAATGATGATAAGCATATTGATATTATATGGCAAAAAGATAAAGATAGCCTTATAACTACAACCAACGAAAGTAATCAGAATTTTGGAACAATAAAAAATAAAGAAAAAGATATTGACACTCTTATTAAAGAAATTTTAAAAGAACTTGATATTGAAAAATATTTTGATTTTGTCATTACAATATTAGATGATGGTAGAGTGGGTATTAAATATTTTATTAATCCATATATTTTAGAACAATATTATAATAACTCTTTAGTTAAAAAAAATATGAACACAATATTAAGAAAACTAAAATGTACACCGTTTGAAAAACAAAAAGAAATTTATATAAATGAAATAAATAATGACAATATCGTGAAAAAATCAACTGATACTTTTATTAAAAATGATTTGTTAGAGAATTTCTTCGAAGACAGTCCAAATAAAGTATCTGATATAGATCTTATACAAAGACGGATAATAAGAAAACCGGGTAGACAGTTATATCTAGATCTATCTGATGAAGTATCTCCTATGACTACACAGTTTTATCTAGATAAAGATGGTAAATTATCTCCTAAACCTACTATTACAGTTCCCCAGTATAATAAATACGGTAAAAAAAGAAAGAAAAAGAAAGTTCGTTCAAAAAAGAAATCGATTAAAAAGAAACGAAAGAAAAAGAAAGTTAAGAAAAAGAGAAAAGTCAAAAAGAGAAAATAAGATTAATATTCTTTTTCAATTTTATCTTTTAAATTTCTTAATTCATTTTGTAAAAAATTAAAATAAGGTTTCAGGTTATAATAAGTACCTGCATAAGCTCCTAAAGTAAATGATACTATATGTTTAAACATCTCTATAAATATACATTATATTTTAAAAAAATATTATGTATAATTATATACCAAAAAAGTTAAAAGAAAAAGAAAATTTGGTAAATCTAAACCAAATTCTTTTGATGTTAGAAGTTTTACAAAAAGAAATAAAGTTCCGTTAAGTGTAGCTGCAACTATGTTAGTACCAATTGGACCAGATGCAGGTTACTATAAAAAAACAAGAACTTCAAAAAGTTCTAAAATGACTAGTGCTGAAAATCGTACATATTCTAAGGATGAAATTAAAAAACAAATCACAGAACCAATAAGTGTAATAATTCAGGAAAATCAAAAATTAAAATATTGTACAATATTATATGTACATTGTTTTAATATTATTAGTACTTATGTTACTATTCTTTAATAAAAAAGATAATTTTGAAGATAATAATAAGATAAGCGTCTTAATACTTAGTTATAATAGACCATATAATTTAAAAAAATCTTTACCAATATTAAACAAATATAAACTAATAGATGAAATTATAGTATTACATGGTCATCCTAAATATTATAAAAATTTTAAATATAATAAAGTCAAGAATATAAAAGATTACGAAAATAATAAAATTTATGGGGGAGCTAGGAGATGGATGAGTATGCAATATCTAAAAAATGATATAATAATGATACTAGATGATGATTTATATCCATCTCAAAAATTAGTTAATGATAGTTATAATTTATTGATGAAAAATTATAATAAAAATACAATATATGGTAATTTTAATAGAAGTTGTAATAAAAATGGTTATTTTAACAAAGTAACAGATAAAAATTATGACTCTATTTTAACAGGTCAAGTTATGTGTAAAAAGAAAATAATCGAAGACTACATGAGAAACTATTTTCATAAACATGAAAAATGGTTAATAGATAATCATGGAAACTGCGAGGATTTAGGTTTAAATTTTTTCATAAGAAATTTTTATAAAGAAAAACCTGTTTATGTCGAAGGAAAAATAAATTGGTTAGATAAAACAAAAGGTTATTCATCTAATCCAGAACATTATAAAATTAGAAGTAACTTTTGTAAAAAATATCACAATGTTTAATAAAAAGCTAACGCAATCATGTATAAAGAGTATATAGTTACAATTAAATCTCTATCTGACCATCCTGTTACCCAGTAAACTTCAGAAGGTTTATAAAAAAAAACATAAAATAAACCAAAAAATAAAGGCCACAAAAACATTTGAGGGATGTTAGTTACATTTCTTTTTTTCATTATGAATAATATATAAATTACTGGAAGTATATGACATATAACATCAGTAATGTTTACAATGTCTTTTCTGTTTTCTGGTATATTATTATAATATCTTCTCACAATATAAAAACCAAGAAAACTACAAGCTAATGTCATACAAACAATCATTTTTTCATGACGTACGTCAAAATTTTGTCTAAACATAATTAATAGTACAAATAAACTAAACACCCATGTTGTAAAAAAAGATAAGATTTTTTGAATTATTTCTATCATTACTATTTATTTATATTTTTATTTACTTATTAAAGTACATAAAATTATAAATATTTTTCAAAGTTTTTTAGAAACTTTATAAAAAAACCCGTCATTCAATATTTGTTAAATGTGTTTGTTTAGAATAGTTTAGATGAATAAGGATTTACTAGGTTTTCCTCACTTACTAGTTCTTTTTCTTCTTCTTTTCTTTTTACCAAAGCTACTCTTCTTAGAAGCTTTTTTACACTGAGCCTTTAAGACTTTTTCAGATTTATAAACTCTTTTACCTGCTCTTTTAGTAGTAAGTTTAACTTTTAAACGCTTACACAACTTCTTCAAAGTTGCAGATGGACTTTTTTTCTTTGAAACGGTTTTCTTTGGTTTTCCAAAACTACTCTTCTTAGCAGCTTTTTTACACTGAGCCTTTAATACTTTTTCAGATTTGTAAACTCTTTTACTCCCTCTCTTTGTAGTAAGTTTAACTTTTAAACGCTTACACAACTTCTTCAAAGCTGCAGATGGTCCTTTTTTCTTTGAAACCTTTTTCTTCGAAACCTTTTTCTTCGAAACCTTTCTTTTTCTTCTTCCGAAAACATTTCTAGATGGTGGTCCAGGTGGATACCCAGGTGGTGGTCCAGGTGGTGGTCCAGGTAGTGATGGTGGTAGTAGTGATGGTGGTGGTTCAAGTGGTGGAGGAGGTATTCCAGGTGGTAGTGATTGTAGTAGTGTATATGACATAACATCCTGTGGAGGTTGATTTTGTGGAGTAGTACTACTATCACTACTAAAGGAACTAAAATCTAAAAGATCATCTACCGTTTCTGGTAGATTTGTACTTGGTGCAGTTAATGTTAGTTGTCTCATTTGTTCATCAAGGCTATCTTCACTTTTAGATTCAACAACTCTACCAGAAATTTCATTTATAGGGTTACCATTATTGTCTAAACTTTGTGAAATTATTTTACCTTTGTGTATAATTGTAATATATTTATCTATTATTTTTCTCAAAACGACTGGGTATTTAGTAACCACTTCTCTATCTCTAATATTTTTAACAAAAGTCTCAGCGAATAATATATGTTCACTACTATTATAAGTGACATGTATACTCATTTCTATGGTCTTCTGTTTATATATATAACTAAACCCTACTACATTGCCTGCTCTATTATCTGGATGTCTTAGAACTTTAAATTCAGATAAATCTTCTTCTTCTTCAGACCCTTTTAACAATCTTTCATATGTTTTATCTTCTTGTAATGTTATTAGTTTATTTTCTTGTAGATCTTCTCTGTATTGTTTTTTTGTATCAACTTCATTTAATAGTTGATATATCATAGAAATTATAGCCACTAGTACAGTGTGAAAAACTTCTGTTCTTGTTTTTGACCTTTTTACTAATGCATCTTTATAAAACAATTGTTTAATATTTTTGTTAGGATCTAATAAAATGTCCACTAAGAGTTTGAAAGTATTTTTAGATGTTATTCCACCTGGTTTTACTAAATCCATGATTGGAGCAGAAGTCTTAGGAATATCCCTACTACTCATATTTCTCGTAGCAAAAAAATCATCTTGCATTTTAGGTAACATACCGAATTTTCTCCTTCCTCTTCTCTTCTTTCTTTTAGTTTTTCTCTTAGTTTTTCTTTTAGTAACCTTTTTAGGTTTTCTTTTACTTGTTCTTTTTGGCATTATGATAATATTAAACATTTTTTTTTCAAATTTAATATATATAAAATTATAAAATCATATTTAAGTAAGATGGAAACCCAAATGAATCCCCTTCGCTTACACTTTAAAAAAAGAGTAAAAGGAATACTCGAGAAAAACAATTTTAAAATGGATATAGAAAAAATGGCAATAAACGCGGAGAGGTCTTTACTTAATAATGCTATAAGTACTTGTAGATATTATAAAACTGTCGCCCATTTTTCTCAACTAATGTTTAGTAGTACTTATAGAGATGGATATCAAAAACTTATTAATAATTTGGATAAAAATTCAAACGCACCTCTTGTTATTCAAATGTTAAAAGAACGAGAAATAAGAATAGAACATATAATACACCTAGGTTATGATGTTTTAGATCCTGAAAATTGGGACAAATTACAAAAACAAGCTAGGAAAGAGTACATTGTAGTTAAACCACCAGATTTAAAAACAATGTCAGATGGATTCCACAAATGTTTCAGATGCGCTTCTCAGAAAAAACCGGCATACAAAACCACATTTTATGAAATGCAAACAAGGAGCGCAGACGAACCTATGACACAATTCATTACTTGTCATTCTTGTGGGAATAGGTGGAAACAATAATTTTTTTTCAAATTTTTTGATATAAAGATATAGGGACGTATATAAGTATAACAATGACATCAATAACAACCATGAATACAGAACAAGTTAAATCCGAAATGGAAACAAAAATTGAAAATTTCATTAACACTTTCAAAAGCGAAAAATCCAATTTTGAAAGTGTTAAAGAAAATATGATGCAATTATTTTTCGAAATGCACATACACTGTTCCAAGATAGCATTAAAAACAAATACAAAGAAAAAATCTTCTACAAAAAAATCAAACCTAGGTAATTTCGCATCAAAGAAAGCAAAAGAACTTGCTGAAGAGAATGGGTTGTCAGAAACAGATCTTACTGGAACTGGTAAAAATGGAAAGATTACTAAGAAGGATATCGTAGCTCACCTTCCTAAAAAGAAAAAAGATTCTTCAAAAAAAATGGAACCAGTAAGAAAAAAAACACCTTGTTATGGCTTGACAAAAAACGGTAACCCATGTTCAAGGTCAGGGAGCCATCAACCCGAAGGAGCTTCAAAATACTATTGCTTTAAATGTGTTACAAATTGGGAACTTAGAGAAGTTTCTTCTTTACCAGAGGTAGAATTTTCCGGTTCTGAAACAGATGAAGATGATGATACTGAGTATTTTGCAAAATTAAAAGCTGAAGAAAAAAAGAAACCAACTAAAATGTTAAAATATACCCCTCCTTAATCTCCTATTTTTCTTTAAGTATTCCAAATAAAATATTTTTTTTCTCCTAAAGTGTCTAAAAAACCGCGTTTCTGAGTACTTAAAGAATCGAAAAGTGTAGGCAACACCTCCTGAGAAAGTGTAGGCAACACC
>Ga0181411_1000536_pt1 | contig 13718 bp, 19 predicted proteins | sample 34SPOviralmetaG_FD_130114 | JGI IMG/M metagenome (GOLD analysis project Ga0181411, IMG submission 130114) | Marine viral communities from the oligotrophic San Pedro Time Series (SPOT) site, San Pedro Channel, CA, USA - 34 SPOT_SRF_2012-07-09 | ecosystem: Environmental > Aquatic > Marine > Strait...
GACTGGTAATACATTTGCTAACGGCACATTCAATGTCAATGGTAATGCACAGATTGGTAACCAGTCAGGTGACTCTCACACTGTTAACGGCACAGTCCAGTTTAACCAAGCACTGACTGCTGCTGAGAGACTTAATATTCGCGACCTTAAGGTCGGCACAGATGCTGCTAACGAGATCGGCACCTCTTCAGGTAACCTGATTCTTGATTCAGCAGCTGGCACAGTCAATATCACAGACAATGCTGACGTAGATGGAGACTTAAATGTTGACGGCAATACTCAAATCGATGGCACTCTTACTGTTGATGGTAATGCTACTATTGGCAACCAGGCAGGAGATAACCACATCGTTACTGGCACGGTTACATTTAACCAAGCAATCACCAGTACTGACATCACCGCCGACGCGATCCAGATCGGGGTCGATGCTAACAATGAGATTAGTACCACAACTGGTAACCTCATTCTCGACTCCGCTGACGGAAAGGTCCACATTACAGACAACGCCGAGGTTGATGGCAACCTTCAGGTAGATAGCAACACAACTCTGGGTGATGCTTCTGGCGACACTCTGACAGTCAATGCAACGTCAACCTTTAACGCTCCTATTACTTCTACAGACATTACTGCTGATGCTGTAAGAATTGGTGTTGCTGCTTCTAACGAGATTGACACCACTGCTGGTAACCTTGTCCTTGACTCTGCTGGTGGATCAGTAGACATCACTGATAATGCTACAGTCAGTGGCACTCTGGTCGTATCTGATCAGGTTACTGTCAATGACACTCTACTTATTGATGCTACTAACGAAAACTTTGTCATCAGATCTTCTCTGGTTGACAGATTCACTGTTGACACTGACAACGGTAACACCTTTATTGCTGGCACAACTCAGATCGAAGGTCTGCTAACTGTCAATGATAACATTGATCACAATGGCAATCAGGATACTTCTGGCACATTAACTGTCGGTGGTCGCACCGAGTTGAATGGTATTGTAGATGTTGATGCTGACTTCGCTGTCCGCTCTGGCACTACTGATAAGTTTACTGTTACCTCTGCAACTGGTAACTTCGCTACTGTTGGTAACGGTAGTATCACAGGCACGTTGGCAGTCACTAACACTGCTGCATTTGCTGAGAAGGTTACACTCAGTGCTAATGAAACTGCTAATCGTCTGACTGCTAACGCAGCACTGATGGTTCCTAACGGTGGTATTGCAGTCTACGAAGATTCTTACTTCGGTCAAGATGTATTCATCGGACCTGACCAGAATGAAACCATCACCTTATTCGGTGCTACAGGTAACATCACTGCAGACGGCACAATCACCTCTTCCGTAGTTGCTGCTACTACAGCAAACATTGCTACCGTCAACACGACTTCTAACGTTAACGTTGGTGGATCGATCCTTGTTAACACTAATAAGTTTATCGTCCAAGGATCAACAGGTAACGTTACTGTTGCTGGCACCCTAGACGTTGCGGGTAGAGCAATCATTGATGATACTCTGCAAGTTACACAGAATGTTGACTTTGATTCTGATCTGAATGTTGATGGTGATCAGCAACTAGACGGCACGCTGACTGTCGATAGCACCTCATTGTTTAAGGACAACGTGGTCCTCCGTGGTGCTACTAAGACTCTCAAGTTGCAGAATGGCAGCGGCACTGACAAGATTACACTTAACTCCACTTCAGGTAACGCTGAGATCACTGGTCTTGGCACCCTTGGAAGTCTTGACGTAACAAACAACACCACCATGGGTGGCACGTTGGGTGTTACTGGTCAGATTACTGGTAACGTTACTGGTGACCTGACAGGTACTGCAGACAAGTCAAATCTGGTTGATGTTACTGAGACAGCAACTTCTAACCTTACTTACTTCCCCACATTTGTTTCTGCAACGTCTGGACATACTGAGGTCCGCACAGACTCCAGTAACCTTACCTACAACCCAAGCACTAACACACTTCAGGTTACTAACTTCAAGTCAGTAACTGACTTTGAGATTCAGGGTAACTTGAATGTTACTGGTGCTTTGACCTTCTTCCAGTCACAGGTTGGTAGTATTGCTAACCATGACACTGATGCATTAACAGAAGGCACCAGCAACCTCTACTTCACTGATGAGAGAGTCGATGACAGAGTTAACGCTCTGATCACAGGTGGCACTGGTATCACTGCTACATATGATGATGCAGGTAATATCCTGACACTGAGTGCAACTCAGGGTGACATCAACACCGACAACATCACAGAAGGATCTACTGCCCTATTCACCACTGCTGCACGCACAAGGTCACACTTCACGTATGGCACTGGTATTACACATAGTAGTGGCACCCTATCTGTTACCCAATCTGATATTGATACTGATAATGTCACAGAAGGATCCACAAACATCTTCTTTACTGAGTCTCGCGCTAGGGGTGCATTTAGTGCTGGTGGTGACCTGTCTTATAACGCTAGCACTGGCGCGTTTAGTGTAACCACATTTACGACTGCTAATGCTCGTGGCGCTGTAAGTGCTGGTGGCGATCTGTCTTATAACGGTAGCACTGGCGTCTTCTCTTATACCACACCTGACTCGGATGGTATTACTGAGGGAAGCACCAATCTTTATCACACTTCTGGTCGTGTTGATACTCGTATCGCACTTCAAGTTGGTGCAAACCTTGACCTGTCTAATCAGGACACTGGTGATCTGGCAGAGGGCACTAACCTCTACTACACCAACGCTCGTGCTGATGCTCGTGCCTCAGCAGCCATCACCGCTTTGGGTCTTGGATCTGCTGCTACAACAGCATCTACTGATTATGCAACTGCTGCACAGGGCGCACTCGCTGCTTCTGCTACTCAACCAGGAGATCTAGGCACTGCTGCTACTACTGCTGCAACTGATTATGCCACTGCCGCCCAAGGCACACTTGCTGCCTCTGCTACACAACCAGGAGATCTGGCAACTGTAGCAACCAGTGGTTCTTACAATGATCTTACTAACCTGCCTTCGCTCTTCTCTGGAGCATACGCTGATCTGACTGGCAAACCTACATTATTCTCTGGTGCATATGCTGACCTGACTGGCAAACCTACTCTGGGTACTGCTGCTGCAACTGCTTCTACTGATTATGCTACTGCTGCACAAGGCACAACTGCTGACTCTGCACTACAAGCAGAGACTATTACCCTCACAACTCTCAAGTCCGTCGCCGCGGCTGCTGCTGATTTCGCAGCATTCCAGGCTGCAATCGCTGCTCTCTGATAACAAATGGCAAAACCTACTTCCAAAGCAGAATTAAAGGAGTATTGCCTCCGTAGACTGGGTAAACCAGTCTTGGAGATTAATGTCTCTGACGATCAGGTCGATGATGCTATCGATTACACTCTGCAAAAATTCCAACAGTTTCATTATGATGGATGTGAAAAAGTTTATCTGAAACATCTGTTGACACAGGATGTCATCGACAGAGCAAAGACCAACACAAACTCAACGTCTGATGGTGGTAATGACATCTGGGCAGAGGCAAATGGGTATATTGAAATGCCCGAGCATATTCTTTCAGTAGAAGGTCTCTTCGGTTTCACCGATAAGGGCACCAGGAATATGTTTGATATTCGTTATCAGATGAGACTGAATGATCTGTATGACTTCACGTCTACTCAGTTCTATAATTACTACATGGTCCAGCAGCACCTGGAAACTATTGACTTCCTGTTGGAAGGCATGAAACCAGTTAGATATAGTGCTGTGCAAGACAGATTGTATATTGACTTTGATTGGAGAGCAGATGCTTTGGTTGGTCAGTATATTGTTATCCATGCATATCGTGCTTTGAATCCAGACACATGGACTGAGATTTACGATCAGATGTGGGTCAAGGATTATGCTTCCGCTAAGATTAAAAAGCAATGGGGAAGCAATATGACTAAATTTACTGGAGTGCAAATGCCAGGTGGTGTGTCTCTAAATGGTGAGATGATTTATAACGATGCTGTAGATGAGCTCAAGACACTAGAAGAGCAACTACGTACAGAATGGGAATTACCACCTCTAGATATGATCGGATAAGATGGCTACTAACAGTTACTTTAGTCAAGGCACAACAGGAGAGCAAGATCTCGTAGGAGATCTAGTGGTCGAGCAGATCAAGATGTTCGGTAAGGATGTTTACTATGTCCCGAGGACGTTGGTTAATGAAGATACTGTTTTTGGAGAAGATACCTTATCAAAATTTGATGGTGCATATCTTCTAGAAGCATACATCGAAGATGCCAATGGGTTTCGTGGCGATGGTGACATGTTTAGCAAATTCGGAGTCAGAATCTCCGACCAAGTTACATTCATTATTTCACGCACTAGGTTTACTGAAGTAGTAGACGACAACCACACACTTATAGTAGAAGGACGACCCAATGAAGGTGACCTCATTCATTTCCCCCTTGCTAACAAAACTTTTGAGATCCAATTCGTCGAGCATGAAATTCCCTTCTATCAACTCGGAAAGATTCATGTCTGGGGTTTACGTTGTGAGCTCTTTGAATACTCTGACGAAGACTTCGATACAGGAGTCGCAGAAGTCGATGCTATCGAGCTCAACTTTGCCAACGCTATCACCGTCACATTATTGGCAGGTGGGTCAGGAGACTTTACCGTTGGTGAGACTGTTACGGGCGGTACCTCCAACACCACAGCTGATGTTAAATCGTGGGATGCTAGTACTGGTAAGTTAATCGTCATCAATCGTGACGGTAGATTTACAATTCCTGAGACCATCACTGGAGATGTGTCTAGTGCATCCTGGACAAGTGCTAATTACAACACCATAAATAATGTGAATACTTCTGACACTATCGATACTAACCAAATTATCGAGACACAGGCAGATGGCATTCTGGACTTTACTGAGGTTAATCCCTTCGGTGAGTTTGGTAATTCTGGAGGCACTCTGTAATGCTAGGCACTTACACATATCACGAAATTATAAGAAAGACAGTTGTCGGATTCGGCACACTGTTTAATAACATTGAGCTTCGTCGCACTAAGGGATCGAAGACTGAAGTTATGAAGGTGCCTCTGGCGTATGGTCCTAAGCAAAAATTCTTGGCACGTCTCCGTCAAGTAGGTGACTTGTCTACACAAGATCAGGCACAGATCACACTCCCTAGAGTTTCGTTTGAGATCGGTGGTATCTCTTATGATCCTACTAGGAAGTTGTCACCTATCTCTGCGATCAGAAATACTAAGACTGACGGCACTAATACAAAGGCATTCATGCCTGTGCCATACAATATCAATTTTGAATTAGCAATCCTTGCAAAGAATCAGGATGACTCTCTGCAAATCCTAGAGCAGATTCTTCCATACTTCCAACCAAGTTTTAACCTCACCATGAATCTGGTCCCAGATCTCGGTGAGAAAAGAGACTATCCTGTGACTCTCACATCAGTAGATTATAGTGATGAATATGAGGGTGACTATGACACTCGCCGCACACTTGTATATACCCTACAATTCGTCGCTAAGACATACCTGTACGGTCCTGTAGGCGACGCAAGTGGCGAAGTCATCAAGAAAGTCCAGGTGGACTATGCAACTACTGTGGACCGTCAGGCACCACGGGAATTGCGTTATACCGTCCAACCAGATCCGCTCAATGCAGATCCTACAGACGATTTTGGATTCTCCGAGTTCTCATCTCATTATGTCGATGCAAAAGATTACAACCCAGTCACAGGACAAGACGAGTAAGTATGACGGCATTGAGGAAGCACTCGATGTCGCTAGCGAAATCGTCCCTGAAGCAAAACCCGAACCTATTGTGCCTGTAGAGAATCCCGTCTCTACTCAGGATCAACTGAAGAAAGACTATGAGTATACTCGTGGCAATCTATACTCCCTGATTGAAAAAGGTCAGGAAGCAGTAGATGGAATTCTTGAGTTAGCACAACAATCCGATCAACCTCGTGCGTTTGAGGTTGCTGGTCAATTGATCAAGCACGTTGGCGACGTGGCGGACAAACTCGTAGACCTTCAAAAGAAAGTCAACGATATCGAAAATCCCAAAAAATCTAAAGAAGTTAACACTACAAACAATACCATGTTTGTAGGTAGCACAGCAGATCTCGCCAAGTTTCTAAAACAACAACGCGATAAATAGAATCGTAGGAGTACGTATTAACAATGTCAGTATTAAATGTCATTGACACCCAAACCATTTCTGCAAGTGGCAGTGGCTACGTTGTGGTGAAGTCAGGTGTCCTCCGCTGCTATGCAGCATCAGCGTCCACTATCAAGATTGATGCTGGTCCTGCCGTAACACTTGCAGCAGGTGAAGCACTGCTCCTGTCTTGCGGTAAGGCAAAGAATGCACAAATCAACGCGATGACTGATGCAGCAGCTGCTGTTATCACCGTCCTTGGTGGTGGCACCCCCGCACATAAGTTTGCTGTTGGAGATTATATCGCAACTGAAGCAAATAGTGATGCAGCGTTTACAAGTGATTTTGTATCTGCTGGATCTGGTGGTAAGAAAGTAACTGCGGTTTCAAATACCACAATCACTACTGACTATGACAGTAGTGCAGCAAGTGCTGATTATGCCCTGGGTACTGCAAAGGTTGCAGCAGGCACTGTCCCCGCACTTAAGCGTGCAGTTAAACTCACTGCTGGAGGAGCCGACGTTGTAGTCGAGCAAGTCCAAGTGGTTGGTGGTTGATCACACTAATTAAATACAGAGAAGCACATGAAATCCTTTTCACAAATCGCTGCCCTCAGTGAGGAAGACTACGACAAGATGAAAGACCGCCAACTAGAGCGTGGTGGTATGGGAGCTCGTAGTAGTAAAGCACCTATTGGTAAACCAAATACGTTTGGTAAGAAACCTGCAGGTAAAACTCCTCTACAGAAAGATGCAGATAAGAAGTATGGTGCTGGCACCTCTGCAATAGACAGAGTAAAGGCAGACATCACTGCTAAGTATGGCAAGGGTGCCATCATGAAGACTAAGAAAGAAGAGACTGACCTGGGAGAAGGTAAGAAAGGTCTCTGGGACAACATTCATGCCAAGCGTAAGCGTGGTGAAGCACCTGCTAAGAAAGGATCTAAGGACTATCCTAAGACTCTCGAAGTGGAAGGTTATGCTCCTGGTGACGTTGACCAGAAGGTTGGCGCAGTAACTGCTATTCCTAAGAAGGATCAGGATGATGCAAAGGCACGCATCCTTGCTAAGACTAAGGCAAAGAGAGCTGCCAAACTACAGAAAGAAAGTGTCTTCGATCAAGTTGACATCTTTGCTGAGTTGAATGATTGGGAGGTCTCACTCCTTAGCGATACTCTTATTGAAGAGATCGTGGCAGAAGTCTTCGTTGAGGAGATGGCAGAAGGTAGAGATATTGATCACGTCACAGAGATGCTCTGTGAGTCTGTTGACTATTCACTGAGTTTACTCACTGAGGTTACCAGTCCTGCTAAGGTCAATGCTCTTCGCTTGAAGGACAAAGCATCTGCTGCTTCTGGTGAAGGACAAAGTGCTGGCAAGGATGCTGGTGCTGAAGCAAGGAGTCGTATCGGAAGTGGTTCTTCATCTAGATCCGATAAACTTGCCAAGGTTAAGAGTGCTGCTCAGAAGGTTGGGTCTGCACTGAAGTCTGGTCTTAAGACTGGCGCTAAACTGGCACGCAAAGGTGCTGTCAAGGGTGCTGAAGTTGCTGGTAAGGCAGCAGGACACGCGAAAAATCTCGCGAAAGACATGGGTAGTGCCGCTAAGAGTGGTTACAAGTCCACCCAATCGTCTTCCCCTTCTAAGGATTCTGAGACTACCTCTTCTAATCCCACTACGTCATCTTCTGATTCTTCCTCTAGCAGCAGTGACTCCTCTTCTAGCAGCAGCGATTCAGGTCCTAAGAAGCCTGGTCTGCTCAGCAGAATTGGTAGCAAACTGAAGCGTGGTATCAAGAAAGCAGTTGGTGCTGGTGCGAGATCCCTTTCCCGTGGTGCTCGTGGAGTAGCACGCAGAATGGGTGAATCTGTTATTGTCGAGCGTGGTGACCATTGGCATCCAGATCCTGAGCAGGATCGTAAGTTGGGTGGTCCTGGTGCTAATGCTCGTGCTCGTGAAGATCGTGCTGATGCAGCAAAACCTAAGACAGATCCTAAGAAACTGAAGAAGGGTGAGTCCTACATGGACTACTCCAAGCGTCAGAAGGCAGCAAAGTCTGGCACTGCTACTAGCAGATTGAATAAGTTGGGTGCTAACATCAAACCCAAAGAGCGTAAGCGCGACAAGATCGGTAAGGCAATCGGTAAAGCACTCGATAAGATCGGTGGTATCAAGCGTGAGGAAGTGACTACACTTTCATTCAGTGCATTCCTTGCAGAAGGTAATGCTACTGGTCGCATGATGCAGAAGTCAAAGACTCAGGTTACTGGACACATCAGTGCTGATAGAGGGTCTGACGAAAAAAAGAACCGTGCGGGTCGTAAAGGACTCGAAAAGGATCTAAAGAAGCATGGCATCGGACACAAGAAAGGTGTCGGTGAGTATAAGTATGACAGTGGAGAAACTGGACGCGAAGTGTCCTATCAGACCTCAAAACCTGATAAGATGAGTAAGCGCAGATTCGGTAAAGTTATGCGTCGCATGGGACGCAAGCACGGGCAAGAATCCGTGATCACCAAGGACAAGGACAAGTCTGCTAAACTTCACTATACTGAGAAGGGCAGTAAGGCAAAGTCTGATTCTATTGGTAAGACCAAAGCAGGCAAACATCCCGAAGGGTATGGCGAAACCTCTGGCACCAAAGCTAGAAGTGGCAAACTACCTAAGAAAACTACTAAAGGAGCTTATCATTATGGCTGAAACTAAGAAGTGTCGTTACTGTGGCATCACGGTGCCTGTTGGACACCAGCGTCCTAAGACGTGGTTAGAAAAGCATGAGAAGAATTGTGCTAACAACCCTGACAATGTAGAAGAATGAAATCCTTTAATGAATTCATTACTGAAGACTGGCAGAAAAAGTCAGGTAAAAACTCTGAAGGAGGACTAAATGAAAAAGGACGGAAGTCGTATGAGCGTGAAAACCCAGGAAGCGATCTTAAGGCACCTTCAAAAAAAGTTGGGAACCCTCGTAGAAAGAGTTTTTGTGCGCGAATGAGCGGGATGAAGAGGAAACTCACATCTAAGAAGACAGCGAGCGATCCAGATAGTAGAATAAATAAATCACTGAGAGCTTGGAATTGCTAGATCATGGATAAAGAACTGTCCGACTTTAAGTTGGAACGTAAAGAGTGCCAGAAGTGTGGTGCTACATGGATTAATGGCACCCACGTTTGGCGTGGAACTGGATCATCATCTGACTCTTCAGAGTTGGATCTTGCTGGTCTGGTATGTAATAAGTATGGCGACTCACAGTGCATCAATCCCCTGAAAGGGAAAGATGGTGGGCAGACTTGGGAGTATAGAGCAGGGTATATTGACGGCATGTTGAAGGGTAAAACTGACGCTATGAAACAGTTACGGGACCTTGACATTTGAATGTGGCTATGGGGGATAAACCCCCTACATAACTACAGTTACACAAATAGCATATGAAGTTTTTCATAGTTTTATTTGCTTCGTTATTCCTCGCGTTGCCAACGTGGGCAGTAGAAGTTACAATGGGATCTAACGGAAATCTCATTTTTGAGCCTAACGATATTTCAATTTCCGCTGGGGACACCATAACGTTTACAAATGGTATGCTCCCCCCACACAACATCATTGTTGAAGGTCGTGCTGACCTCAGCAGAGAATCACTCATGTTCACTCCTGGAGAAACTCAGGAGATTAAGTTTGCAGATGCAGGCGATTATGAATTCTTTTGTGGTCCTCACCAAGGCGCTGGTATGACAGGCGTTATTCACGTTAACTAAATTATGAAAATCTTTTTAGATACTGCTGATGTCTCTGAAATTAAAAAGGCATACAGCACAGGGTTGATTGATGGCGTCACTACAAATCCGACACTAATTTTGAGATCGGGTGACACCCTTTATAATGTAGCATCAAGACTACTTAAGGAATGTCCAGAACTTATCAGCGTCTCCACGGAGGTGGTTGCCGAGACAGCTGACGAAATGATTGAGCAAGCAAAAACTTACTTCCCACTAGGTGAAGCAGTTACAATTAAAGTCCCTTGCACTGTAGAGGGACTGAAGGCATGTAAGGTCCTCTCAGCAGAAGGGATCAAGGTCAATGTAACTCTCATCTTCTCAGTAGCACAAGCACTGCTAGCGGCGAAAGCAGGGGCAGCATACGTGTCTCCTTTCATTGGTCGCTGTAATGATAACTCATTCAGTGGCATTGAGTTGGTCCGTGCAATCGCTAATGCATTCAGTGTGCAGATGATGCCTACAGAGATCCTTGCAGCGTCCCTGAGGGATGTGCATCACGTCTCAAGGTGCTATACTTATGGTGCTAGTACCGTTACTATGCCACCTAAGATCTTCTGGAAGATGTATGATCACGTCTTGACTCGCGAGGGACTTGATCAATTCCAGAAAGACTGGGAATCTGCAAACACCACAGGCTGACACTATGAAAGTTGGGATGATTACTCTTGGTCGTATGGGTGAGGACATTGCTCGCCGTATGATGCAGGATGAGATCAGCGTATTTTCTTATCAACAGAATTACGAGTTATCAAGTGAGCAGTATGATGCTGGATACATTAGTGGATGCACCACTAGCATCCCACTTCTGGTTGATCAGATTAAGAAGAAGATGGTATACGGAGTTAAGTCTGGAGAGTCAGTCTTGTTTGAAGAGTCTGGTATCTTTATGCTGTGCATTCCACCTGAGAATGTTGAGCACACACTTGACCAGTTGTTACCATTAATGGTTGAGGGAGATGTCCTCATCGATTTAAGCAGCTCCGATGCAAAAGCATGTCAAGAGTTAGAATTGTATTGCTCCAAGTTGGGCATTGCATATATCTACTCTAATGTCTTTGGGTCAAGAGTTGCAATTGACACATGTAGAAAAATCTTTCGCTCGTTAGCACCATGACCTTCGCCCATGTCTTACTTTTCGGATCACTACCCTTTGTATTATCCACAATATATTTCGGGTTACGAAAAGGTGAGAATATCTATTACGAAAGCGACGCCTACTCAGGAAATGGAACAGCGCATTAGAATGCGATTCGCATTCGCAATGTCCTCCTTCGGGAGGATGTTTAGACCTGACGGTATTACCTTGGAGATGCGAGATATATGTACGTGTTGGTCTGAAGACATAGATAGTCTACCACCACCTGCTGCTGATCTCTATCAAGTAGACAGGTATTTCTTGGAGATTTGGAAAAACCGTTATGACCTCGATCGATAAGTTAAAGCATCAGATTTATATGTTGAAACTCGAAAATAAACACCTCAAGCAAAGGCTAAAAGAATTAAATAGTGGGTGGGTACATCCTGACTCCTGCCTACACAATGAGGATCCATGGGTAAAATGGTGTGGACAAAAGCAATTGCAATTCTGGGAGTAATAGTGTATTCTATTACATGGGGATTAGACAATGCTTACTATCATTAGAGATTAATTATGAGAAACGAAATTCTGAAAGCACTTCGCATCGATGCAGAAGGCAACATTGAAAAGGCACGACTCAATATTGAGATCTACCTTAAGAATCCAGTAGGCATTGGTGAGCACCCTGATGTGCTCGCTGCCATTCAAGACCAGTTAGATATCATCGCTCACGAGCAAGAGCGCATAGACATTCTATCAAAATACTTCCTATAATGTTACAGTTTGCTAGATTCTGTGGGGTTGTATTAAACAACCCATACGGAATAGGAATCCTCTCCATGAGTTTAGTCTTTGTCCCTGTCATAGGCATGTGGGCAGTTCATAAATATGGTTGGGAGCATTGGGAACCATTCACAAAAAAACATGGAATTCGATCCGAAGGATAACGAAGGCACATTTGGGTATGAATGGAATATTGAAGACATTTACTTACTCTACCACTGCGTAAAGGAAACAATAAGATTGTGGCCAGGTGCTCCTGCTCGTCCTTATGAGGAGCAAGAGCATTTGTATGTCATTAGAGACGAACTATATAAGGCAGTATTAGATTACAAATTTCGCTACATGGATGTCGATGAATGAATGCAAAACTTCTACTTTGCTTAGCCCCTGTTGGGATCATATTCATTATGATGAAGGTTGCAGTCTGGATGTCCGCAGTCAATGTCGAGACTGATTATGTCAGACGAGAACCTTTACGCAAACGAGGACCCTTCGTGGCAGACGCATATGCGGACGTTGATGAAGAGGAAGAGGAATATGGAGATCGCACAGATTATAGATGAAGCGATTAGAGAGTATTATTCGCTTCAAGGATTGCCAGTCCCAAATTGGAAAAGAAAAGATCCAGACTGGTGGACAGAATATTTAATTAGTTTAGGACTTGACCCCAAAAACTCGTAACAAATTATGGAAATCATCGCAATCGTCGCAGCAATCTTAGTAACATCTGCTGGAGCATATGCATTAACACCTAAGAAATGAATTTATTATTACGCCCTCTGGATAATGCTAACGACCCTGTGTGGTCGGTTATTATCTGTGTGATACTTGCAGTTGCAGGTGCCTTGTTTGTAGTCATATACATATTAAGACAAGCATTTGCAGAGTTAGAAGATGGGAGTAATGACACCACCAAGCAGGAAGAGCTGCTACAACTTCAGAGTGACGGAGATCAACCGTGTCCTTGATGGTGATACTATCGATGTCACTATTGACCTCGGGTTTGATTTATACAAGAAAGAAAGAGTTAGAGTTGCAGGAGTTGATACGCCAGAGAAAAGGACGAGAAACCTAGAGGAGAAAGCACTTGGAATCGACGCAACAAACTGGCTCAAAGAGAAACTCGAAGGCACGTTGGCTGGTGATGATGAGTTGTCTGTTAGGACTGAACTTGTTGGTGGCACTGGCAAATACGGGCGTCTTCTGGGTTGGCTTTACATTGGGGACGACAGTGTGTCCCTTAACGAGCAAATGATTACTGAGGGATATGCTCATGCATATGATGGTGGCACCAAGGATATGAACTTGGAGGCTCTGCGTGAAATACGCAGAGCACATGGAACTTTAACGGAGTAAATCAATGCAAAAAGTAATTAATGTTTTAGCAGTTTTATCATTTGCAGGAATCGCAGGTATTGTAGGTGGTGGTTCTTATGTTTATCTTAATAAGGATTCTATTATTGAGAACGTAAAAGGACAAGTTGCTGCTGCAGCAACAGAAGCAATTGCTGGAGCACTTCCGGGAATGATGGATGCAGCAATGCCAGAACTTCCTGGAGCAACTGGTGGTGCTATTCCTATGGGTGAAGGAGGACCTGTACCCGGAATGAGACTTCCCTGATGCCTATTCCCAATATTAATTTTAATAATATAAGAATACGTGATGTGAGAATCCCAGAAGTGCCAAGGTGGATGTCATCTGATCCACCAAGGGCACTTCCTGTCGTGCCACCAGTCACCACACAAATCGGAACTCCTATTGTCAATATTCCTGGTTGCGTTACCGCACATAAAGACAGTGGTGAGAATACAAATTTAAGAAACGAGGATGATAAGGGTACGATGACCTTGTGTGATGCAGGGACACCTAGTTTTTCTCCGATTGATTATGATGCAAATAAACTAGATATTACTCAAGAAGCAC
>Ga0181411_1000537_pt1 | contig 13703 bp, 17 predicted proteins | sample 34SPOviralmetaG_FD_130114 | JGI IMG/M metagenome (GOLD analysis project Ga0181411, IMG submission 130114) | Marine viral communities from the oligotrophic San Pedro Time Series (SPOT) site, San Pedro Channel, CA, USA - 34 SPOT_SRF_2012-07-09 | ecosystem: Environmental > Aquatic > Marine > Strait...
GCAGTACAAGAACTTTCTACGCAAGTAGAAGAACTAAAAGCTAAACTAGAGGATAAATAATGTCATATACATTAGTACCAACAGAGTTAATAGTAGATGGAGCAATTACCAGTGCAAAGCTTGATACTAATATTGCGATCTCAGGAACTTTAGGTGTAACAGGAGAAGTTACTTTAGCTACCCATCTTGTTATGGGAGACAACGACAAGATAAAAATAGGTACAGGTGGTGATTTAGAAATCTATCACGATGGTTCTAATTCTTATATCTCTAACTCAACAGGTAATATCTATTTAGGTGATACTAATGGTGCAGTTCATATACAAGCAAAACTTAACGAAGAAAGCATAATATGTTCAGCAGATGGTGCTGTTACCTTATATCACGATAATGCTGTAAAACTAGCTACAGCTAGTGGTGGAGTAACAGTTACAGGTGAGTTAGATGCTACAAGTTTAGATATTTCAGGAAACGCAGATATTGATGGAACACTTGAAACAGATAATCTAACAGTAGGTGGACAACAAGGAACTGATGGTCAAGTGTTAACATCTACAGGAAGTGGAGTTGCATGGGAAGATGCATCAGGTGGTGTAGCAGGTATTGTTTCAAATGCTGACGCAACAGCTATAACAATAAGTAGTAGTGAAAAAGTTGGAATTGGTATTGACCCAACTGAGGGTATACTACATATAAAATCTGATGATGCAGGTGAGGTTGAACTTCTTACTTTAGAAAATTCTACAGGTACAAATGGCAAAACTACTTTAACATTTAAAACTACATCTACTGATTCTACTAAATCAGCACAAATATTCGCAGAAAGGATAAATGCTTCAGGTCATACTGATTTAGCATTTAGAACTTATAATGGTTCAACAACAGAAGCGGTCAGAATAGACCATGATGGACAAGTTGGAATTGGAACGACTAGTCCTTCTAGTTTTAGTAATTTTGCAAATAATTTAGTGGTCAACGAAGCTGGAAACGGAGGAATTACTATTGCCACAGGAACAGGAAATCATGCTAGTTTGCATTTTGCAGATGGAACTTCAGGAGATGCTGCCTATAGAGGTTTTTTTGATTATAACCATGCTGCCGACAGTTTAGGTATAGGTACAGCAGGTGCAGAAAGACTCCGCATAGATAGTGCAGGAAAAGTCCATATTGGAGCAACAAGCGGTACAGGTATTTTAAATGTTGATGGTGGTTCAGGAGAAGGTTCTTTATATGTTGAGGGTACAGCTTCAGGTTCAGCAATTACAGCTAGATTACTAGCTTCAGATGGTGGTGCTGTATTCTTTGGTTCAAGTTCAAATCATGATGTAAGAATACAAACTAATAGTGTTAATAAATTAACTATTAAAGCCAACGGACTTTGTGGAATTGGAACTGATAACCCCAGTCAATTACTTCATTTAAAATCTACAGGTGATGCAGCATTAAGAATTGAAGCAGATAGTGATAATGTTAATGAAGATGACAATGCTTATATTGAATTTAGTCAAGATGGTTCACTTGTTAATGCTTATGTTGGTTATGATACAAACACAAATGTATTTACAATAAATCAGAAATTTGCTGATTCCGTTACTATCAAAACAAATGATACAGAAAGATGGCGTATTGATAGTAGTGGGCGTATGACTAATGCTTTTGATGCACCCTATGGTAGTATTCTTCAAGTTGCAGGTAATAGTATAAGCGGTGGTGTAGTCAATTTTATTGACCCTGATGTTTCTGTTGCTACAAGTAACCACATATTAAGATGCACATTTAGTGTTGATACTGATTCATCAGGAAAATTTATAGCTTTCTATGATGGTGGCGGAAATATTGGTTCAGTATCACAAAATGGTGCAAGTTCTGTACTTTTTAATACAACTTCTGATGAAAGACTTAAAGAAAATATTGTTGATGCTTCTTCTCAATTAGATGTAATTAAAAATGTAAAAGTAAGAGAATTTGATTGGAAAAGTAGTAGTAAACATGATATTGGTATGATTGCACAAGAATTAAAAGATGTAATTCCTAATGTTGTTATAGAAGGTGGAGATGATGTAACCGAAGAACCTTTTGGTGTTGATTACGGAAAACTTACACCTTATTTAATCAAAGCTATACAAGAACAACAAACAGTAATAGAGGATTTAAAATCAAGAATAGAAACATTAGAAGGATAGTGATAGACTAATACTTTTAATTAGGAGAATTAATTATGGCAGAAGCTAACGAAAATATAGTAAACGAAGAACCAAAGGTTTTAACACTTACTGAAAAGGTAGATGACAAAGATGTTGAAAAGAAATACCTAATAGACGATATGTCCGATGAGGGTAAAGTAATTTATAACAAACTTGCGATCATACAAAAACAAAAGAATGACATGGTTACAAATGCACAATTTGAAATAGAAAAAGCAGATGTACTCATTAATTATTTTATGGCAGAACTAAAAGATAATCTTCCTGAACCAATGGAAGATGAGGAAGAAAGTGCTAATGACGGAGATAAAAAACCAAACTGATACAAGCAAACTTGAACTGCACGAACAAATTTGTGCCTTGCGATATGAAAATATAGAAAGGCGAATGGAATCAGGCTCTAAGCGATTTATTCGTATGGAGCAACAGATATGGGGTTTATATGCTCTAATAATAGCAGCACAGATTATTGGAGTGTTTTACAAATAATGGCAGGTTTAACAGTAAATACAGCACCAACACAAGAACCTGTAACTCTACAGGAAGTAAAAGAATACTTACGAGTTGATGATTCTACAGATGAAAGAATCATAAGACCTTTTATAGAAACAGCTAGAAGGTTTTGTGAAGAACATACTGGTAGAGCCTTAATGACACAAACACTTACATTGTTTCTTGATGCTTTTGAGGATATGGAAGACCCATTGTGGGAAGGCATGAGAACTGGTCCATACATAAACTATTATAAAAACTATGTTGTATTACCAAGATCGCCAGTCGCTTCTGTTACTCATGTAAAAACATTTGATGATGCAGATACAGAAACTACATTAGCAGCTACAAAATATTATGTAGATAATGCTAGAGAACCAGCAAGAATAGTATTAAGAACAGGAGAAACATTTCCAACAGCTTTAAGAGTAGCTAATGCAATAGAAGTAAAATATGTTGCAGGTTATACATCTCAATACAATGTACCTGAACCATTAAGATTAGGCATATTACAACACATAGCATATTTATATGAACATAGAGGAGATATGTATGATGCTAAGTTACCTTATCCACCTATGTTAAGAAGCTTATACGCACCTTATGTAGTACACAGAGGATTAGGTTCTTCTTCCTTAATGGCACTTGGATAAATGTCCAACTCTATTGGCAAAATGCGTTTTAGAGTTAAAGTAGAAACAGCTACTAATACTCGTGATACAGGCGGTGGTCTATCACAATCTTACACACCAGTTACTTTTATTTACGCTAACATTAAGCCACTAAAAGCCGATAGCACCTATAGACAAGGGATAGTGCAAGAAAAGGTCACACACGAGGTTACAATTCGCCACATGGACAATATATCTACTAATCATAGGATAAGTTTTGGTAGTAGGTTGTTTGACATAAAAGGAATTATAAATGTAGATGAAAGATCAAGATTTTTAAAACTTTTATGTGCTGAAGGTGTAGCAATATGAGTGTTGACCTAAAAATAAAAAACTTAGATGCTTTTAACAAAAAACTAAATAAAAAGTTACAAGATAATAAAGTAAAAGCTTATGTTACAAGAGCAACACTTATGGTACAAAACACAGCAAAAGAAAGCATAACTAAAGGTGGTACAGGTACTTTATATCAAAAGTATGAGCCAAGAAGAAGTCATAGAGCATCTGCACCAAATCAACCACCAGCTAGTGATACAGGATTTTTAGTAAGTCAAATATCTATGAAAGTTGATAAAAAAGCAGATGGCAGTGTAATAGGTCAAGTAATATCAGCAGCACCTTATTCTGCACATTTAGAGTTTGGTACAACACAAATGACTGAAAGACCTTTTATGCAACCTGCATTAGAAAAAAATCGCAGAAAAATACACGCTATGTTTAAAAAAGGTGTACTAAAATGAGTATCGGACAGTTTCAATTACAAAGTACTGTGTATTCAGCATTAAATGTAAGTGCTATTACATCAACACTTTCTTGTGGTGTTTATGACGAAGTTATTGAGGGTAATACCTACCCTTTTATCACTTTAGGTGAAGAGACTGCCATAGATTACAGTACTGTAGACTTAAATGGTGGTGAATACACGATCAACATACACATTTGGTCACAATATAAAGGAAGTAAAGAAACTAAGGAAATAATGGACAAGGTACACGATTTATTGCATGATAGTAATCTAAGCGTTACTGGATTTAATCTTATTAATTTAAGATTTGAGTTTAGTGACATAATGAGAGACACAGATGGTGTTACTAGACATGGAGTCATGCGATTCCGAGCAATAATATTAGGTACTAACTAATTTTATAGGAGAAAAATATGGCAGCACAGAAAGGTAAAGATGTCTTAATGAAAATTAACACTAGTGGTTCTACTTATGTAACCATCGGTGGTCTTAGGTCAACATCAATAACTCTTAATGATGAAGCAGTAGATATAACTAATAAAGATAGTCTTGGCACTAGAACTTTATTAGCTGGTGCAGGGGTAAACAGTATTTCAGTTAGTGGATCAGGAGTTTTTACTGATTCAACAGCAGAAGCACTTGTAAGAACTACATTCCAAGCACAGCAAAACTCATCTGATGGTTCATCTGCACAAACACCTGCATTTAAAAGCTTTCAATTCTTGATTCCTGATTTAGGAACTTATACAGGTTCTTTCATGATAGCAAGTATGGAGTTTGCAGGAGAGTTCAATGGTGAAGCGACTTATTCATTCACATTTGAATCTGCAAGTTATGTAACATTTGCAGCAGTGTAATATGAAGCAAGTTAAGGTTAAACATAACAAAAGTCTTGTAGATGGAATGTTATATAAAGGTGAACTTGTTTTACCTGCTAATGTAAAAGTTGGCGAGACTGTAAACATTGATGGGAAAGAAACCAAAGTCTTATCTACAAATGTAGATTACAGAGACAATATACAAACAATTCAGGTTGCAAACGCAACTTTAGATAAAGGAGAAAAGTCAGATGGCGAATCCACTGAAGGGTGAAATACCTCTAACACTTGGCAAAGAAACTTATAAATGCAGACTAACTATAGATGCATTAGTAAGAATAGAAGACGAACTAGATAAAGGCATTTTAGAATTAGCTACTGCCATTGCTGAAGCTAAAGTGCGTGTTCGCACATTAATTGTTGTTTTAAAGAATGCACTACGAGGTGGTGGCAATGATTTTGACGATAAAAAGATAGGCTCTATTATTCAAGAAGTAGGAATAGTAGTAGCATCAACCGAAGTAGCTAAACTCTTAGCTGCTACATTAACCGACAACGACTCAGAAGAGGAAGTAGATAAAAAAAAAGCGGAAGCGTGATTACTCAACCAATACAATGGTCTGACTTTTATAAGATATGTGTTGGTATGATGAATATGAGACCTGATGATTTTTGGAATATATCTCCTCGTGAAATGTATTTAGCTTTGCAAGGTTTTAAAAAATTTAATGGTGCTGAAGAAAAAGAAGTACCTATGACTAAAGATAGACTTGAAGAAATGATGGAGTTATATCCTGATGGCTAAAACAGTTGATCAGTTAATTATTGAAATCAAAGCTGATACTCGTCAGCTAAAAAAAGAACTAGATAAAATACAAGGCAAGATTAGAACCACTGGTGCTGCAGGTGGTGCAGCTTTTGGTGCTATGGGTGGTGCTTCAGGTGCTTTAGCTGGTAGCTTAAAGGCATTAGCTGGACCAGCAGCAATTGGTGCAGTTGCTTTAGGTTTAGTAAAGTTAGGAAAATTCTCTGCATCAGCAGGTATGGAGTTTGAAGATTTAAAAGATTCTTTAGATACAGTATTTGGCTCTGTTGAAGCAGGTGATAAACAGTTTAATAGAATATTAAGATTTGCTCAAACCACACCATTTCAAATTGATACTGTAACCAAAGCATTTATATCACTTGGCTCAGTTGGTATAGAACCTACATCAAGAATGATGCAAGTTTTTGCTGATACAGCATCAGTTGCAGTAGATCAAAGAGGTGCGTTTGAAGCACTTATAAGAGTTGTACAGAGGGCAGAAGCAGGTGCTTTAGGATTACAAGAATTAAATATGTTAGCCGACAGAGGTATTGATGTATTTAAAGGCTTAAAAGATGAATTAGGTTTATCAAGACTTGAACTCACTGATTTTGGTCAAACAGCAGGTGGTGCAAAAATTATTGTTGAAGCATTGACCAATGTCTTAGAAAAACAATTTGGTGGAGCAATGGTTAATAAAATGGATAACCTTTCTGTTGCAATATCAAATATGGAAATAGCATTTAAATCTTTAGGTAATGAAATATTTGAAGGCGGAGTTGGAGACTTTTTTAAACTGTTTGTGAATCAAGCAGCTAATGCAGCTAATGCAGTAGCAGTATCTTTGGCAGCTATGCGTGGAGAAGGATTAGGTATAAATTTAGAAGCACCTACATTGACAGGGGATATGAATTTTGAACAGATGCAAAAAGCAAGAGCTGATACCGCAACTAAAAATATTTCAAAAATTGATGCTGCTTTAGCAAAGTATGGTATTACTAGTGATGGTGTAAATGACATACAAGAAAAGTTAATTTTAGGTTTTGCAGAAGCTGGAAGCGGCGGTACAACATTTACTGGAAAATTAAAAATTGCTTTTAGTATTTTAAAACAATTTGGTGTCACTGAAGATGAAACTGCAAAAATTGTTGCAAATTTGACTGAAGAAAGAATAGCACAAACAGAAGCGTTAGATAATGCAACTAAATCAAGAAAAGAATTAACTGCAGCAGAAAAAGAAGCAATGCTTATAGCAGGTAAAAATGTTCGTGCTTTTGGTTTATTACAAAAATCAATTTTAGAAGCTAAAGGTGATAGTGAGTTATTTACCCATGCTCAAACACAGCTAAATGAAATATTTGAAGCAAATAGCAGTTTTTTAAAAGATAACTTTATAATGAATGCAGAAGAATTAGGTAAAGCATTTGAAAAGTTAGAAGCAGAATCAAATAAACTTGCCACAGTTTTAGATGATGAATTAAGATTAATTGTCACACAAACATCACACGCCTTTGCAACTGACTTTGTAAATGCATTAATGAACAGTGAAAGTGCTTTAGAAAGTTTTAAAAACTTTGCTCAAAATATGGTTGCACAAATACTTTCAACATTTTTACAATTAAAAGTCATAAATCCAATATTAAATAGTATTTTTGGTGCTGGTACATTTTCTACTGGTGGTGGTGGATCAGGAGGTTCATCTTCTAGTAGTGGCTTTGGTCCTAAGAGAGCAGGTGGTGGTACAATACAAGGTGGCAGACCAACTTTAGTTGGCGAAAGAGGTCCTGAAATATTTATTCCTCATAGCGGTGGTACTATTATGAACAATATGAATAGCAAAAATGCTATGGGTGGTGGCACTACAGTTATAAATCAATCTATAAACTTTGCTACTGGTGTTGTGCCTACAGTTAGAGCAGAAGTAATGAAAATGATGCCACAGATAGCAGATGTAACAAAAGGTGCAGTAGCAGAAGCTGCAGTGCGTGGTGGTAATTTTAGGAGAGCATTACAAGGTGGCTAAATTAATTACAATGCCTACGACACCTAACTTTATTAGAAGCAACTTTTCGCTTATAAGAACAGTAGGAACGACTGTATCGCCTTTCACAGGTAAAACAAAAACACAAGAGTTTGATGGTGTAAGTTGGAATGCAGAAGTATCACTACCACCTATGCGTAGAGATGTAGCTTTAAATTGGCAATCTTTCCTTTTAGAACTTAATGGTCCTGTAAACACATTTAAGTTTACTGATCCTGATGCACTATCTAACTTAGGCACATATTCAACATCTTTTCTAACCAGTGAATTACGAACTAATAATACAAGTGTAACCCTTTCATTTAACAGTAACGGAACACTTACAGCAGGTGCTTCTACATTTAGTAGTACAAAGGTAGGAGATTTTATTGTTGTGACAGGTGCTACAAACGAAGAAAATAATGGTACTTTTAAAGTTACAACAGTAACAAGTGCAACAGTTGTAGTCACAGATGGTAGTTTTACAACAGAAAACTCTACTGCTAGTTGTAAGGTTAGAACCAATGTAAAAGGTGCTACAGGTTTATGTTTACGAGCATCAGCAAGTGGTGCTAGTGGAACTATAAAAAAAGGAGACTATCTACAGATACAATCAGCAGCTTCTTCTACAGGTACACCTGCACAACTTGTTATGGTTACAGAAGATGCAACTGCTATAACAGATAGTGGTAATGATTTTTATGCAGTTAAAACAGAACCCAAACTTAGGTCTGATTTAGCAAGTGGTCATTATGTTGTATTTACAAGTCCAAAAGGTAACTTTAGATTAACTTCCAATGAGGTCAGTTGGTCTGCAGATAGAATATCAAACTATGGTATAAGCTTTTCATGTACTGAGGTAATTTAAATGGCTACAAGACAAGGATTAGATAGTTCTATTGTCAATCGTTTAGGTGCAGATGAACAAGCTATGTTTCTTGCCATAAAAGCTGAGTTTGATTCAGGAACAGTCAGATTGTGGAATGGTATTGATGATTTAACCATAAGTAGTGAATCTTATACTGGTGCTGGTGAGTTACTATCAATTGGAAATGTAGAAGAAAGCACTGATCTAAAATCAGCAGGTTTATCTGTAGGTATATCAGGTATGGACACTACAGTTTTAAATTTAGCACTTACAGAAAATTATCAAAATAGATTTATTACTTTGTTTCTTGGTTATTTAATGGGTGGTACTAACGAAGTAGCTGGTACTTTAGTTTTGTTTAAAGGCAGAATGACAACTCTTTCCGTTACTGATACACCTAATGGCTCTAATATAAGTATTAATGCAGAAAATAGATTAATAGATTTAGATAGACCTTCTAACTTTAGATACACAAAAGAATCACAAAACTTTTTACATTCAGGTGATACAGGATTTAATAGAGTTGCATCATTACAAGATAAAGAAATAGTATGGGGTAAACAATCTGATACTGTTGGTGGTGGTAGTGGCGGTGGCGGCACTGGTCGTGGAACTGATAGCGTAGCAAAAAATAGTGTTAGAAAATAATGAAAAAAGTTATAGACTGGGAAGTTAAATTTAATCAATTTATTGATAAACATAAAAACAAACCTTTTGCTTGGGGTACATGGGATTGTTGTAAGTTTTCTAATGCTTTAATAAAAGAAATAACAGAAGAAGATTTAATACCTAAATCTTTAAAATGGAAAGATGAAAAAACTGCAATGAAATCTATAGCCAAATATGGTGGTGATTTATTAAACAGTATAAAGAAAGCTTGTATGTCAAAAAAAGTAAATCAAATTAATCCAGCTTTTATGAGTAAAGGCGATTTAGTTGTATATAAAGAAGAATCACAATTAGTTGGTGTGTGTGATGGTATGTATATTCTTACGCCAACAGATGATTGTATAGGTGTAAAAACAAATGTTGATGTGCTTGGAGTGTGGCGTATAGATGGCTAAGCAAATTAAAGCAGCAGTTATTGCAGCATTAGTTGTATTTGTAACATATACAACATTTAGTATTGGTACTGGCATAATAATAGGTAATCTTAGTGTTGCTGCTTCAGCAGCAGTGCTTACTTTTTCAACAACTCTTTTAGGTGGTGTCATAGGAAAAATGACATCTAAAGGCTTAGATGCAAGTGTAGATAATTTTGGTACAAAGTTTGCAACAAGAGAAGCAATAGCACCGAGACAACTTATTTATGGTCAAGCAAGAGTTGGTGGAACTATTGTTCACATGGAAACATCAGGTACAGATAATTATTTATTACACATGGTCGTTGCTATAGCTGGACATGAAATAGAAGAACTTACAAACATAAGACTTAACGATAATGACCTTACAACAACTACCAGCACTATAAGTGGTTCAACTGTTTATACAGTTACTAATTCAGATTACACAAATACAGATAACGATAATAACTTTGGTAGTGGTAGATTAATTAGATATATAGTACAAGACGGAAGTCAAACTGCTGTTGATGGTTTTATGAACGCACAACTAGGTTCTATGGGAACTACTGATAAATTCTTAGGTGTAGCTTATGTATATATGCAAATGGTGTTTGATGCTGAAGCATTTGGTGGCGGCATACCTGCAACATCATTTTTAGTTAAAGGTAAAAAATGTTTTGACCCAAGAACAAACAATATAGTCTTTACAAATAATCCTGCATTACATATTAGAGATTATTTAACAAATACAGAGTATGGAATAAGGGCAGTTAGTGACGAAATAAATGACACAACTAATGCTGGTGGTTTTGCAAGTGCAGCTAATACTTGTGAGCAAAATGTAACTCTTGCAGATGGTTCAACTACAGAAAAAAGATATACAGCAAATGGATTTACTAATTTTAGTGCTAATGGCAATGGTGTTATAGAAAGTCTTTTAAGTGCAATGGCAGGAAAAATAGCTTATGTAAATGGTAAATTTAATATATTTGCAGGTGCTACACAAACACCTTCTTTAACAGTTACAGATGATGATTTATTAGATGCAGTTCAAGTACAAACAAATCCTAACTCAGGTAATTTATTTAATGCTGTAAAACCTATATATGTAGACTCTACTCAAAACTATGTAGCAGCAGATGCACAGGTTTATCAAGATACAACATTTTTAAATGCTGATACACCAAGTGGAGAATCAACAGCTAATTATAAGAAACAGATGGAAACACAATTGCCATTTACAGTAACCGATACTATGGCTCAAAGATTAGGAAGAATTGCCTTAAAAAGTCAAAGACAAACTACATCTATTAGTCTTCTAGCAAGTCTTAAATTTATGCGATTACAACCTAATGATTGGGTTTATGTAACAAATACAAGATTAGATTATTCACAAAAAGTGTTTGAAGTTATTTCTACTAATATGGAAGTTATGACTGATGGTGATGTTCCAATTATGGCTACTAGATTGGAACTTAAAGAAGTAGCGTCAAGTGTATTTGACTTTGCAACTAATGATTACACAACAGGACAATCTGAAGGAAGTGATGTAGGAACTGGTGATTATAGTGTAACTGCACCAAGTAATCTTTCTCTTGCCCAACAAAATGCAGTAGACGGAACTACGAGTAAGGTTGACATACTCGTATCTTGGACTAACAACGCTAGTGATAAGGTGGTGCTAACAGAAATAGCATATAAGCTAAACTCTGATTCTAACTACACTGCTGACTTTACAACAGGCAAGGGTGTAACAAAGGCATCTATTCCCAATGTTGTAGTAGGAAAAACATACAATGTAAAAGCAAGACACATAGATGTAAATGGTGTAGCTAGTTCTTATACCAGTGAAGTCAATATAGCTATATCAGCAGCTTCTTCTGCACCTAATGCTCCCACAAACCTTTCTGCAACTACAGGCGGAACAATGATACTTGTGCAGTGGACAAATCCTAATGTTACAGATCTAAGAGCAGTAAAGGTTTATAGAAAAACAGTTGACTCTACTCCAACTAATGATAATGATTTGGTAGATACTATCGCAGGTGAACCAAATGCAGTTACTACTACGCTATTTGGAGACCAAGACGGACTAACAGCAGGAACTACTTACTTCTTTTGGGTAAGGGCAATAAACCATTCAGGGCAACATTCTGCATTTAGTTCTTCAGTATCAGGAAACTTTGCTGCTGCAGGTGTAGCAGATGGTTCTATAACAACACTAAAACTTGCAGCAGAAGCCGTAACAAATGCTAAGATAGCAGTTGCAGCGATACAGGGTGATGTTATTGCAGCAGGAGCAATAACAGAAGCTAAACTTGGAACTGATGCGGTGACTTCAGCAAAGATTGCAGACAACGCAGTAACATCAGCAAGAATATCTGCAGATGCTATCACTACTGCAAAGATTGCAGATGATGCCGTAACCAATGCACTTATAGCAACAGATGCAGTAAATCAAGACTCTATTGCAGCAAACTCAGTTACAGCAACGCAGATAGTTGCAGGAACTATTACCGCTAGTGAGATTGCATCAAACGCTATAACAACAGCAAAGATTGCAACTGGTGCAATAACAGCAGGTAAAATAGGAGCAGGAGAAATAACTGCAACAGAAATAGCTTCTGATACTATCACAGCTAATCAAATAGCTTCTAATGCAATTACGGCAAATGAACTAGCAGCAAACTCTGTAACTGCAGCAAAAATAACAGCTAACACAATTACAGCTTCAGAGATTGCAGCTAACACCCTTACAGCAACAGAAATTGCAGCAGGTGCAATAGCAACAAGTGAATTAGCAGCAGATGCAGTAACTGCAGCAAAAATAGCAGCAGGAACTATCACAGCTCAAGAGATAGCATCAAACACAATAACAGCAGATAGAATAAATGTTACTGACTTAGTGTTACCAGCAGGAGGTGGAGAAACGACTGTCAGCTTTACAGGAACAAATAGTTTACAAAATAAATTTATTGCTTCAGTGGGTAGCGGTGCAGGTTTTTATATTGGTTATGTTGCATTAAGAGGATTAACAGACCACATAAAAAGTATGAGATTATATTTTATTGATAGTGCTGCTACATCAGGTGCAAGTTCTTCTAATATGATAGACACAAGCACAACCACTGGTGGCAGTGATTTTAATCAACCCTTAGCGGGTAAAGGTTCTACAGCTTACTCTTATGCTGTATATCCTACATCACAAGCAGTTCCAACTTCTGCTAATTCAGGAAATACATGGGGTTTAGCACCTGAAGATTACGATTTTGCTAGTATATTAAATAGTGGAACAAGATTATTTGCTGGTATGCAAACACTTAATATGAATTTTGCCTTCTCTTATACAGGTAGCAATAGTGTTAATTTATTTTTTAGAGGTCAAGCAGATAGTGCAACAGATCAAGCAGTTGTTACAGTTAGTTTTATTAAATTTACATCACCTAGTTAAATATGTCAGTTACAAAAACATGGTCAATCACTACTTACATAGCAAAAGATGTATCTGTAACTGGTTATACAACATTAGAAAATGTAGTTACGCAAATGTATTATAAATGTAGTGCAACAGATGGTAGTTCTACAGTAGAAATTACAGGCTCTATCGCTTATGACCCTTATCATTTAATAAAAAATACAGCAGACCCAAGAACAGGTAATACTACAACATTTATTCCTTTTGCTAGTTTGACTGATGCTAATATGGTTACATGGATTACAAACTTATACGACAATGATATAAGCATGAAAACTTGTGTTGATTATGAAATTAATTATTTATTAACTGGGGAAGACCCCAACAGTTGTTATACCTAAAGGAGGTTATTATGGATAATAATATGGGAAGTGGTCGTTTTGGTGGCGACATGGATAGAAATGAAGTAGAAATGGACTTAAATAAGTTCATGGCTATGATTCAAGAAATCGGTGAACTTAAAGATAAAATAAGAGAACTTGAAGATGAAACCAATGTAAACCCTTGGCAAAAAGTAATACATTTAGCTAGAGCAGTAGAC
>Ga0181411_1000545_pt1 | contig 13640 bp, 19 predicted proteins | sample 34SPOviralmetaG_FD_130114 | JGI IMG/M metagenome (GOLD analysis project Ga0181411, IMG submission 130114) | Marine viral communities from the oligotrophic San Pedro Time Series (SPOT) site, San Pedro Channel, CA, USA - 34 SPOT_SRF_2012-07-09 | ecosystem: Environmental > Aquatic > Marine > Strait...
CAGTGATGAGCTAACTGGAGCCGACGCCGTTTATGTCCAGGAAGCAGCAACCCATATCGAGAAGCTCGAGGGAGAGATTGCTAGGCTAAAACTGACAGCGACTTTCTATCAGCGTCAAAGCCGAGAGCAAGCGCAATGATCCTCGCATATTATACCGCGTTAATCTTGGGATATAAAATTGACGGCGAGCATGTGACCGCTAGATTTTGGATGCACAGTTACGAGCAATGTCTGAAGTCGATGGATCATATCGAGACTTTATACGAGTACATTTCAGATAATATCGCTGGCTCTGACATTTACCTATGGTGCGAAAAGTCGGATGTTCTAAGCTCTATGGATAGCTCAATCAAACCTATGCCAAGGCCGCCAGCAAGCGAACGCTAATCCGCCATCTCTAAAGCAAGCTCGAGGGTGTGCTTATTTCGATAAGTCCAGCCTCGACCAAACGTTTCGAACGTTCGTAAACCTTCATAAAAATTCTGTCGAACGTCGTGCATCCCTTGGATCAGCTCCCGGGGATCATGTCTGTCAACTTCGGCCAAAGTCTTCGGTCCGATCACGCCATCTTTTTTTGCTTTAACAAGACCCTGGAGAGCTTTGCTGGACCGGCTTCCAGAGTTCACTTGCCAGTCGAAGACCGCGAGATCGAGGCCACTGGCGAGCTTGTCACATTGAGCCCGGAGCCAATAATTTTTCTCATAGATCGGCGCTACGTCCGCTTTTGTAAGGCGTTTCATCTCGCCATCGAGAACCTCCCGGCCGACCCATTGCTCGTAAGTACCTCGAGTAATACCTAGATTAGTTTCGCCACCGGGATCGGCTGGATGGTCAACATAGCCGCCCTCTTTTTGAAGGATGATCTCTAAACATTTATCAAAGTTTTTTTCCATTTTTAAACTCCAAATATAATCGGAAAACATTAGCGGCCGTATTGATCGAAACCGCAATTAAGAGAACGATCGCCATTTCATAGGTCATTTTTTGAGGTTCTCTCGAGCAACGCCTTTTGACTTCTCGAACGATCGAAGTCCTGAGACGCCGAGGAGGGATAGCGTCAATGTCATAAGCGCCCCGGTATCTAGCTCAAAAAGAATAATGTCGGGATACCACACCGTAACAACCCAATCGGCGATAGGCATAAGAAAAAAGTTTACAAATAAACCCAGAGCGCAAATCCAGAGGATCGCCGGGCGAGCTCCGGCCACAAACAAGCTCGGATGTTTCGAGGCTTCTAGATTTGCCTGGGCTTGGAGTGCAGCATTTTCAGCGGCCAACTTCTCAGACATTGTAGCTATCTCATGGGCGAGCATATTTTTTTGGTCTTTATCCTCGATGAATTTATCAAGCACATTACTGACCGAGGGAATTAACTTTTCAACTAAACCTAACATTATGATTTTGCCTCCGTTTTCATTGTTGATTGAGAGCGAGCGCTAAAGCCAAAATACGCGCCAACTAAACCTGAGAGCGATATATACTGAGCCATCAAAACGCTATCCGCTTCGCTCATTCTTGCCGGGTCTATGATCGTTGCGACTGTCACCGCTGCCATTAGGCCGATCGAAGCCCACGCCATGCGCCGCTTGTTTATTTGGTACGCTTTTTTGTCGGGGATCATTTCGTTCATCTTCAAACTCCTCTGCAAATTTCCTACAAATCTGGGGATCGCGAGAGATCATCCACACGATCCCATCTCCCTCGAGAACAAATTTATTTTTACGCTGTTTTAAAATCACTTTTTTATGTGAAGACAGACGACCTTATTATTCGAATTAGTCACGAGAACTTTGCTTTCCTCGAGAGAGATCGAGCAAGCCTCGAGGGTCGTGAAACTAGCAATGTGATAATGATTAAACTCGCCGCCAGCGCTCAGCATTATCCACAGCAAAACAAACATCAGAACCAGCCTAAGTAAAATCCAAGACCATATAAGCCACCAAAAAGCGCTATCGCAGATAAGACAATAACCGCGAGCGTCAAAAATGCTTCGGCTTTCTTTTGCCGGTCTAATTGGCGTTGTGCTTCCTCAGCTTTTCTCTCTTGGCGGATTTCTTTGCGAATGTTCTGGAGCTCTGTATATGCTGATAATCCGCGAGTATTTACGATTAACTCGCGAAGCTGTTCCTCAGCGTCCTTAGCGGCCATAGCGTCAAGATAGGTTGCTAATCCGGCCTCATTTGATCCAGCAAAAATACTATTTTTCTTTTTTGCGTGCTTTGCTTTTGCTTGGTCAACAGTATCAAAAAAATCAACCACTTGATTTTTAAGCGCATACAATTGTTTCCCGGCCTTTATCCCGGCCGACAGTCCGCCAAGTATGGAAATCGGGTCCATAACTTAACCCATGCGCGTGATGATTGTGACCAGCATTACGATGATCGAGCCGCTTGCAGTAAGCAAAATATTTTGGCTTAACTTAATTCGGCCGTAAATATCCTTGAGCTGTATTCTCACTGTCGTTTGTAGCTCAATCAATTCTTTCTCGATCGCGTCCGCTCGATCGTGAGCCGACGCTACTGTCCTTCGATCAGTCATTTGATTACCTCAAGCTAAGTCGTCTAATACTTCGATATGAAGGTAGTTATTGTTGGGGAAAGTCTCGATCGTGCCGTCCTGGTAAGTTACCTCGAACTCGCCCTGATAGCTCCCAATGGTATTTGTATCAGCTCCAACCCAATTATATTGAACGATCCCGGTGTTCGCCGTTACGATTGCAGCCGAGGCATCTACTTTCGCACTCGTTCCGGCCAGGCTTCTCATGTGAAACCGAACCGTGGCGTTTGTTAAATCGATCGCTGTTCCGCTCCCATTTTTAAGCGTTGCTCGTAAGCTCGGTACTGTGTCATTTTGCTTTATGAAAAAACTCATTATGCCGCCTCGTTAGTTTTATTTGTTAAGCTTGCGCTATTCGCTCCGATTGCAGCGATTTCAATACTGGTAATGTTATCAATGCCCTCGAAACGGCGCGTCCTGACAACTCTCAAATCTGTGTCTTGCCCAGTTAATCCGATCGAGCCAACGCCGGTAATTGGGAAGAACTGTGCTATCCCTAGTATTTGACCGCTGAGGACAAACTGCCCGGTCGAACCTGGGAGAGTAAGCTGTGGAATTAAGCTTACGTTCTCGCCGGTAAATGTGAACGAACCAGCATCGAGCGTAAGCAACGTCGTATCAATAAACTCAATTGACTGTCCGCTTACTGCAAAGCTTCCAACGTCTGCGATTAGATGCAAGCTCGCTTTAATGGCAACGTCTTCGGCGAGTAGTGAGAACGAGCCAGTCCCTAGACTTAGTTGATCCTCGACGTCAAAGTTGTTCGCTTGCCCGGTAACAGTAAATGTCCCAGTTTCGAGCGTCAATCTCTCGTGAATATTGATCGTTGCGTCTTGCCCGGTCAGCGTAAATTGACCGGCTGGCAATCCTTTAACAACGTCAACGTCGGTATCCTGGAACGTCAGAGCGAACGAGCCAGCCTCAGCGCTCAGAGCGTTATTAACAAATAGACCTACATCTTGCCCGGAGAGCGCATAAGAGCCGCCTAGAGCATCGACAATAGTATTCGGGAACGCATTGACGTCCTGACCAGTTAACGCAAATGAGCCAGCTCCTAGCGGCTTTGTTAACGCTTTTGTTTTTACTTGTCCGCTGAGCGCAAACGATCCAGCGCTTGCGTCTAGAGTAATCTCAAAGCTTGCTGCGTTGCCGGTCGTTGCAAAGCTACCAGTTCCAGCCTCGAGCTTTCTATTTATCCCAAAGTCTTGCCCAGTCAGCGTAAATTGACCAGTTGCCCCTGAGCGATAAAACTGGCTGACAATAGATTGCGGCGTGAAGATATACGTTAGCTGGGGAGCTGTTAGAACGTAAGCATTAACAAAGTCTAAAGTTTGCCCGGTTAGAGTGAATGATCCGCTGTCGAGCGCGATACTATGATTGAACGCAATGTCTTGCCCGGTTAGCGTAAAACCGCCAGCGTTAAAGCTTGCGCTACTATCAACGTCAATATCTTGAAACGTGAGAGCAAAGCTACCAGCGTCGAGCGTCAGTTGATATTCTTGAACTCCAACGTCGTCCGCTAATGCGGCGCTTGCTATAGGGCTAAAGCCGAGCATTGCTTACTCCTTAAGGTTGAACCGGCCAGTCCTCATCCGACAAATTCGGCCACGCGTCATCATCCGGCAAATTTCTAAGCTCGTTTCTGTAGGTCGCCCAAGCCGTCTTGTTCTCGTTGCTTAGTGGGCTGTCGTTCATTTGTGTCCAATCGGTATCAGCCAATAGCTTGTTGCGTTTAGTTCTATAACCTTCGGCTGTCCTTGCATCTAGCGTTGCCTGATACGCAGCCTCATGCTCTGCCTTGGTAGTCGTTACGCCATCCTCATCCGTAGTGTCAGAGAACATGTTTGCTGCTGTATACTTCTCAACCCAATCACCGTTAGCGTTTTGCTCAACGCCATCACGAGCAGATGTTTGATATGCTGTTGTCGTAGCGGCTGGGCTTGCTAACACTGGGTCTATATTCATACTATCGCACACGTTAGCGCCCCAGACCCTTGGCAAAGACATATTCGGAAAGGCTGCTCGCCATTCGCCTTGGCTCTTAACTTCGCCTGTTGTTCGTTCTCTGTATTCTGACATCAGTTGATACTCCTTTCGTCAGTTGATTTGTTATGCGATTGCGTAGAAGATGTATGATTGACCAGCAGCATTACCAGTAGTAAAATTACCGGCTACGGTAAAGCCACTACTGTGAGGATCAAGACGATCCTGACCAGTAATTTCAGCATCACTTCTATCTAAAACTAAATAAGGTTCATTACCTGATACGATCCCTCTAGCTGCATCCCAAACCGCCCAATTTTGAGTGTCAGTTGTACATTTTATAAGCACAAATCTAGCACCTGACGCAAAGCCACAATCAATAGTTTGGTCAGAATTCGACCCAGTATAGCTTCCCACCTTGGATACACCTGCTACGGTAGCGAAAAGGTAGGCTATGTAGCTTCCTCCAGAAGCGTTTGTGTGTGGACTATCACTTGTAGTAAAAACTGTTGAAGTTGGGGCTGTATTATACCAATGCCCACCTCCGTATGCTCCATGAGTTGTGTGTAAGCTTAAATACTTTGTTTCTGGGGCGCTTGCATCTAAATCTTTATGATAAACATACCAGTCTTTTGTTGTATCTCGTCTTTTCAGCCAAATCATTTCTGGAATTACTGTCAATCCATGCGGATGATTTCTAGGTTCTGTTGAATTTCCGTCCCAACAAACCACATCGAAATACGAGGGTGCACGCTTCCAATGGTAGTCGATTGCAGATTGATTGCCCCAAAGGTCTTTCCAGAATACTCCGTTTTGATGATCGAACTCCATGTATTGTGAATAGTCACCACTCTCAGCAGTGGTGGCGTTTGTTTTAAGAACTCTAGCTCCAGTTAACCTTGTAGCGACATAACGATTGGATATTTCTGCTCTTTTTGTTGTAAGCACCATGTCAGTTGTGAACCCGGGAGAAACAAGAACATCACTTGCATCGTTTGGATGATTAACAGGTGCAAAAACATTAGTCGCATCAGTAGGTGCAGTTAGTGGGCCTCTGCGAATTGCCATGTAGATGTAGTTGCCGCCAGATGCGTTGAAACTGCCACTTGTTGAAGCAAGCTGAAAGCCAGTAGGGGTAATCTTAAACCTTTCGCTACTTCCAGCCTCTGCATCTGTCAAATTGGCAGAAAGGTATTGATCTGCTCCACCAACAGGCATACCCCTCATTGCATCAAAAATAAACCAGTTATAACCAGCGCCACCAGTGTCTGTTCTTTTAATCATCAACCACTGAGGCTCAAACCCTAAGTCAATTACAGGACCAGTAGTAGAACCATTACCAGTGTAACTCCCACACTTAATAATATCTTGGTCACTATCAGGGCCGAACTCACCGTCATTATTGTGACTTGCCCAGAAATATCCAACAAAAGAAGCACCACTTACATTCAAGTACTCTGAAAATGTAACATAAGTAGATGTAGGTGGTATTACGGTTGAGTTATTAGGAAAGTCACCCCAAGCAAGGTGAGGTGAAGTGCTAGCGTCTGTAGTACTTTCTAATTGTAATAAACGTGTAGTTGTGCCATCGTAATGACCAGTCCACCACTGTCCTGTAGCATCAGTACGCTTAAAAAGCCAAAAGCCTGGCGTAGAACCTAAACTATGGGATATTTGAGTAGTAGCTCCGTTTCCAGTCCATGTCTGAACATCAAAAAATTTTTCGGCTTTGCGAAATGTCCATGAGACTGCTGTATCACCTGCATCATTCATGTTTACACCAGATGCAACAGTAAATCCGTCACTATTAAAAGCCGTAATACCCAGATTATTGCTTGCATAATAGGTGTTTTCTGCGACTGTATGATTAGCAAATATTGGGTTTTTTATACCTCTTTCGGTGTCGTGTAAGGCATGGTCACTTTGACTTGCTGATCTCTCTTTAATCCAAACCATGCCTCCTTCGCCAGATAGATCAATACCATTATTAATGGTTTGTGCCGAACTTGATCCGTCATATAGGGTTGTGGAAAACACCTCATCCACATCAAGCCCTGCACCCCCTGCCGCCGCAGCTCCTGCCGCCCCGAGTAATAGCTTTTTCTTCGTGCTCATCCGTTTATCCTAACGCTTGACCTGCCGTAAATCCTAGCCAGTTAGTCCCACCGTCTCGAGTGTAGAAAACAAAAAGATCCTTGGCATTTGCTGTTGCCGTTAGCGTTGGCGCTGTTGCGCTTGGGTAGTCAACGCTGGACGGCCAAGTAACAGTAAAGCCGCTCGCCGAACCATCCTGGATAATCTCTAGACTAAAAGAAAACGCCGTTCCGCTGGCCGGGGGATTGCTAAAAGTAAACGTGGTGTTTTCTGTCAGCGTATGACTGAAAGCGTTCCCAGCTTCACAGTTTATTGTCGTAGCGTTAGAGCTAGAAGTAACCGCCGCGTATGTCTCGTTGTAGCTGTCAACGAGTAGCTCTCCTGTTATATCAACGTCGCCGGTATAAGTAGCGCCTACTTTTGCATTAAGCTGCGTCTGGATTGCGCTTGTCACGCCGTCTAAATAGCCGATCTCTGTGTCGGATACGTTTGTTACGACCGCTTGCTTTGCGTCTAGCTGCGTCTGTATTGCGCTTGTTACGCCCACACTATGATTAAGTTGAGCCGCTGTCGCGCTTACTCCGAGATCGCTGAGAGATGATACAGTTGCTTTTGTGTCAATCTGTCCGCCCATCGCACTATGTGAGCCGCAATAATAATAAAGCGTATCGGGCGCGTCTTGCTCTAATATGACTTCAACATAAGCTCCAGCGCTTCCGGCTGTTCCAACGGTTGTTACACCAGTCGTATAAGCTGAGCCGCCGCCATGAGTACCATCGCTCGTTGTGCTCAGTCTAAATGGATGACCTGAGTTTGTTCCCTCCGACTGGTCGAACCGATAAACAACCGACGGCGTGAGATGCGTTAATAGTTGCTGAGAACCATCAATATAATATTTTCCACCACTAACCGTGACCGCTATATTTGCATATGCTTGAACCGCAAAACCACCAGCCTTTGATCCATCATGGACGACAATCGTATCCTTATCGGTATCAACTGTAATCTCTCCGACAACGCCGGTGAACGAGCTATGCTGGCTCGTCGTGCCGCGTCGGAATTGTACTTGCTTCGCCATCAGCTAAGCCCTCCATAATCATCTAAATTGTTTACTGTGCCGGTAATGAGGCCATAGTCTTCATCGAGGAACAAATCGGCGGCGGTCGCGGTAATCATAACCTTAGCCGCGCCAGCGAGCGTTATAGCGTTATTACTATTGCTACTCTCAGAAACCGTTCTTGTGAGCGTTGTACCGCTGTGAGTATATACGCCGGTTCCGATTTCAAAATTGCTTTGCTCTTCAACTAAATACCGAACTGTGTCGCCATCTGATACGCCGCCATTTGCAAACGTTTGATATCCGCTTTCGGCCGCGCCCAATGTAATAGCGCCTGTCCCGGTTGTAGACGTCGCAACTTTAACCCGGTTTGCTAGAACAACCATATCTCACCTATGCGAGCTGAAGCACACCATTAGCCGCTGAGAAATCGAGCGTTAAGCTGTCGCCATCGTTGAGAGTTAAAGAGGAGCCATAGTCGTAATATCCTATTAATGGATCGGCTGGAGTAGTTACTGTATCGTCATAAATATAAACGTATCTAAAAGGACCAGTTGAACCGCCGCTGGATGTCAGCGTTAAGTCTGCCAAAACTAGCTTGTAAGTTCCGCTCGCTTGAGTTGATGAAGAGGTCGTTACGTTTCGAGAGCTTAAGTTTGTATAAGAAATCTGCGTTAGATTTGCTAGAATACCGTTACCATCCGCCGAAGGATCAGAACTTTCTGAGCCGGGAGCAGTGTTAGAAAGCGCAACAACCACCTGATCGCTTTCGAGGTCCATATTGTGAACCGCATTTTTCACAAAATCATTAACTTTATTAAAGGTAGCCATTGTCGTTCTCCAATGTTGAGGCTTGCTCAGCGCATTTTAATGCAACTGAGACAGTTATAAAAATTTGTTTTTTTGATTAAAAAGCTAGTCCGGCTTATCCGGGAAGCTTGCATTCGAGGGATCGGAAACAGTTCCCGGGTAGTCCCTCAAATTCTGTCGATAGGTTGCCCATTCGGTTTTTTTGGCGTCAGTCAATGGACTGTCTAACGCTTGCGTCCAATCACTATCCGAAAGGTAGCCGTTACGTCTATTTCGTAATATTATCCAGGCCCGGGCAGTTTCACTTTCTGCAATATCAGTATCCGCTTTTCGAACAGGTTTGCCGTCAACGACGGTGTATTCTTTAGCTGGATAATCGCCTTCGATATTTGGTGTATTGAGATGGGCGTCTTCTTCTGACCCTGAGAAAACGTATTCGATAGCGCCAGTTTCATCATTATACTTGGTATATTTATTCATCGGTATCGTCTCAAAATTGTTAGCTCTAATTCACACGTTGGAGTTGTAATACCGCTAAGTCCAGAAATCTCGACTTTTATATTTCGTGTGCCAGAACTAACTGATTTACCACCGCTTAAAGTCTGCAAACCTAAAAGAATACTACCAGTTATATTTACGCCGGAAACCTGAGTGCCATCTATATATAATCTATAAGTTGCAGTGTCTCCCGATCCAGCCGATCCAAAAATTGTAAGGTTAGCTATGACTATTATACTTCCAGCATAAGCCATGCTTACATTAGTAGATAAATCGGTTGTTTGCCCATTTGTTAATGTTGTATTGGCAAAAGAACTAGTGCTTGAAATTGTTATACTATCGCCAGCAACCTTAAGCGTATCGACCGCCGCGTTTGCGATTTTTGCGTTTTCTATTACAGCATCATTTATCATGGCCGCTGAGGTAATTACACCGCTGGCCGCTAGCAACCCAGCGTCAATAGAATTGGCGACAATATTATCAGCGGCAACGACGCGACCAGATATTTGAGCCGCTCCAATAGTCCCGGTTAATTGGCTAAAATCAACGCTACCCGAACTTGCTACAGTGTTTGCCCAGCTTGATCCGTTCCAATAATATAGCTGTCCAGTCGTCGTTAAAAATACTTGTTGGTTTGTATAACTTCCCGAGGTTGGTAATGAGCTGACTGGCTCAATAATATCTTTGCCAGCATCGATAAATATTTGTCGAACACCGTTTGAAAAATCAGCGTCGTCTAGAAATGTTGTCGTCGCAGAAACGCCAGTTGTAAACGCCGACTTATTCCCGGTAAAATCTACTGACTTCAAAAAATAATGTTTCTCTTGATTAAGCCCTAAGTTCGTCCGGGTGAATGTGCTTCCAGAACTTGTTCCAACAAGCGACGCTCCCGAGCTTGTGTTTGAGGCGTTCTCATATACCTCGACAAAGTTAAAGTCGCTGTCCGCCGGGTTTGTCCATTTGATATCAATATACTTAAACCCACCAACGGCCGTAATTGATGTTGGTAATGCCGGAGCTGTAACGTCTCCGCCGCCGGTAAACGTAACACTAGCGAACGCGCCCTGTCGTCCATCCGTTGTGATCGCTCGAACTCTTAGCGTGTACTCAGTCCCATCGATCAACGGCGATAGCTCAATCGAGGTTTCCGGCGTTGTCGTCGAGTTATAATTACTGTCGGCTGTCGGCTTCCATTGTATTTCATAATGAGAGACAAAAACATTCGCTACGGCCGTCCAGCTTAGAATGACGCTATTGATAAACGTGCCGTCGCCTTGAGTTCGTCCGCCGCCATTTGCTGCAAGATTACTAATCGTTAATCCAGCGCCAGGATTTGGAAGCGTTGAATTGTTATTCGTAAAATCGGTTTCCTCAGCGTTCCAATTAAAAGCCGCCGAGCTTGTCTCTCTTAATGTCAAATTAATTTTCTGACTTGCGTTTTCGCCGTCATTAAAGAAGCGCCAGCCAACGACCTCAAACTCCTTAGCAGAAAATCCATATCTCGAATTAGTAATCGCAACGACGTCGCCGACCTCAACATCAAACGCCCGAAGACTAAAGTCCGCCGAAAGCGTGAGCTGTTCCCGGGAGCGGAATAGCGTCATTTTTGCCAACCGCTGAGCCATCGTTTTTGAAGTTGTAAACGGAAGCGGTAAGTCGATCGCGCTTTCAATATTGTTATCGTCGCTTATAAAAGTTGTCGATCTAATCTCCGGGTAGTCCGCCGAAATATAATCATGGCTTGCATCGTTGAACGTCCCTCGAACAACGTTAAAATTATTTCTCCTCGAGTGTTTCGTATCAAGTGTGATCGGTCCGCGAAAATCATCAAGCGTAAATGTTTCGACCGAGGCGTTATAGTCTCCGGCTTTTAAATGCCATTTGCCTTGCCCCCAAAATAATGAGCCCTGACAACTTGTCATAAGGTCCGCGAGAATATCTCCGGGCGATCGATCAAGTCTAATAACACCGTGGCTCTCATATCTCTTTTCAGTTCCCCCGGCGCTGAGCGAAACTGTTTCATCGCAGACATTGGCCGCTGTTGAAAATGCTGTCTCATTAATATCGCCGGAGCTATCCAGGCCATACTTTGAAATTAAGTAATCGCGAACGCATAAAGCGGCATTGCTTGAAAATGCGGTTGCTGAGCTTCGAGGATCAAAAACCTTTTTACCTTTTATTCTAGTCGTAAATAAAGGGACGCCCTGAGCGAATACGTTTTGATCGTATGCCATCCGAACATAAAAACAAGCTATGCCCTGACCGCGAAAATTTGTATCGTCGCCGGTTTGCTTATTAGCCCAGTTTGGCCCATCCGTTAGAGCTGCAAGAGTTGTATAAACGTTTTGATTACTGGCCCCGGTAAACTCTTTTATTAATATTTTTTTATTACCGTCCGCGTCTGCATAATCTGAGCCGGTAACAAATCCATCGCTATCTAATGTTACTGCGTCGTCGTTGATGAAAAATTGCTCGAACGAGTTTATCTCATGTCCGGCGACAGTCACGATCATATGTAAATATTCGTTATTCGTCCCGGTTGCTTCCATGTATGTTATAACGCCACCCTTTCGGATTTCGCCATATACTACATCTTGGACGCCAGTCGCGTCCCTCGTATTCACAAGCAAGCCTTGAGAAGAGCCAGCGCCAAAATTCGGTCTTGGCATTAAAGCGGACATTGCCCAGCTTGCAACTAAGGTAACGCCTATGTATGTCGCTGCATATGCTAAGAAAGCCGCCGTTCCACCAGCGGCCATTGCTCCCGGGAAAAAGTAAGTTGCTAAAACTTCGACGCGAGGAGCAACATCCCATCTTTTATGCCGCATAACATTAAACGGCTCGAGGCTATCTTTCATTGCTTAATCCATGCGTTTTCAATCCTCGCAATGCGAAGAAATACAAGTTTTCTTTTTCCTAGAAATGCCGCTTTATTTCCGAGCGATATTCCTAGAGCTTTGTTTATATCCCAGATATTCAATCCCGGAGCTGTTACGAGCGCACCTCGAGGAGCAACGCCCTCAATCCTTTTTAACTTGCTGTCGAGCGCCTCTTCGAGCGAATTAAATCCAAACTCCTTGATGAGCTCGGGCTTTCGCATATACAAACCGCCGGAGATATATTTGCCGGTCCAATCGTCCGCCCAGCCTTGTCCGTACATTCTTCGGAATGCTTCATTCGTAAACTGAAAACAATCGTGAACATGCCACATAAAAGCATCGTTGCGGACTTCATCGATGTATTCATTCAGCGCTCTATAATCATTCATCGACTGTCGATCGGCCCCAGGGGATTTGCTTATCAGCAAGCCGGGCAACCCATTTGAAAAACGTATCGTCGGAACTTGAATAACCCTCGGTTGCAATTGTTCCTTGATGGCTTTGATCGGTGTACCGGCGAACGTTTGGCCGCTCGAGTGTAATAAGTCTACTCTCGACACTCATAGAAATGCTGGAGGTTCCACCGTCATCGAGAATTGTCATTTTGTCCATGAAGCCGCTGAAGACTTCAACGACTGAGGTTACTCCGAGCACTCCCCAATATATTCGACAAAGCCGACCCTGGTAATCATTTGTCAACGCATATGTCACGATCGAGCTGTCGAGGCCGGAGAGAGTGAGGCTTGTCCCGACCGCTGTTAAATCACCAGTTTCCTCAAGCCCTTGTATTTCGAGGAGGCTCCCAGTTCCCAAATAAGTATTTGAGTTGATTGTGCGATCGCCTAACCCAGTCCAAAGTCTGAGCGTCGCTCCCTCGAACTGCAACTCGACGGCATAGTATGGTTCAATATCTTTTAGGTCGCCGGTCGGATTACCGTTATCGTAAAGAGCGTTGAGAAGTGTACTGTCGATCGTTCTCATATCGCCTCGACCGCTCCGAAGGTTATTCCATAAACAGCAAGATTATTGACGCTCCAGGATGCCTCGTTGCTCGATAATCTAAAAGCGCCGACCGGGGAGCTTAGATCGGCGGCAACGCCGGAAGCGCTTGCTCGAAGTGAGGGCCAAATCTCAAGAGTCCCTGAGCCCGAGCTGTCCTCGAGGACTTTGTAAAGCCGCGCTTGTGTCGTTGTGCCTAGCTGAAAATAATCCCCGGCCAGCAATGTTCCTGATTTTGCGACTGTAACCGATCGATCGCCAGCCGACCCGGTAATTGTTGCAGCGCTTGCTGTTCCTCGCGGAGAGTTGCGAAATGGGTTTCCGAGGAGGAATGTTCCAAACTGACCCCTTAAGGCTGTCAGCCATGCGCTCCACTTCTCAGCGTCCGCCTCTCGCATTGCTTTAAGAGTAATATCGGCCGACCACATTTCCCCGGCGTATGCGTGAGCTTGCCCGGTGAAAGTAAAAGGGGAACGAGAATAAGCGACTGCGTTAATTGCTGTCAAAGTAATATCTGAAACCGTGTTAGTTGCCGGAAGTGAAAGAGGGTAAGAAATCGCCATTAGTTGAAAGCCCTCTTATATTGTCCGCCCCTCATTTTAGCATCAGCGACAGCTCCTTTTGTCGCCTCAGCTATTTGAGGCATCATAGATTTTATTTCAGTTCTTACTGTTTGTTGAACGCCGGTCGTCACATTTATCGACTGATTGACGACAACGCCTGAGCCGCCGCCGAATGCGTTCATTGTCTGAGCTGGACTGAGC
>Ga0181411_1000546_pt1 | contig 13638 bp, 9 predicted proteins | sample 34SPOviralmetaG_FD_130114 | JGI IMG/M metagenome (GOLD analysis project Ga0181411, IMG submission 130114) | Marine viral communities from the oligotrophic San Pedro Time Series (SPOT) site, San Pedro Channel, CA, USA - 34 SPOT_SRF_2012-07-09 | ecosystem: Environmental > Aquatic > Marine > Strait...
AATTGTCCGACAGAAAGAAAAAACTTTTTGAGTTACTCATATGTTTTATATAAATTTTGTGAACTTTTAGGTGAAGATGACTTCCTTCAATACTTTCCACTTCTCAAGTCTAAAGAAAAACTTTATCAACAAGATGTAATTTGGAAAAAGATTTGTTATGACCTTAGATGGGAATTTATTCCAACTGTTTAGAACCTAAGTGCTCCAATAAAAATATAAATTTCAACTATGAATCAACAAGAAAACCAAGCCTTATTGGCACTCTATGAGCTCGAGTCTCATGTGTGCCCACACCTAGATAACATCAATCAAACGGACCCGGCTGTTCAGTACTGCATGGAACAGGCGAAGTTTCATTTGAAAACGGCGCATGAACTCCTGGAAGCAGCTGTGTTAAATCCGCAGACACGACACGATGATGATCTCGTATTTTATCAAAGGCTCGCGAGAGTTCTCCCGCTGATGGTCCTAATGCAAGTTTCCGAATCTCAATCTCCCGACCAGGTTGAAGAGGAAAATTTACCAGATACGCCAACCTCAGTCCTGTCAAGTCAAGATATTTTCGAGCCTGTTGATCCATCCCATCAGTGAGAGTCTTAATAGCCTTGAGTTCTAGTATCACAGTATTGTCTATGATAATATCAGCTCGTAACTGTCCGACAACATGACCCCTAAACCTAACCAGAATATGACGCTCAGATTCATACGGAATACCTTTCTCTCTCAGTATAACCTCAACCGCGTTGTGGTACACTCTCTCACTATAACCAGGTCCTAATTCAGAATAGACTTCTTTCACGATTTTCTCTATATCCCACTTCATTTATAAAGAAACTAAAAATTTCTCTATATATGTTAAGATGTCTCAGTCAGGTACATTTTTAAGAAATCTGAACAGAGGTGATACCGAGTTGAGAAATATCATCACTAAAATAACTAATCTGTCTTCATTCACACGGAATGTAAGAAATGATGCTGCAAGAAAAATACAAAAAGCCTGGAAAGTTGGACGGCGAAGAGAAGTTAGACGATTAATGCGGAACATTCAAGCTGGTCATGTTAACAATCTCGCGAAAGAGTTTGAAAAGTTCAATCTCGTAAACCGTAATAACTCTGGTAATGTCATCATGACTAACGTAGTACCCGTACGCTCTAAGAAGCGTAAAGCTACTAATAGCAACAGCAATGATGAACAAACAATGAAAACGCGTGGTCGGGAGGTGGAGCTGTCAAATCTTGAAATTGGTAGGGGTATGGGGTGTCAGTATGCAGGTATTCCCAGGTATATGAAGAGAGCTAAGAAAATGTTTGATGAGAAGAGCATCATTTCGTCATTTTTGGATTATAATATTGAAACGAATCAATACGGTATCGTTAAAAATATTCCCACAATTGTTAATCGTTTCGGTCGGATTTATAATTCCGGTTCGAGAATAGTCCCAACAAATCAAGTCCATTTTTTCATGGTTGGATTACGAACTGATAGCAATGGGCATGCAGTCAGTGTATTGGTTGACCCACGAGACCCCAAAAATAGAAGAATATGGGTGTTCGATCCACACGGTGAAAGGTCTAGAACTTCGATTTGGGGTAAGACTACACGTAAGAAGATTGTTCCAATTTTACAAAAAATGTTCAAGATACCTGGTCGCAAAGTCAGATATTACGGTGGTAGAGACCTCCAAGAGGGAAACACTCGGGGTGTGTGTACAACATTTTATGTGACGTTCATGGAAATGATTCCATACTTACTCAGTGGTGCTGCAACTATTAACCAAATTAATGAACTCGCTAAGAAAAACAGTATTGCCGTACGATCCTTTTACCTGAACTTCGCTCCAGAAACCGAGGGTCGGGTGATAGTTAAAAACAAGACGCGTTAAATTCTCAGTGTATAACAGGTAGTGTCAATGAAATTTAGAATAGTGCGCCCAAATATGGCAATAAGAAAGAAGAGAATAAAACTTTCTCGTGAAGTAGTTCATGATTTGAAAGAAGTGAGTAAGTTATCTTGTGTCAAACAATGGGAATTTGCTGGTAATATTAAATACAAAAATTTTGAGTTTAGTAAACCAAAAATTGTCACATCAAAAAAACGAAATCGTGTAGAAGGTCCTGAAATAGATAGAGTTTGGTATTCTGAAATGTCATTTCATACACATCCCGGTATTGGTTACCATGACGAGGTTATATGCCAGAATACACCTGTATTCACAACCCTCCCTAGTAATGCGGATTTCGAAGCATTTATCAAAGGGTTCCCTGAAATGCAAGTCAATATAATTTGTGATTCACACGGATACTACGTTATTAATATCCTTAAATCGGTATACATGAGGGCATCACCTTTACCCGAGGCTGTACACGAATATATGAGAAAGGTGCGTAGTACACCATTCATGCGTATTTGTGTATTTTCAGATAATGGAATTGAATATTTTCAAACAACTATAAAAAATTGGAAAAGAGAAATTAACGACTATGTTGATCCAGAAATGATGAAACTTTTTGGAATATCAATTCGTTATTATGGATATGACGATGACCCCCCAATTGTTACCGTCTATCGGGATATAGACGTAGCATAGAATCCTCTAATTCATCAACCTCATACCAAGCCCAATGACACTCCGACGAATCCTTATCCATTTCACACATCTCCTGTGCTTCTTTTATCGCTTCTGTGAAGCGTAAACGAAGTCTCAGATTCTCCTTGATTGGTCTCACCTCTACGATACTTGGTCGTTGGTATATAGATTCAAGGACATTCTTACGAGTCTTTGCTAGTTTTATTTTGTACAGACTATTTTCAGAAAAGGTAGCCACACACTTCATCTAATATATGAGGGTATTAAAGTTTTAAGTTTATAATTAGATATAAGATGCCCTCTTATAACGTTGAACCCTGTACGTTTATCTATCGTGTATCCTCCCTCGCGAAGGTCGTCGATGGTGATACTATTGACGTGAACATCGACTTAGGTTTTGATGTATGCACAAAGCAGCGTGTCCGTCTTCTAGGTATCGACACCCCCGAATCCCGTACTTCTGATAAGGAGGAGAAGGTCTTTGGCCTTCTCTCTAAGAAGAAGCTCAAGGAATGGTGTCTAAAGGCGGTCGCATCTGAGAAGGATGATATTGAAATCGAACTCAGATGCCCAGAGGCGGATTCTAGGGGTAAGTTTGGACGTGTACTCGGAGAGGTTTGGGTTTCTGAAGATGGAGTATGGACCAATGTGAACAAGTGGTTGGTTGATGAGGGATACGCCGTACCATATGGTGCACAGAATAAATCCCTTGTTGAGGGACTTCACCTAGAAAATCGTAAGAAGCTCATTGAACGTGGTGAGGTTCAGGCATAAGGATACTTGTGCACCCATAAATTACAAACCCATTTCTCCCCGGACTTTACAGGTTGCCCACCATGTAAAGCATCGGACGTATCGAATCCATAGTTATCCAATGTATGGAAGAATAGCGCGTCACCAGTTTTGAGTTTATATTTTTCTTTTATAACTGGAAAAGCTGTTTCACCCCCTTCATAATCATCATTGAGAGCTATAATAAAAGTATACAACCTCTTATTTTTGTCTTGATAGAATACATCTTGGTGAGGATTATAGTATCCACCCTCATTGTACCGTAAAACTTGAAGCTCTTCACAATTTTCGATGGGTCTATCTATACGACTGACACAACGTTCTACTACGCTTTTAACAATAGGGTCTTCGGTACTAAGCCACGCCGTCTCACTTTTTCGTATTTTTTCATTAACCCTTCTATCCTTATCCACAGTTGACACCTCCAATTTACTTTTTGCACTTTGTTTAATATGAGTACATTCCTTTTCAGTCAAAAAATTTTCGATTACCACCGGTTTGGGATATGTGGGAAGTAGGTAGACCAATAATACAATGAGGAACAATAGAATGACCATCTTACTGTAATCATAGAATTAATTTTCTAGGAAATGCAGAGTTATACCTTTTACGAATTACATAAAATATTTCATCACTATAATCGACAAGTTTTTCCATGATTTTGATTATTTCATCGTGTTTTTCTGGATAAAGTATATATTGTCTTAGAAGATCTCCACCAGTATTAGATATCATTTCAAATATTTGTGAAATATCTCTTGACTTATCTAGAAACTTTTCTTGTCGTTGAAGTATCGTTTTGAAATACTCTTCACTCATCTCGTTTAACATGTAAGATATTCTAAGTTGCAGATTATCTGGGGGTTGAAGATCCATAAACAATAAATCACGCTCACATTGGTATACAATTATAGCAAATGAGAGTATTTTGTTCGATGCATCAACTGATCTAAGTTCTCTAAATGTCGGTGTACCACCACAAGGTATGTCCCCATGTTCTCTAGATGACATCGTCTTCTTTTTGAACTCTATGAAATGAGGGTTATGGATACGCCCAGTTTCTATTTGACCAGTTCGCCAGTCAAAAGCTGTATGACAACTTGTACACCACATCTGTGCACATCCACTTGTTTTATAAATAACTGTACCACATTTAGGACATGATTTACTATCCCTATTTAAAAGTTCCATGGTTTCGACTGTTTGTGGATCACATTCATGATCGTCTGTGAGTAATTCGTTACATTTTTTACAGTAGTGTTTATCACACAATCCACAATACCATTGTTCATTTAGAAAACCTTTACAGTCCTCATGTGGACATTGACGAACAAATGTTGTATCTCCATGATCAACCCCATTTGAACGTAGTTGTTCTAAATGTCTCCATACATTTTCTAATTTTCTATAGAGATCTTGAATTTCTCTCATTATTAGAGGGTTTTCATCTGGGTAATTGTCGTGTCTATAATGTAGTTCTAATAGTTGTACTCTTTGAGTATCTAGTATGATTCTTAGTTTCCTCATTTGAAGAATTCTCTCAACCTCAGGTTGTGTCTCTGGCATTCGTGCTTTTTCTCTTTCGAATAGTACGACCTCACGGCGTCGCTTGAGTTCTGTATTTCGAAAATACTTTGTACAAAATGAATCTACAAATTCACGGTTCCATAGAGTTTTACAACCCATACAATGTGGGTCTTCAAATGAAGAAAGTATATATCTTTGACTACATGAGCGACAACTTGATAAATCACAAAAGGGACAGTCAACTTTTTTATGATTTATCTTGTTGAATTTCTCACAGCATACATCGCATGTGGACATTAATATATAGACGTTTTTTTTCTTTAAATTACAATCCATCTACAAAACTAGCAATAATCTCCATTGCATCCTCTCGACCGTACACAGTTTGTGTAAAAAAAAGAGTCATTTCGGCCTGTCCGTATGACAAGTATGTATCCCGATACTTTTCATATATGGATGCGAGACCATCAAGGTTATTGTCGCACCAATTCTCCACATCTTCCTCAGTCATATCGCGGTGAAGACCCTTCTCGATGAAATCGACAACCTCGTCGCTGAGAGGCATGTCGGTAATCACGGTACAGTCGTCGTCGGGGTGATTCATTTTAGTTACTTTTTACATATTTTTGAGTTTACTTAAGTTTATTGTACTCCTCTTTTGCATTTTCATATGCTTTTTTGACTTGACCGATGGTAGCTGCTCTTGTGATTCTACCCTTGAATGTCCTTTTCTTCTTTTCCCAATCTTCACGTACCCTGTTAGTCGTCCCCTTCGCCAACTTTTTCATCTGGGTGTTGATTTTAGATGTGTAGCTACCCCTTTCCATGAGAGTTGGTGCTTTGTTGTTTTCTTTCTTTTTGAGAGCTTTATTAGCCAAATTCAAAATATTATTAGCTGCATTCAACTGTCTTTTCATATTGTTGGCTGCCTTCTTCTTGGCTTCCTCATTGGCTGCCTTCTTCTTGGCTTCTCTTTCCGCCTTCCGTCTAGCCGCGTTTTCAGCTTCCTTCTTTCGTTGGGCTTCCTTAGCCTCTTCCTTCAATCTCTTTTCCTCTGCGAGTTGATTCTGTATCACCTTATTAGCGGCTATCGCCTCGTTCCTAATCGCTTTCATCTTATTGAGATTTTGGTTCTTGAAAGCGCTGTTAAGTCGACCCTTGAATATAGTTTTCTTATTTTGAGGTAATTGTTTGAGTGAGTTGATAGCAGAAATCAACGGTTTCTTATTTTCATTGGTAAGTTTTTCAAACGTGGGGTTGTTTTTCAGGTTTGGTTCGAATGTAGGGTTAGGTTTCATGTTTTGTTTGACATTGTTGTTAGAATTGGAGTTGGAGTTGTTGTATATAGGCTTTGGTTTTCCATTGATGATGTTATTGTTATTGTTACCAAGTCTCAAACCACCGTTGAAGCTACCACGTTTATTGTTAGCTACAGCCTTGTTTAGTATACCCTTCACAAGGGGTCCAGTAGTGTTAGAAATCTTCTTGTTCACTCCATTTTCAAAGAGCTTACGTGTATTGGCAACCTTTTTATTGAGTTTCATCACCATGTTGGCATATTCAGATTGCTCTTTGCGTGTGAGTACACTCTTCTTGATGTTATTCCTCAATTTAATACGATTGTTTAAGTTTTTATTGAGAATATTGAGTTCTGTTATCGTCTTAGCATTTATAATAGCTGGGCGCCATTTACCTATCCTACCCATAAACTTGGCAACCTCCCTTTCGGTTTTGTTAGTTAAATTCTTTCGCCTATTCTTGAGTTTCTTGTTCTCGACGTTTTGCTGACGCTTACCCTCATTATTGAGCTGCTTGTTTAACTCAGCAGCTGCGTTAAAGTTATTGTTGTTGTTCTTGTTCTTGGCAGCCCTGTTTACACGCTTACCCTCATTATTGAGTTGCTTGTTCAATTCTGCAGCGGCGTTGAAATTATTATTGTTGTTCTTATTCTTGGCACGATTTTGACGCTTAGCTTCATTATTGAGTTGCTTGTTCAACTCGGCACTGGCATTGAAGTTATTGTTGTTTTGAATTTTGTTTTTGGTATTTTTATTCAACTTAAACGTGTTATTAGACGCGTTTTTGAAATTGTTTCCAGCCGCATTTTCTTTGTTGGGTTCTTCTTCTATAGTATTTAGTTTGTTGTTGGGGCCCACGAACTCTGTGTTGTTGGGCTTCACATTACCGTTAGGCTTCGTGTTGTTAGCATTGTTGTTGGGCTCCACATTACCGTTGGGCTTAGCATTGTTGTTGGGCTTCACATTACCGTTAGGCTTAGCGTTGTTGTTGGGCTTAGCATTACCATTGGGCTTCGTGTTGTTAGCGTTGTTATTGGGCTTCACATTACCGTTAGGCTTAGCGTTGTTATTGGGCTTCACGTTATTTTCTTTTGGTTTACGCTTATTCTCAGCCAATTGCTTAGCGTTACGCCTAACCTCTAAAGCGGTCTTGGCCCTGTTAAGTGTTTTGTTGTATTCAGCATTTGGTATGAACTTCATGGTTTTGGTACCGGGTACGGTAGTGGAGTATCCACCAAATAATCCCTTCTTATTAGTTGCATTCATCTTGTATACTTCATGGTCTTTGTTTCTCTTATTGGTAAGAGCATTTACAGATATAGTATTCATCGCTTTACCGTTAGCGAAAGCTTTCACATAGTTCTTAGAAATGGCCAAGTTTGTAGAAAGCTTTTTCAATAATTGTAAATCAGCTTCACTAGCCGTCTTTTCCGCGAGTTTGTTTTCAACTTCCTTTTTCATGGCATTGTAATTTGTTGGGTTTACATATGCAATACGTCTCTTACCCATAAACATGGGATTAACTTCGTTACGGAGATTCCTGATAATCTTATCTTTTGCAACTTTGTTGAGAAGAGCATTTTTGTTGACATTATTAATAGACTTGTTTCCTTTGAAAGCGGTAAGATACACCTTATCCACATTGGGTAATTTCAGTAAATTTTTCTCAATGTTCGCAACTCGTTTGGATTCTTCTTTGATTTTCTTAGCTTCTTCTTGGCGTTTACGTAATTCTTCACGAGCAGCCTCTTTCTTGGCTTCAATTTCTTCACGTTTTTTGGCCTCTTGTTCTTCCTTCTCAGCCTTCTTACGATTTTTCTCGATTTGAGCGCTGTTATTCTTGTTGTTGACCACGTTGTTGTTGGGCTTCACGTTACCGTTGGGCTTCGTGTTGTTAGCGTTGGTCATGATGGTATTTCCGTTATTGTTCTTGTTGTTAGCGTTAGCATTAGTCATGATGGTATTTCCATTGTTGTTCTTGTTGTTAGCGTTAGCATTGGTCATAATGGTATTTCCATTGTTGTTCTTGTTGTTCACAGGCTTATTGGGCTTGTTGTTCACAGTGTTGTTACCTACACCGGTGTTCACCTTATTGGGTTTGTTGTTCACAGGCTTATTGGGCTTATTGTTGATAGTGTTATTACCCACACCAGTATTGACCTTGTTGTTCTTGTTGTTCACGGTGTTGTTACCCACACCAGTATTGACCTTGTTGTTCTTGTTATTCACAGTGTTGTTACCTACACCAGTGTTGACCTTGTTGTTCTTGTTGTTCACAGGCTTATTGGGCTTGTTGTTCTTGTTGTTCACAGGCTTATTGGGCTTGTTGGGTTTCTTGTTGTTGGGACCCACAGGGGCTACGGGCTCTCCGAAACCATTTGGTTTCTTGAGAGGCCCTTGAGCTACAACTGGTCCATCATTCTTGTAGTACCCTAGACCCTGATTACCAGTCTTGAATACATAACCTGGTTTTGCTTTGTTGAATTTATTAGCTTTAATGAAATTCTTATTATTGTTCTTCGAACCACCAAATAAACCACCAAAGAATGAAGTTTTCTTCTTATTAGAATTGACGAAATTAGGGGTTTTATTTCCCATCATTCCTGTAAACATGGGTTTGGGTTGGGACATATTCTGTTGATTCTTCGCAAAGTCCGGTTTGTTCATTGTCGCGAACAAACTTTTATTTGGGAATGAAACCTTAGAATTGGGTTTACTGGAAGCATTATTTGATAGGTTATTAGATCCCCCACCACTGTTAAATGCAGAGTTGTTGAAATTTCTATTTCTATTTCTATTCACATTATTACCAGTGTTGTTAAAACCTGTATTTCCTGTGTTGTTCAAACCTGTATTTCCTGTGTTGTTCAAACCCAGGTTGTTCCCACTGTTTCCAGTGTTGTTCAACCCTAAATTATTCGCTGCTGCGTTGTTCGCTGCTGCGTTGTTCAACCCCAGATTGTTCACTGCTGCGTTGTTCGCTGCTGTGTTAGATTTACTGGATAAGAGACGCTTTCTCGAGATTTTAATAGGTTCATGAACATTCATGTACCTCAAGCGCTTACCGATAGCATCAAAAATTTGATTCTTGGTCATTTGCTCGGTCTTCACTAGACCAACTTTACGTGCAATTCGCTTTAAGTCGGTACGCTTCGACGAAGAGTCGAATAAAGTATCAAAATCTTTAGGAGTTAATGGCGATTTCTTATCGATTAAATAACTCATTTTCGAGTCTAAAACCAGAGGGGGTAGGGGTAACTTTCCTCCCTGGATGTCATCGTAGACTTGACATATCTGTTCTCTTGTCAGTTTAATAGAGTGCCCAGTATTCATCTTAATGAGTTTTCTGAGATCGGCTATTTCCGCGTTTGGATCACACGTGTCCATTTTATATATTAAACTGACAAAAAAGTTTTGTCTGTAGAAATCTACATTTATTTTAGTTCCGTTATATAGGTTTCTTTTTTCTTATTAGAAATATTAGCGTTTTTGACAAACTTCTTAAGATTTCTGGTTATACCATTAAGTGGTGCTTTTGGTGATTTTAGTTTATCCAGGTACGTCTTTTTATCATTAGAATTTAGGGGTAATTTATTCACAATTTTTTCAAGTTCTTCTTTCTTAATTCTGAAAGCTTTGGCTGCTTTTGTACGATCTATCGCACGCTGACGGTTGTTAGACTCTCTCTTTATAGTAGCCTTTCTATTCATAGTTTTTCTCATTTGGCTTCGAAGTCTCTTTACTTGTTTTCTCTCGGATAGAATTCGAGCCTTTCGTTTTAAAACTGTTAAATTTTTAGTTTTGGCACCTACACTTCCTTCAATACGTTTTAATTCTTCGTTAGTTAGGTCTAGAGTGTTAAGATATGTTTTGAGTTCAGCTTTGAGACGACCACCCCGACCCCTTGCATTTTTAACTAGAATTTCAGAAGCTTGTATCTTTCTTTTAAGGGCGTCTAAATCTGTGTTAAGTTTTACAGACATAGCGAATGTTCTCTTCATACCAGCTGTGATAGTGGTTTTGTTCATGAAAGTTCTAATCTCAGTTCGCTTTTTATCCACTGTTTCAGCGTTGAGTTCACGTCTAATTTTTTCAGCCTCTGAACGTATCACCTTAGCTGTTTGGGGTGTGAGTGTATTTGTAATCTTTTTAAGGATCGGTGTATCTTTATTTCCTAATTTTAAAGACACCACATAATTTCGGGTTTGTTTTTGTAAATCTAACTGTTTTCTTGCCTTTTGGTCTACCTGTCTAGCTTTCTTGATAAGTATATTCAGGTCTCCTGGTTTATCCCTGAAACGTTTAAGAAGTTCAGTTTTAACAGCATCGGTTAAAATAAGCGTCTTCATTGTTTCGGTGAGGGATTCTCGATTTCTTTGTTTACGTAAACCAGTCGCGTTCAATTTTGACATGGTTAACGTCTTTTCTGGTGTTCTGTCAAATATGTTTAAAATCTTAGTGGTGTTAGTTTCACTTAGACGGAGGGATTTAAGATGATTGGATAATTGTACACGTTCATTAGCTCTTTTTTCATCATTCCTCTTCTTTTTCAGTGCTTTAGCTTTAGTTTCAGATGACAACACAGTACCAGGTTTAGTGTTAAAATTTTTAAGTATCAGATTTCTATCAGCTTCATTGAGTTCTAGTGGTTCAATGATTTTTTCAATTTTGAGTCTATCCCCGGCAATCTTTTCTGCGACTCGAGTATTTTTCAATACTCTAGCCTTGTTCAACATATTTGCAAGTGTACCGGTGTTATTGAATTCATTCATTATGGTTTTTTTATCATTTACATTCATGTTAAGTTGTGTTTTCATATAATCATAAAGTTGACGCCTTTTATTTTTGTATGCCTCTATAGCTCGTGTCTGTTTGAGTTCTGTAACCTTCTTTAACATTTTATCAATTGGTATATTCTGTGTAATAAATTCTTGTAAAAGTGTTGTTTTATTTTCTTGTGTCATATTTTTTACTGCATTTTGAAGAGATGCAAATTCTTGATTTCTTTTTCGTTCAATTGCATTCATAAGCTTTGCCCTCACTTCTTCACCTTTCTGTAAACTGTTAATCTGACCTGTATTTATATTAGCCTTGACCCCACTTTGTAATACCATATTTGATATCTCTTTACGAACAATACCTATATATGCATTAGAAATATCACTATTTAATTGTGCAACATCATTAGCATTTTTAATATTCTCGATTCTTTTATTACGTTTCTCATCCATGGGTAACATTTTAGCGCTATTTTTCAGTCTCACCCTTTCATTCTTCAAAGCTTTTAGTGTGTTAGCTTTAGACACATGATTATTTATATAGTTTGGATACTTGTTATAGTTGTTAAGTAATTTCTTGACTTTCTCGTTACTAGAATTAAGACCCAAATTATTAGTTAAATAAGTTTTGAAAGCGTAATTCTGGTTAAGTTTAGCCGCCTTGATGATATTCTTTTGAGCGTTTTTCATACCTTTCAGATTTTCGACACCCGCCTTGAGAGTGTTTAAATTTACCGCACCTTGATTGTAATTTCTAAGAATTTGAAATTTATTGACCCGATTGAGACCAAATTTAATGGTGTGATTTTCAAGTTCTTTTCGTCCTAGAGCACGGGGTTCATTACGAGTTTTAATCGCCATGTTTGTAGCAGATTTCTTAAGTGGTCCAAAATCGACCCAGAAACTGCTGAGTGCTGTAGTAATTTTTCTTCTGTTTTCTGGTTTTAGTGTTAATCTATCTAAATAACTAATTAATTCTTCTTCTATTTCAACCCATCTTTCTTGCGTACGCATATTTTTTATAACCTGTGCTTCATTGAGTAAAGTATTTGATGCGATATATGTTTTTGTGTATTTGTTCACAATGTGTTCTATATTCGATTCATCAAGTTCATATTTTTGGAGTTCTTCAATTAATTTTGGTAATCCCTGCTCTCTCTGTGCCCTGAAAATTTTAATAAAACGTTCATTTACTTCCTTCTTTATCGTATTGATTGGTTTGTTGTAGACTGTATATTGTTCTATGAAGTATACATGATCATTTGGTGGCAACCCCACATTTGTCATATGACCTACGAGTTCGTTAATTTTTTTCTGTTTAGTTTCCAATTGACGAACATAAGCTGTATTTTTCGTGTGCGCGAGTGCAGTGAGATTTTTCATATTTTTAGTTCGTTTGTGAATAGCAGATTTGATCCCTTGTGAAACATTTTTAACATCTTGTATGGTATTTATACTACCAATTTTAGATACCAAAACTGGACCGACATTTAATGTCGCGGCTATAGCATAAAGCTTATTCTTCGTTTCCTGTTTGACCATTTCTTTTGCCATGTTAAGTGTGTTTAAATTGCTGATTTTGGTTAAATTACCTAACGCACTAATGTTAGCTTGTAAAGCAAAATTTGACAGTTGTTTTTTATTATTTTGAATTTTCTTTTTATATGCATTTTCAATCTTTTCACGCGCACCCTTCACATTATTCGTAATATTCAAATTCAGAGAAATTCTCTTAGCCTTTTTAGTTAAATTATTCTTTTCAGCTTGGAGATTCTTTTTCTTTTGTATGAGGTCATCAACTTCCTTTTTTATGTTAATGAGTGAAATATTAGTAGTCTTGAATTTATTTATGAGTCCTGTTTTATTAATATTTTTAAACTTAATGTAAGCACCAAGTTCGCTAAGTTCCTTCTTTCGTTGAGTATTTTTAAGATTCTTCTCTAATGCAACAACATCTTCACGCAACTTGGGTATATCAACCTTTACCAATGACATTCGGTTAATAAATACTTGCTGTCTGTTTAAAGGGAGTGTACTTTTCTTGACGAATTCTATGAAGTTCTGTTTATTCTTTGTGAGAGCTTCAATATTCTTTTGTTTTTTGGTATCATTCATTTTAAGACCAGCATTTTCAATTTGTTTTTTGAGAGGGACAAGACGATCTATGAACACGAGTGAACTAATGGCTCTAGAAAAATCAGAAGAGACATTCTTTTCATTGGATAGTTTTGCGAGTGCAACCTTACTAGCCTCAACGATATCTAATTTAACCGCGTTCAGTTCAACCTTATTTTTGATAGCTGCGATACTACCACTGAATGAACCCTGAATACCAATTTCATTTACAATCTTTTTCAACACATCTTTTTCATTATTGATCGTATTGACACGTTTCTTTTCACCAGTTTTTTCGATTGTTTCTTTCAAGGCGTCAGCCTTTTCTATTGTGTCCACAGCCGCGATCCGTTTAGAAAAGTTTGCAGCCACCTCAAGTTTTTTAGCCAATTGAGAAAGTTCACCCTTTCTCACACCAATTGTTCGTTTTCCAGATACTGTTTTTAGACGTTTTGCTTCTTCGATAAGTTTTTGTACAGAATCTTTACCTGGTTTAAATTTAGACATAATCCCAAGTTGTAAAGTCTTACTAATACCAAT
>Ga0181411_1000553_pt1 | contig 13597 bp, 18 predicted proteins | sample 34SPOviralmetaG_FD_130114 | JGI IMG/M metagenome (GOLD analysis project Ga0181411, IMG submission 130114) | Marine viral communities from the oligotrophic San Pedro Time Series (SPOT) site, San Pedro Channel, CA, USA - 34 SPOT_SRF_2012-07-09 | ecosystem: Environmental > Aquatic > Marine > Strait...
GCAACCAACATCGCTGCTGGTTCATTCAAGATCACCGTTGCGAACCTGTCTGCAGGTTCACTGGGAGAGGCAATTGTCCTTTCTTTTGTAGCTCTGAAGGGCGCAAGCTCCTGATGGGTTTATTCGCTTTTAGGCGAATGAAGGAACGCGAGGCTGCTGCGCAAGCGGCGGCCTTAGCCCCTGAAAAGCCAAAATCAAAGACTTCTAACGTGAAGCCCGATGGCAGTATCAATCGACGCAACAGCGGGCGGAGCAAGCGCCAACAGCTACATCACGCTGGCTGAGGCTGACGCCTTTGTTGAAGCGATGGTGCTTGGCACTGATGCGAACAAGTGGGGTTCAGGCAACACCGATAGCCGCAACCGTGCTTTGACGGCTGCAGCACAGCGGCTCGACCGCGAAAGATTTTTAGGCGCACGCGCCACTGACACACAAGCACTGCAATGGCCGCGTACTGGCGTGCGAAAGCCCGATACTTACGTCAATACTTACGCGACCGGGTTTCCGTTCCGCATATCCGACGATTATTTCACCGACACCGAAGTTCCTGATCAGGTCAAGCGTGCTCAAATTGAGCTTGCTGTTTACTTGCACAGCAACAAGGATGGCATCAGCCTTGGCGGCCTCGAAGACTTTAAGAACGTCAAGATCGGCAGCCTTGACGTAACGCCTGACAAGACTGGTGCTGTTGGTGCAGATCGCATCCCACCAATGGTTGAGCGTTACTTGACAGGGCTTAGAATTAGCGGACCAGGCAACATCGCAATCAAACGGAGCTGATCAATGGGCATGGGTTATTCGCCGTCAAAGGCAACAATCATCACTGATCAAGCTGCGCACACTGGCAGGTTTTACAAGGTAGAAGCCTTGAAGAACTCAGTCATTGCCGCGATGACTTCTGAAGGCATCAAAGAAAACGGATCAGGTGCTCCGTCTGCGATTGACATTCATCACGGCGCTTGCATTGAAGGCGTGATTTTTACTTCAATTACTTTGACCTCTGGTCATGTCGTTGTTTATAGCGTCTGATGGGACTCGCTCAAAAGGTTGGGAACGCGGCCAAAACAGTTATCTCAAAGTTTGGCGGTGATGTGACGGTTCGTTACGTTTCTGCGGGTAGCTATGACGCCACAACCGGCGAAATCGTTGAAGGAACCAGCGACACCGATGTCAAGGGTGTCCTGGAAGATGTAGGAGTGCGCGAAGTGAATGAGCTTGTACAGCAAGGGGACAAGCGTTTAACGGTTGCCGCTACTGATTTGCCATCAGCGCCAGGAACTAAAGATCGCGTTGTGATCAGCACAATTGTGCATCAAATTATTCGTGTTGAAACGACGGAGCAAGACAACACGGCGATCACTCACGAATTAATCCTGAGGGCATAACGATGGCACGTCAGATCAGGATTGATCAGATTGCTGACCTGATGGAAGAAGAAGTGCAGCTTGTCGTAAAGCTGACTGCACTTGAATGGGCGAAAGGAGTAAAAGAAAAAACTCCGGTTGACACGGGTCGGTTGCGCAATGCGTGGCAAACAAACATTGGCAAGTTTGAAGCTGAAATCACGAACAACGTGGAATATGCGGAACCAGTTTTGTATGGCAACAACCTGCCACCATCTTGGGGGGGCGATTACAAGACGCGCCAAGGAACAGTCCCAGGCTTTCCTGATTTAATTGGCAAAGAAATTGCCGTTACCCGCGTTCCTAGATTCATTGCAGCGTTTAGGAGGCGTAATTAATGGCTGCTGCTGATCTCAATGCAATCAGGGCCACCATCGAAGGCAGGCTTGCGACAGAACTAGCAAGCAGCCCACCAATCCCTGTTGTTTTCCACAATATGGCGTTTGAGCCAACGCCTAACTCATCGTTTGTTCAGTGCCTTGTCAGTTTTGGTGCAAACGAGTATCTAAGCCAAGGGCTGACAACTAATTCCCAAAACAGAATTATCGGAATTGTCACCATCAATATCTTCTCTGCCAAAGGTGTTGGTCCTGGAGCCAATTTCGTCATCGGCAAAAGGATTCGAGACCTTTACAATAGGGTCATCGTGTCGGGGATTTTCTTCGACGCTGCAACAGGTCCAGAGGCACTGCTTTCAGCAGCACCCGAGGGCTACTTCCAAACCCAGGTCCGTGTGACCTTTGAATCCATCGAGGAACTCTGACCATGGCTACAATCCGAGGCGAATCTGGTTCAGTTGAATTTGAGACCGGCAGCGGCGCTCTTGCCACTGTTGTTGGTACTCGCAGCTGGAGCCTGTCAATCACTAAAGAAACCCTGGACACTTCAGTTCATGGGAACACTTTTCGCCAATTTGTTGGCAGCATGATTTCTGGCTCCGGAACAGTTGAACTGGTTTACGACCCAGATGCAACGGGCCAAGCCGGTTTCATTGAAGACATCATCAAAGCAAATGATGCCGCTGATGCTTCGTTCGAGTTGTTCACCACCGGCAACACAAACGGCACTGATTCGGTTGCCTTTGGCGGGATTATCACTGACATGGAAATCACTTCAACTGTCGGCGAGTTAGTTGTTGCTAGCTGCAACTTCATCACCAGCAGCACCATCACTTCTAACCTTGAGTGATGAGGCTATAGTTTAGATGACAAATCTGTCGTCTAAATGCCTGCTGGAAATCGCACCGTTGATCTGCTGGTTGGGGCTTTCGACCTCAACCAGCGCCGCAAGTTCGAACTAAAAAACGCCGACGGCCAGAAAGTTGTAGATCTGTTTTTCAAACCGATCACACGCGCTGACCGCAAAAAAGCGCAAAGTCTTGCTGGCACTGAAGAAGCATTAGACATCAGCACGCAGATGCTGTGCCAGATGGCAGAGCTTGAAGATGGTGCTAAAGCTTTTGCTGCTGCGGACGCAGCCAAGCTTCAGCGTCAGCTTCCTGAATCTGTATTGAACGAGATTGAGCTGTTCTTGTTTGGCCTCAGCGAAGAGGCTGACCTTGAAGAAGCAAAAAACGACTAAAGCAGGACAGTTGGCTCAACTTTGAGTTCTTTCTGGCCTGCGAGTTAGGGATGACAGTAAGCAGGCTCCGCATGGAATTGACTGATGCGGAGTTTGTTTATTTTGCTGCGTTTTACGAGGTAAAAGCCGAAAACGAAGAAAAAGCCATTGAACGCGCGAAACGACAGCGGCGGTAGACTTTGACTATCGTCGTTGCGTTGCCGTGGCTGAATCGAACGTCAAGCTCAGAGTAGATGCGCGAGAAGCAGTCAACGCAATAAATCAAACGAACAATGCAAGCAAGAAGCTAAACGCAACGCTTAAAACCACGAGCACGCGCACAGGAACTGCGACAGCAAATATTCAGCGTTTTGGAATTAGCTTTCGCAGTGTTGTCGGCCCGATGGTGGCACTGACTGGTGCTCTTACTCTTGCGAACAAGTCTTTAAATACCTTTGGCAAGCGGCAGGCTGACTTAAATGTTTTGTCTGCTCAACTAGAGCGTATTGGTGTAAGTGGCTCTAAGCAACTTGATGAATTGAAGGCAGCAGCCGACAGGCTTGGCGATGCAACTCTATTTTCCCAGGACGACTTTATTCAGTCGTTCAATATCTTGTCGTCCTTCCGTGCGATTGCGGTTGAATCGTTTACAGAAGTTTCATCAGTTGCGGCTGACATTGCTCAGGTCATGGGATCTGATGTCAAGAGCGCAACTGTTCAGCTTGCAAAAGCACTTGAAGACCCGAAACGTGGCTTGACTGCGCTAAGCCGTTCAGGCATCACTTTTAACAAGGCACAAACAGAAACGATCAAAAAACTAGTTGATTCTGGCAAGTTACTAGACGCTCAAGCCTTGATTCTTGAAACGATTAAAGGACAATACGAAGGTGCTGGAGACGCTGCTGGAAAGGGTTTTGCTGGCGCACTAGATTTGCTGAGCGAAAATGCTGGCGATGCTGCTGAGGCACTCGGTAAAGGGTTAGAGCCGGCAGCTACTGCAGCAGCAAATGCTCTTGCTGCTGTGCTTGAAAATGTAAGCAAGATTCCAGCTCCTGCAGGCCAACTTGCAATACAAATCGGCCTAGTTACTGGCGGCGTAATTTTACTTACCAAAGCCGTCAAGGCTTTTTTGGCTACAAAATTAGCAGGTATTATTGGAACGCAAATTGCCTTGTTTAAGGCGTTTGGTGCCCAGATTTATATAGCAGCAGCCGCTCAAGGCGCATTAAATCTTGCGGTTGCAGCGTTTCCAATTGCTATTGCTGCGCTTGCACTTGGCTCGTTAATTAAAACTTTGTATAACGCAAAAACAGCACAAGAACGTTTTAACAATGCAATCGCAGATGGTTCTGTCGAGGCTCTGAAAGCTGCAATTTCTATAGAAGAAGAGACTCTATCGGTTGAGCGAAACAAAGGGGCGAAGATGTCATTACTTGGCATTAACGCCAAACTGATTGAGTCTCAGCAACGCTTGATCAAATTAAGAGATGCACTTGCTACAGCAGAAAGCAAGCCAAAAACACCTACGCCTACTCCTACTCCTACACCTATACCTGAGCCTGATCTAGAAAATCTAGACAAAGATAAAAAGAAAAAAGCCATGGAGAAGATTATTCAACTAACAAACGCACAATCGCTAGCACAAGTTAGTCTAGTAGATAAACGCCGCGAAGAAAACAAGCATTTGGCTTTGACGGCAAGTCACGGCAAAGAATTTGCAGATGTCACAAGAGAAGTGGCGGATTTGATTCAGAATGGCGGGCTGTCATTTACTGAAGCGTTTGATCTTGTGAATACAGGCCGATTGCTTGAAGGTCAAATTGACAAGCAACAAGAATTAGCCAACGCGCAACAAAAAGCTGCGGACGATTTAAAAGAGAAGTACAAGCAAGTGGGTGACGCTATCAAGACCCACGTGACCGACTCAATTATGGATGCGATTGACGGCACCAAATCGCTTGGCGAATCTGCTCTTGGCATCTTAAAAGATTTAGGCAAGCAATTTTTGCGGCTTGGTATCAATCAAGCGTTTGGGGCACTTGGAAGCACTGGTGGGATCCTTGGCAAGTTGTTTGGCGGTGGCAGGGCTTCTGGCGGCACTGTGCAAGGCGGCACGTCTTACATGGTTGGCGAGCGTGGCCCTGAATTATTTACCCCTGGGCGCAGTGGCAGCATTGCGCCGAACAACGCAATGGGTAACGCTAATGTGACTGTGAACGTTGATGCTTCTGGCTCTTCTGTTCAGGGTGACGGTCCAAACGCTTCGCAACTTGGCAAAGCGATTGGCGCTGCTGTTCAAGCTGAGCTAATCAAGCAAAAACGACCTGGAGGCTTGTTGACCCGCTAATGGCTGTATTCCCTTCAATTACACCGACCTATGGCGTGCAGAAAAGCAGCGCCCCTGTCACGCGAAAGGTGCAGTTTGGTGATGGCTACGAGCAACGTCTTACGTTTGGCTTAAACCAGAACCCCAAAAGTTTTAGCCTTACGTTTGAGGTGTCTGAAACTGATGCTGACACCATTGAAACGTTTCTGGATGCACGGGCTAGTGACAACGCAAGTTTTGATTTCACACCGCCTGGAGAAGGCAGCACTTCAAAATTTGTTTGTGAGCAGTGGACTAAATCGATCCCTTACCTGAACCGAGCTACGATACAAGCAACATTCCGCCAAGTTTTTGAGCCGTAATGACTGTCACGACTAGATCAAGCAAGGGCAGCCCGCTCACCCATACAGAAGTTGACACCAACTTCACCGACCTGCGTGACAGTTGCGGCTATATAGCAACCGGGCAGGGTGGCAATGAAACCCAACTAACATCTAAAAGCACAGCGGTAACGCTAAGCAAGAAGTGCGGTCAGATCACAATGAATGCTGCGGCATTGGCCGCTGACACAACTGTTTCGTTTACGTTGACCAACACAACGATTGCGGTGACTGACGTAATTGTCCTGAATCACGTTAGTGGTGGAACGGCTGGTTCGTACTTGCTCAACGCTCAACCTGCCGCTGGTTCTGTAAGTATTAACGTCCGAAACATCACGAGTGGATCGTTAAGCGAAGCGGTTGTGATCGGGTTTGCAGTGGTGAAAGCCACTACTAGCTGAGCATGTCTTACGTCGTAACTGGATACTGGAACTCCGGTTACACCGACACGGAGTCCAGTGATGGCATTACAAGTGAGCTGCAAGGCATTTCGCCAACAGCAATTATCGAGCTATTCCAGCTCGAGCTGGATTCAGTGCAGCATGGAGTCGATGCAACTTATTACTTCAGCGGGTTAAAGGAAGGCGGCCTTCAAGCCATAACGTTTGGAGGGCAGCTTTACACAGCAATCCCGCTTGAAGCTGAGGGTTTTAGTTACTCAGGGCAGGGCAGCTTGCCGCGTCCAACTTTACGACTAAGCAATCTGTTTAGTACCATCACAGGTCTAATTGCTACGTTGCCGAATGGATTGGAAGGCGCAAAAGTAACGCGCCTGCGGACGCTGGCGAAATACATCGACTCAGAAAACTTTATTGGGTCGAGTTATGAAACTTATGTTGTTGCTGATTACTGGGACGTTGGTTACACGGCAAACAACACCACGGCAGACAGTACAGCTCTTTTCCCCAAAGAAATTTATTACGTTGATCGCAAGTCAGCAGAAAACCGGACTTTAATTGAGTTTGAACTTGCGTCTGCCTTTGATCTTGCCGGTGTACGCGCACCAAAGCGCCAGTGCATCAGCCGTTGCCAATGGGTTTATAAATCAGATGAATGCAGTTACAACTCAGCAAATGACCCCGGCAAAGTTGTTGATGGTGTTACTTACAAATTTTTTACGGCCAACGATGCTTTTCAAGACGAGAATGGCGATCCAATAACTGAGGCTAACGACGTATGCGGCAAACGTCAAAGCAGTTGCGAGTGCAGGTTTGGCGAAAATAATGAGTTACCCTTTGGAGGGTATCCAGGTATTGGGACGTTCTTCGCATGACATGGCGCGATACTGCGTTACAGGACGCAAAAGACCGTTATCCATGGGAGGCTGTTGGCCTTGTTGTAGTCGTTAAAGGACGTAGAAAATACTGGATGTGCCGGAATATGGCGCACAACATGGAAGACATGTTTGTGCTTAATCCTGAGGATTATGCAGCTGCCGACGATAAAGGAGAAATTATTGGAATTGTCCACAGCCATCCAAAAACTCCACCGGCAGCAAGTGAAGCCGACAAGGTTTCAGCAGAAAAGCACGGTTTGCCTTGGTACATCGTTAACCCACAAACCGAAACCTGGGATGAATACGTTCCATGTGGATATAAGGCTCCGTTGATTGGCCGTAAGTGGACGTGGGCCATTAATGATTGCTGGGCATTGGCGCGTGATTGGTACGCCGAAGAAGGGATCAGCCTGCGTGATTGGGACAGGCCAGCAACGCCAAAGCAGTTTATGGAATCACCAATGTTTAACGATGCTTGGGCTGCGACAGGGTTTCGTGAGTTGACTGAAGATGAGTCATTGATCAAGGGCGATCTGTTGTTGATGCAGATCAATGGCAATGGCCTGAATCATTGTGCGGTTTACATCGGTGATGGCATGGTGCTGCATCACTTGTCAGAACGGCTGTCTTCTAGGGATTTGTATGGAGGATGGCTACAATCCTGTACAGGGAAGCGGTTGCGTCATGTTGCGTAAAGTCCGGCTATATGGGGAGCTTGCCAAGGTTGTCGGGCGTCGTGTTTTAGAAGCTGAACTGTCTTCAGCAGCAGAAGCAGTGCGGATGCTGATTGCCAATTTCCCGCAGTTGGAACGGCACATGGCTGATCGCCATTACAAAGTGCTTGTTGGTGATGGTGCGTTAACGCTGGACGACTTGCACTACCCAGTGGGCCAAGAAGAAATCAAGATCGTGCCTGTGATTGTTGGTGCGGGTGGAAACGGGGTTGGCTCTATACTGCTCGGCGCTGTATTAATTGCTGGTGCAGTTTTTAGTGGTGGAGCAACTTTAGGGTTGGCTGGTTTTAGTTCTACTGCAGTGGTTGGCGTTAGCTCTGCAAGCTTTCTTACGACTGCAGCGATTGCCACTGTGGCTGGAAATATTGGCCTTGCTTTAGTCCTTGGGGGTGTTGCTCAAATGCTTACACCAACGCCTGAGATACCTCAAGGTCCAGACACCCAGCAAGATCCGCGTAAATCATTTTCATTCTCAGGCATACAAAACACTAGTCGCGGTGGAACGCCAGTACCGATTGTGTACGGCAAAACGTTGACCGGTAGTGTCGTCGTTTCAGCGGGTATTGACACTGAGCAGGTGCAGGCATGACTACGATCATTGGCGCGGGTGGCTCAAGTGGTCCCAAAGGTGGTGGTGGCAGCAGGACACCAAAGACAACACCTGACAGCCTTGATTCGCGCCAGTATGCAACAGTCGTTGATTTAATCTCTGAAGGTGAGATTGAAGGCTTAGTTGATGGCAATAAATCAATATTTTTAAATGACACTGCCTTGGAAAGTGCCACTGGTGATCCTAACTTTGAAGACGTTACGATCTACACGCGCAACGGGACGCAACTTCAAACCTACGTTCCAGTTACTAGCGGGACAGAAAACACCCGCAGCGTAGGAAGAGAAGTAACGAAACTTGTGCCGATTATTGAATCGGTAAATGATGACGATGTTGACGCTGTGCGCGTCACGATCTCAATCCCTGCGTTGCAGAAAATTAACAACAAAAATGGTGATACAAAAGGAACCAAAGTACAACTAAAGATTTTTATTGAATATGCGAACGCTGGTTACAGTGATGCAGTTATTGATGACACGATTTCAGGCCGCACGGCTGACTTATACCAAAAAGATTACCTTCTTACTCTTAACCGCCCTAACCCAGAAGACAACGTCAACATAAAAGTTGAACGGATCACTGAGGATAGTGAAGATTCTTTGTTGAGCAACGCATTTAGCTGGTCAAGTCTGGTTGAAATAAAATACGCAAAGCTTGCCTATCCCAACAGCGCCTTAGTTGTTCTGCGGGTTGATTCTGAACAGTTCAACAGTATTCCAAGCCGAAAGTATTTAATCAAAGGCGTTAAGGTTGCCATACCTGCAGGCGTAACGGTTGACTCAATTACCGGTAGAATTATTTATCCTGATGATTTTATCTGGAACGGTACTTTTTCGGACGCCAACACTTGGTGCAGTTGCCCTGCTTTTATCTTGTGGGATTTGCTGACAAATACCCGCTACGGATTCGGCAATCATATTGATGTTGCACAGCTGGATAAGTATGCGTTTTTTGCCGCATCGAAGTACAGCAATGCTCTGGTTGATGACGGGTTTGGTGGTCAAGAAGCACGGTTTAGCTGCAACACGACGATCCAGACAGCAGAAGAATCGTTCAAGCTGGTCAATGACCTGTTGTCTGTTATGCGTTGCCAAGGTTTTTGGGCAGCAGGCAGCCTAACGATTGAACAAGACGCGCCAAAAGATGCTGCTTACCTATTTACGATTGCTAATGTCACGCAAGAAGGATTTGGGTATAGCGGCAGCAGCTTAAAAACTAGACCGACTGTTGTTGTTGTGAGTTACCTCGATCTTGATCTACAAGATACGGCTTACGAAGTAGTTGAGGATCATGATGGGATTGCGAAATACGGCGTGGTGCGTAAGGAGTTCAGTGCTTTTGCTTGCACTAGTCGAGGGCAAGCGGCAAGGATTGGAAAGTGGATTCTGTATTCAGAGAAGTTTGAAAAAGAGGTTGTCACGTTTGTTAGTGGCTTAGAAGCGGGCCAAGTCGTTCGCCCTGGAACGATTATTCAGATTGCTGATCCTGTTATTTCAGGCGCTCGAAAAGGTGGCCGTATCAAGGCTGCAACCAGCAACACAATCACAGTTGACGACACAAGTGCAACTGACCTGACGTTTGGCAGTGGATCTTTCCTGTATGTGATCTTGCCTGATGGCACGGTTGATGGTGAAGTCGCTGACGAAAAGCTGAGGGTTATTGACATTACAAATGGGGTGATAACAGTAGACAGAAACTTTGCTGCGACCCCAAACGTCAACAGTGTATGGGTATTAGAAAGCCTCGGACTAGGTGCTAACAATATTCAGCCAACAACTTGGCGTGTTATTTCTGTTGAAGAGCAGGAAGGCATGTTGTATTCAATCAGTGCGATTGCTTACAACGCCAGCAAGTATGGTTTTGTTGAAGATGGAGAAGCACTGCAGACCCGTGACACAACAAATTTAGACGTTATCCCCGAGCCTCCAGAAGATTTGGAAGTGCTGGCAACTCTGCCGCCAGGAGGAACAATCCCAGAAAAAGAAGTGCAGTTTGTTTTAAACGGCCGCGTTGCAATTAAGATCACTTGGCATTGGCAGCTTCCAGATGTTGACGACCCTAAAAGACCTGGCGAAAAGAAAAAACAAGTTACCAAGAAATTCCGAATACGATATAGGCACGAAGACGACAACTTCACAGAAGTTATTTCTCAAGGAACAACATTTGATATTTTAGACGCTAAGACCGGAAACTATCAGATTCAAGTTTCAAGTATTAGCAGCACTGGCATTTTATTTAGCAAGCCAACTTTGGCTAACTATACGGTTAAAGGGTTAGGGGCAGTTCCTAACAATATTCGTGATTTAAGCCTTGTGCCAACGACTGACACTCTGGCTATTTTGTCCTGGAAAAAGCTTCAAGAATTAGACGTTCAACTTGGTGGTCGAATTATTATTCGGCATGATCCACGAGCTTTGGCATTAGCTGAATGGACAGCCAGTAACCAAATCGTTGATGGTGTTTCTGGGGCGTCAACGCAAAAGCAAGTTCCGTTGCTTGCTGGAACGTACTTTGTAAAAGCAGAAGATTTCCTAGGCAATCGCTCCACAGTCGAAACAGCGTTTGAAGCATCATTGCCTGCTGCAGACGGTCGGTTTTTAGCTAAAACCTATTCAGAGCACACTACTTTTCCTGGCACGAAAACTAATTGCAGTGTTGTTTCTGGCAATCTAAATCTTGTCCCTGATCCTTATGTTGCTTTGGGTTATGTCGAAGATTTTTACGCGATAGGCGATGGTCAGGCTGAATACATATTCCAAGATACATTTGACTTCGGTGTCAATCTTGATTTTATTGCTAGGCGCAGCATTGTTAGCTTCCCCTTAGCCGTTACAGGGGCCTTGTTTGATAGCCGCTCTGGAGATTTTGACGACGCTACAGGTTTGTTTGATGGCGATATTTCTGATGTCGTAAACGTAGCAACCTATATTAGGACCGCTACAACCGCTTCTCCTGTTGAGGCGGACTATACGCCTTGGGCTGAATTTATCTCTGCAGTAATTCAAGGCCGTCATATGCAGGTAAAAGCGGTATTAAATACAACTGATGAACTGACAAGCGTGTCTGCTGATCAACTAGGCGCAACGCTTGAATTAATGCGTAGAACAGAGTCAAGCACTGAAACGACTAATGCTGCCGCAACCAGTTACACGTTTGACAATGCGTTCCACCAAATACCTACGGTCAGCATTACGCCGCACGATTTAGACCCGAACGATCATTTCCATTTGACAAATATTTCAACCACTGGTTTTACGATCGAGTTTGTGCATGGGACTGGTGGGCAAAGCCTTGCGGAACAGTTCAGCTACACTGCAACAGGATTCGGTCGCGCTCTTTAATGGCTCAGTCAGACCAGACTATTCAGAACGCCACATTTCCAGACGTAAGGGCGGATATTAACGATAATTTGGCGGCTATTTACAGCCAAAATAGTGGAGCGTCTGCACCTTCAACAACTGTTGCGTTTCAGCCTTGGGTTGATACGAGTAGCAGCCCTCCTGTCTGGAAGATCAGAAACGCCAACAACAGTGCATGGATCACGGTGGGTGTTCTTGATCCAACTAATTTTCAAGTCGGTGGCGTCTCGCCGATTGCTAATGGTGGAACGGGTCAAACGACTGCAGCCGCTGCGATTGCTGCGTTATTGCCAAGCCAAACTGGCAACGCAGATAAAGCTTTGGTTACAAACGGCGCTTCATTGCTGTGGAGCGTTATCACGGCGTCGTCTTTTGCCAAATACACGTTTGCCGCTGGGTCAGGCACTGGGTCAACCCGCACTCACACTTGGATAAAACCCAGCTCAGGAACTACAGCGATTGTGCTTGCCTGGGGCGGTGGCGGTGCTGGTGGTGCGGATAACAATGATGGCGGTGGTGGTGGTGCTGGTGCGTCTTGCGGGATTACGTTTTTACGGTTAGCCGATTTAGGAGCTACTGAAACGATCACTATCGGTCAAGGAGGGCAAGGTGCAGCTAGTGACGGTAACGGTGCTAGTGGAACCGATTCAACGTTTGGCAGTTTTGTAACTGGCTACGGAGGAGTAGGTGGTGATGACGACGATAATCAGTACGCAGTAGGGTCAGGATGGTTCGGCACACAGGAAAGAACTAGCAGTACATCTTACGACTTCTTGATTAACCGACATGCAAGAGATATTTTGTCTGGCGGCACAGGCGGTAGGTGTAACTCTACAACTAACTCCCTATTAGGAGGCGGACAAGCTTACTTTGGTGGCGGTGGTGGCGGTGGTTCCAAGGAGTCTCAAAACAGTTATGAGGCCCCCGGTGGCACAAGTGTGGTTGGCGGTAATGGTGGCAGTGGCCGAGCTGGCACCAATAACGGCGGCGCTGGTTCTATTCCTGGTGGTGGTGGTGGTGGCGTAGAAGAGGGCACTGCAGGCAGCGGTGGTGACGGTGAGTGCTGGGTTTTAATTTTTTAGGTCAGCACGGCTATATAGCCAGCCCATAAGGTTATCTCTTAAACTGATTGCAGGTAGTATGGGCTCAATGGGCGAAAGGTATGTCTGTTCAGCCTGGTACGTACAACATCACGCTGCAACGGCGGGCTGACTACAGCGTCCTTTTGCAGTTTAAGGACAGTACGGACGCCGCAATAAATCTGACTGGTTTTACGGTTTACGCCCAGACCTGGAACAAAGACCGTTCAACTAAATACGCAGATTTTGCCGTTGCGTACACCAATCGCGCCAATGGGCAGGTGACGATCAGCTTGACCGACGCTCAAACCGCAACGTTTATTGACGAGTTGCGATATGACGTTTTACTAGAAGACGGCAGTGGTTCGCGGGAGTATTACCTCGAAGGCATCATTTTCGTTAGCCAGGGATATACCGCACCATGACGACAGTCAACGTCACAACGACTAAGAACACCGTCACCATTACGGAGAACGGATCGTCAACGGTTGTTCAAAACCCGGTCACAACAACAGTGACTGCGACAACTGCAGGCCCGCAAGGTCCAGAAGGCCCAGCAGGTTCAGGTTTCACATTGAATCAGACCGCTAAAGTGGACAAAAGCGTCATCTATTACGACTCAGCTTCTGGGGAGTACAGAGCAGACGCAACTTGGACCATTAACACGATTGTCCTTGGAGGCAACTTCTAAGCCATGTCAAACACCATCAGGATCAAGAAGCGTGCTGCCGGTGGTGCGTCTGGCGCTCCAAGCAGTTTAGCTCCTAGCGAGTTGGCCTACTCGGAAGTTGACAATATCTTGAGCTATGGCTTTGGAGATGCTGGTGGTGGAGCGGCTAGCTCCGTTATTTCGATTGCGGGCTCTGGTGC
>Ga0181411_1000563_pt1 | contig 13539 bp, 13 predicted proteins | sample 34SPOviralmetaG_FD_130114 | JGI IMG/M metagenome (GOLD analysis project Ga0181411, IMG submission 130114) | Marine viral communities from the oligotrophic San Pedro Time Series (SPOT) site, San Pedro Channel, CA, USA - 34 SPOT_SRF_2012-07-09 | ecosystem: Environmental > Aquatic > Marine > Strait...
CATCAGTAGAAGATATTTTCTGCATAGCCATAAAGTTAGCTCTTGCTTCTCCTATATCATCTATGTGATCGTTTGGGGTAAATGGGGTAGTATCAGTTGTATCTGATGTTGTTAAAGACCAAACATCTGGTTTACCAATAGCTACATATACGCTATTTGCTCCGATGTCTTCCTTAAAATTCTCAGCGTTAACTGTTCTGAATTTTGATGTGACTATTGCTGTCATTTTCGTTTCCTCTAATCTATATGAACAAAACTGTTCACGTTATATCTATTTATACTAGTTGAACCCATGTTTTGTATTTGTGTGGATCCAAAATGTTCTAATTTACCATTCTGATCGTATAACCTTGCCGTTGTGTCAAACGGGGCTTTAAGCTCGAATGGGCTTGTTTCATCAAGTGTTTCACTTCTATCGTCTTTATGATTTAAATATAATATTAATATATTAGTTAAATCCTTAGCTCGAATTTCGTTATGAACTTGACTTCCTAATCTAATTTGTGGTTCAACAACATAACCTTGTCCAGCCTGTGTAAGACTAAATCCGTTTATGTTTTTATTACCATCTAAAGTTAATGTTGCAACTGCTTGTACGTTTGTACCAAGTAAAAGTCCATCTGCACCTTTTGCAGTTGGAGCATCGATGATTAACGTAGGAGCAACTCTATAATTTTTAGGTTCACCTTCAGTTATATTTATAGCCGCTATTTTACCTACGTTTGAATTGCCTGAAGGTGTTAAGAATAGTGTATTAAATCCTGAACCTCTATCTGAAATTGTTACGCCATTGACTCTTCCTTTAGCATCAATGGTAAGTGTCACGGCTGGGTTATCAATATTACTACCAGTACCATTAATAGTTACACTTGGTGCCGATGAATATCCAAATCCGGTCTGGGATATTTCTACTGTATCAATCAGACCATCTAGTTTTGTGAATGTCGCTGTTGCTGTTTTACCCTGGAATTTGTGAACTGCCCCAACCCCTAATCCTGTTAGACTAATTACTGCCCCACCTACTGTTGCAGATAAGGTTATAGCATTACCCACTTTAGTTTTAACAAAATAAGCTGTTCCAGATACTAAACCTGCTATTGCTGTTCCATCAGTTGTATATGTTAGTTGATCATTTGCCTGGAATACTGCTGCTTGTGGAGCAGTTAATGTTATAGTATTAGCTGATGTACTCACTATAGACGAACTTGATCCATCAAATATGTGTATTTCTGGTGCAGCGATTGTTGCAGTTGGTACTTGAAAATCTCTTCCACCATCTCCTAACCCAATAGAATTTATAGATCCAAATCCATCTGTACCAACTGCAGCACCCACAGGATTTGTTTTACCACTAGATCCATCTGAGAATGTAATTGCCGGATTGGCTATATATCCACTTCCAGGTTCTGTAATACTTGAAGTACTTATAACCCCATTTTTTAATGAGGTAGAAAGCGTAGCACTTTGATGGATATCTGCTGTAACCTGTGGTGTAAAAGCTGATGCAAACATTTCTACCAATACTGGTAAATCTTCAACACCAATTACGCCTGGTTGTATACCTGGCATTGCAGAAAATAATCTGGCCAGAGTACTTAACATCTTCTTATCGTTTACTGTACCAACATTAACAAAGTTTAATAGTAATAAAATCTCTCCAAAGAATTTAAACCCAGCTGGATGAACTAATCTTGTAAAAGCATCTGACCAATCTGAGATATTTTTACCAGTTCTAATTAAGTAACTAAATTTCTGATATCTTAAACTATCCTGTATTTTAATACCATCAGATAAAAATCCTTTATTAGATAAGAAAGCTCCTGACCCTTGATCCCAAACCCCAGAAGAAGGGATAAGTGTTTTATCGTAAGGTCTTTCTACTTCTACCACTTCATTAAATAATAATCTAAAGAAGATTTCTATACTATCACTTGATCCTCTTACTTTATAAAAGTCGATTATATTCTTATATAAATTTCGTTTATTAACTGTTACGTTTCTTGGAATAGCTGCTGCTATTTCTTTTTGCATAAACTCTAGATAGTTATCAGCGTTGCCATCAATATCCATAGCTTCTTCAATAGTGTTCATAACATTTGATGGACCTGGACCAACCCAGTTTTTAACCACAGTAGTTAATGTTGCTGTTTTAGAATTATGTGTGGATAAACCTGTAACGGTATATGTTTTACCTATCTCTGATACTTCGTTGGCTAATGTTCCAGGTAAGTCATTACCATTGGTTATAGCTACGTTAATTGCGTCTAAGCTAATGTTTGTTGTTGTTCCATCTGTATCAGTGATAACTAATGTAGATTCAGCGCCTGTTTCGTCTGTAAAAAATTCATCATTCTCGTTCTTTGGATCTGATATTCTGAATACTGCCTTATTATCTAAGACAACGTCTGTGAATGTTTTAGTTTGGGAATATATAAATTCCTCTAAATTCATAAACGTATAATATGATTTCATTAAAGCTTCAAGCTTAGAAGCATTTTCCAATATGTGTGATGGAACTAATTGCTTAAAGTTAATATGCTCTTTTGTCTTTTTCTTAGAAGACGCTACGGTTTCTACGTATCCTGGTGAGCTATATTCTGAATCGTGTGATGGCATTATTTAAGTCTTGGTGTAGTTGTATATCTAATTGATCCTGATGATCCACTTACTGATATTGTATCAACTTCAGGTGTAATTGTTACTCTTTGTTGATCAATAGAAAGTAATTGATCTCTTTTAGGTGCTAAGTCTAATGAATTAGGTACCACGGTTATTCGGATAGTTGTATTAGTAGATGGTGCAAAACTATTTAAAGTAATAGTTCCTTTGTCAACATCTATTTCACCAGCTGATGGTATTATAGTTACGTTAGAACCAGATACAGATTTAAATACTATGATTGTTCTTTTAGTAGAACCTGTAATTGGAATATCACCAAAGAAATGATCGTCTGTATCTCCTGCAATTTTAAATGCTGTAGAAGATAATATGTGTTTTGTAGAATCCCCTGACTGATAGAATGGTGAAGTAAAAGTTAAATTAAAATTATTGGTAGCTTGATTTGTAGTTGCCGCTATGTTTTGGAACATACGAGGTCTTACTGTACTATTCTGAATTGAAGGGTCTGCGTTATCAATACTTTTTAATAGTTGTGAATGCCTAAATACACCATCGAATTTATTTAAGTTATTAAAATTATAATCGCTGATTGTATCTCTTACAACAGATTGTAAATCTGAACTAGATCTATCTGTAAGGTTAGGATTATATTTAAAGAATACATCTAATTCTAAAAAGGTAAAATTAGGATCCAAAATTTCTGGGGTAATACTAACTACGTTCTTTCCTTTTAAAATTGTATCTTTAATTTGATCTTTTTCTGCTGTGGTTAATACAGTAGATGTAAGAGGTTTAATAGCTATGTAAGCCTTACCATAATCAGGTGGATCGTTATCTTCCCCGCCCCAAGTTGATATAGAATCTATATTTGTAAATGATTTTTTAATAATAGCAGAATAGTCATCAGATGTAACTGCTCTGTTTTGTGAGGTAAATGTTAATGGAGCATTGAATCGAATTGACTCAGTTGTTTCCGGGTCAACACCACCTGCTGCAGCTATTACTGTTGTAACTGTAATATTACTAAATCCATCAATGTTATCTACTTTAGTAAATGTATTAGCATTGTTTGCATCTTTACCATTTGTGAATATATAATCTAAAGTAACAATGTTATTATTAATAGGTTTATATCCTGTTACGCCATCACCAAAATATATTTCAAAGAATTCATTAGAATTTTCTTGTAAGTAATATGTCTTTGTTTCTGAATTAACATTCTTTAATGATTCGAACTGTGTATAAATGTCAAATGCTGTACTCTCTTCGTTATCTTGTACACGAACTCTAAGAGTAGAAGTATCTGCGTCTTGATCTGATATCTGGAATTTCTGATTCTCTATATCATTATCAACTCTATATTTTAAAGTTTTGAATGTTCCTTCTGCTATAGAAATATTTGAAAATGTAAATGTATTATTTGAAACGGTTGCTGTATGATTATCTAAAACAACAAATTGAAATTCTTCCCCAGCAGAATTTAATGTATTAAATTTTGTTCCTCTTTGGAGTGTAAGAGTTGTAGGAACACTGTCTTCCCCTGCCGCATTAACAACTATATCTACAATCGCTCTTGCAGATAATATAGATCTTGGAATATAACCTAATAATTTAGCACGGGTAACAACGTTGCCTCTTATCTGTGCTGAATCTAAAAATGCTTCATTTAAACTAAAGTGAGCATTCATTGCATTGTAATGTGTATTATATGCTAGAACATCTAGTAATACACTCATGCCTGATCCATCAAAGTCATAATCATTAAACTCTGATTGTGTCTTTAAGAAATTCTTTAGATTCGTTTTAATCTGATCGAAATCTAATTCTGTAACTTTTAAATTTGTTGCCATTTTATCTTAACCTTCTTAGTAATATCTCTACAGTATCATCTGTATCATTTTCTTTTATTAAAAACTTAACAGTCAATCTGTAAGCATTTTGATCTGATAGATCGTTTAGGCCTATGGATAATACCTTTACCCTTGGCTCATAATCTCGAAGAACCTTTTTTACGTTCTCTTTTATAGCTATTTTTGTGATAGCATCCGCTGGTTCAAATAATAAACCTCTTAAGTTAGCTCCAAGTTGGGGCTGGAACGGTCTTTCAAATGCATTTGTTATTAATAAGTTCTTAACAGCATTCTTTACAGCATTATCATCCTTTAACACGTTAATGTCTTTTCGTATTGGGTGCAGTAATAAAGAAAGATCTAAATCTCTATGTCCTTTATTTTTACTAACTACACTAGACTTCTTTTCGGTGGTTATTGACCAATCAGATTGTATTAAAGGTGATGTTTGCGTTGTCATATATCTATTTATACAGTTTTACCCGAGCTTTTTCTTTTGTTGTTCAACTTTAAGTTTAGCTGCTGTAGCTAAGTCATCTGCATCTGCATATTCTTTTTTGGCGGATTTAGCCTTAGTATACATCTCTTCAAGTATTTTTCCTTCTGAGTGAAATCCAAAAATAACTCCTGTTTCATTTAATTGCTTTGCTTGTTTTTTGGACATTTCTAATTCATTATAAGACTTCCACTTAAGATCATCCCAAGTACTTCCACCTAATTCAGATAATTGTACTCTGGTTTCATCAAAGGTTAAATCTGAATAAATTGATCGAAGAGCAAACCAGTGCGATTCAGGTACATTAGGAAATTCCAAAGCATCTGTTTTTTCCTGTATTTGCCTTCTTGCATTTGATAAAGCAAGAGTGATTACCCTTAGGTTCAATTCATCTTTATCTGGTTCAATAACAGGTTTTGGTTCTGGTTTCTTTGGTTCTTCTTCTGGTACTTTAGATTCTGCTGGAACTACAGTTGCAACACCATCAATTGTTTCTACATTTGGCATTGTGCTACATATATCTGCAGAATTAATAGTAGGAGGAAAAGAGTCCAATCCTAAAGAACTTATTAAACTATCTAAGTCTGGAACTGCTGATCCCATGCTTGCTTTTAGTTCTGCAATCTTTGTAGCTAATCCAGATGCAGATGTTATATCACCCAGCTTTAATAAATCACCTTGTAAGCTAGGAACTTCTGGTAAGACAGGAACAAAAGAACTAAGATCAGCTTTTAGTTCATCTACTTTACTTTGCATAGAAGCTAAACCATCTTTACCCTGTTCTAAAAGAGTATCAAGTTCTTTTTGTTTATCTTTTACGCCTTTAAGTAATGTATTTTCTGAACAACTCATTTTTACGTTCCAGTAGTTGGTGATGTAGTTTGTGCTGTTGCTGGAGTTGGAGAACTTGCTCCACCAGTTCCAGGAACCTCTGTATGTGTATGCTGTGTTTGTGTTATATTATTAACTGTTATCTCACCAGCATCGTACACGAGCGCTGCGGTAGCGCACGTAAGCGTATGCGTACCATCTATATCTTCTGTTAAGTTTCCAGTAGTACCAAACTTCATATTGCCACCTGAAGCAACTGCAAAGTCACTTACTGAACTCTGAGAATATTTACCACCGGCAAATAAGGATATATTATTGTAAGCTGTATTAGAATAGTTATTTGTTGTATTAATAACATAATCATTTCCAATAGTAGTTAATGCATCGTTTGTTATATTTAAATTTAAATCATTTAATACTGTAAGATTATCATTAATACCAATGTTAGTACTTCTATTTCTTTGTATCTCTGTTTCGTAATTACCACCAATCTTAACTTGTTTACTTCCTTTCACATTTATGGTATAATCTTTTTCTACTTCTAAATGATAATTACCGTATACTAATTGACGGACATCACCATCAACAGTCATATTCATATTACCTTTTATGTGGATATTTTTATCATTTAAGATAACTTCATAATCATCCCCAACTATTTTTACTTGTCTTGTTCCATCATTATATATTTCTTCGTATGTTCCAGACCTATGGGTTTGATTTATTCTCTCATTTCCTGGGGTATCATCTATTTCTAATACGTGTCCTGATTCTGTTTCGTTTACTTTATTATATGGATAACTAGGCTCATGTCCATTCAGTGGAGGTAATTGGTTCCAAGTTTGTTCTGCATAATAAGTATCTGCTTGATCTGGTGCAACTGTCGTAACCTTAGGTGGTACTGCAGTTTTAACAGGATCTACTGTTGAACCTTGTTCTCTTGTTTGAAATGAACTACCAGACTTATGTGTACTTTTTCTTGCTGACTTATTAACATCACTTTGGTCTATATACTCCCCACGAGGAAAAGAAGTAGCAGTGAATCCTAATGAAATATCTCTTTCAGAACTTTTAGAAGCTATACTACCCATAATAATAGGATCTTGAGCACTTGGTCCATCTCTAAAGAATCCAACTACCCATGAACCTTCCATTAATCCGTGGGGTGAATCACCTACGCCTGAGGTACCACTCGCTGTTGTTGGCATCATAACTGTTGCCCAAGGAAGATCAGTTGTTGGTAATATCCCTTTATCTTCTGTATGGAATCCAAAACACCTAACTCTACATCGATTCATTTCTTCAGGATCTGATCTATCCTCAACTACACCTGTGAACCATGCAAAGGCTCCATCTATAAACATATCATTACGCATCAACACTTACCTCACTTGAATCCCTTTGGATTGTTACTTTCATTTTATAATAATCATCAAAGGTATGTTCTACTCTTGTAACTAAATAATCACTTGAACTATATTTATCAATCATCACTGGAGGTAAATCTGCTCCTTCAATTGTTGTTGGTTTAACAGTCTTCATATTTACTTTTGAACCAACCTGTAATCCAAAGTCTCCATTCAATGCAATTAAATGTGTATTAAACCCCATTGTGTGTAAATGTGATTCTGATTTTAATATAGTAGTATAAGCTGGATTATGATAGTTTGAATGTGAATCAAAAGCTTTACTATTTAATGATATAAAATAATTCTTTCCTTCTCTTAAATCAGATAGCTTTCTATCTAAGACTTTATGTTCATCACTAAATGGTTTATTTGAATTTAATTTTTTAGGCTTAGATGAATCGTAATTAAAAAACGTTTTTTCATATTTCTTATTTGATATATCTAAAGAGTGAAGCGTGGCCGCGTACGCACCCGCACCAATATCATTTAACTTACCCATACCTAATTCACTTCCAAAAACTTCTATTCTTTGTCTTAGCTCATCATAAGCACCTGATGTTCCAATATCATGATCGAAGTATGGTATAAAATCATATTCTTCGTATGCATCTCCTTCATATAAATTTTCTAGAGAATTGAATTGTAATCCATCTTGAATAGTATCATAAAAGAAATATGGAGTACCATTATCGAATGCATTTTTTAATAACCAATTAATAGCTTGTATTGGTCTTATTGTTGGATATACACCTTTAATAATACCTTTTGTGTCAAGATTAAATGTAGCTTTTTTAACTTTTAAATCTTTTGTACATATATCTTTAACTAATTTACCTATTGAACCTTGAAATGATCTTTGTAATACTTTTGCCTGATTATTATATAACTGTTCTGATACAATTCTAAATTTGTAGAATTGTTTACCTGGACCAGATCTTACAAAATTAAATACCTCTGCAATAAATACGGTTATATCTAATTTAGAAATTGTTTCTTTAGTTCCACCAATTGGAGTTCTTTTTATTCTAAGCTCTATCTTTTCATTGCCACAGATTTTTTGTTCTTCATAAAAGTTAGCAGCATCTTGTATAAAGATTACTCCTTCTATAAAAGGGTGATTAAGATCTTCTATTATTTCTATCTTTTGAACAAAGGATTTTATATCAACAATTTTGCCTGCATTATTGTGGAACTTTACATGTTCTATTAGATAGGAATCTGGGGATACTATCCCGTCAGCGCCTTCAACGGCTCTACTACTTGTACTAGACATTTAATATTCTCTCAAACTCATCTGCAAATCTATCAATATATTTTGGATCAACCACTCTTATTCTGGATCTTTTCTCGTTTAATTCATTAACAAAAGATCGATTGGATTGAAAAGATAAATTGGAGGCTGCTTCTCCACCTTGAATGAATATTGCATTTGTTGTATATCTTTTTTCTTTATCTCCAGTTACAAAATAATGGTGTGGTGCTTCCGCATATTTGTATGCTTCATATGTACCAACAGAATCCCCAGACTTAGAACCAACTATTAACTCGGTACCTCCAGATACGGCATCTGGATCTCCAAGTGGTGCATTTGAATTTACATCTTGAATTATAAGTTGATTTAAATCACTATTCTTTTTCGTAAGTGTACCACTAAATCCAGATATAGAACCAGTGACTGTTTCACCTAAAGTAAATGCTCCATTTGAAACATTCGGTACTGATCCAGCTAAGCTATCTTCGAATTTAGTTATAATACCATCTGTGTTTCGAATGATAGACGGATTAGTTGTGATAGCATATCCTTCATATTCTGTTACCATATAATCAAATAAGTCTTCTTGACTCATTGGCCAAGCTCTCATACCATCATGTAATATATCATTTACAATAAAGAATGTCCAATAGTAATTTGGATTGTCGTATAGTCTTTGCGAAACTATATCTGGTCTTTCTCCGTTTTTGATTTCATAAAACGTATATGCTGAGGTGTTATCTATAAATTCCTGTAAAGGCCTTACACTTCGATATATGTTAACTACATTTGTTATAACCCCATTTCTCTCGAAGTCATATTGTACTTTAGGAAACTGTTTAAAAAATGCCATAATTTACCTCTATGAAGATTTACCAGTTGAAGAGTCTGCTTGATATGATCCTGGTCTACTATAATCATAGCTTGGATCAGATTCTGATGCGCTCTCTGTATACACATCGTGTCTTGTAAGTTGTTTTGTTTCTGAAAAGCTTAATGATAATTCCATTGCTGTTGGTTGTCCATCTATAAAGAATGAATTACTTTCCGGATTCATTGTTGCTCCAACACCGGTTAAATAACAATCGTGAATCATTGGCATGTATTTGTTTTCTTCTTCACCAATAAAGAATTGTATTTTAAATTTAGGTGGGTACTTCAAAGAGAATAAACCCTCTTTTTTAGGGTATAGATATTTTCTAAAGAAGTTTTCTATACGTCTAGAATCTTCTGCTTCTTCTTTTGATTCAGGTACCATTTTAAATGTAAATTCAAATTCCCTTAATGCTACACCTTCGAATGCTAATGCTGTTTGTGGGTTAAATGCTACACCTTGTTGCATTGCTGCCTTTGCACTTAGACCACCAATATCACCAGTTATACCTTCAATAGCTTTTAAACTCATAACAGTTGCATCTGCAGTTCCCAGACCTTCAAGAGCATCTTTCTTCCCACCTATGTTAGCTTTTACAGCCTTAGCAGCTGTTAATGCTCCTAAATCTACACCAGTATATGAAGCACCGTCTTTCACAGCAAAGCTTGATGGAATGAATAAGTGTATTCTTTCTAATTCTGTTGGATTAGGTTTATGCTCACCAGTAAGAGAAAAACCAATATGTGGCATATTATTGTCCGCATCTGCGCGTAATGATCTTGGAAAAGTTAATATTGAAGCCATATAAATACCTGTATAAAATTAATAATTATAGGTTTATTTATATGAGTTACAAAGGCAAATACACAATTAAAAACAAATCTAAATATGCAGGGGATTCTAGCAAGGTTGTATATAGATCTTTATGGGAAAGACAAGCATTTAGATGGTGTGAAGATAACCCAAATATCAAATTTTGGAATAGCGAAGAAGTAGTTATACCTTATAAGTATCAGGTTGATGGAAGAATACACCGTTATTTTGTTGATTTATTAATAGAAATGAAGAATGGTGATGTATATCTTGTTGAAATTAAACCTAAAAAAGATACAGTTCCACCTAAAACTAAAAGAAAAACAAAGAAACATCTAAGAGAAGTAACTACATTTATTAAGAATACAGATAAATGGAATGCTGCAGCACAATTTGCAGAGCATAAAGGATGGAAGTTCCAGGTATGGACAGAAGATACTTTAAAGAATTTAGGGATCAAACTACTAACTGGAAAGCATAAATAGTACTATGGCAAGTTTATTTGATACCCTACAAGCTCAAGCGTTCCGTGCAGGTGTCACGGCTAGAACGAATGCTAGTAAAAAATGGTTTCAAGCTAACGTTAAGAAATTAGGGCAGGTAAATCGTACATCTCTTTTAAAAGATGATGCATTAGAACCATCCTCTAGAAACATTGCTGGTAATATGTACATGTATTTTTACGATCCAAAGTATAAAGATGAATTACCTTATTACGATAGGTTTCCATTAACTATAATGGTTGAACCTGCAAAAGGTGGATTCTATGGATTAAATCTACATTATCTAAAGCCAACAGTACGTGCAGCATTTTTAGATGAACTAATGAAAACAGCGCCAACAAAGATTACAGATAAGAGTAGAATTAGAGCTAGATATAAATTGTTAGCAAGCAGTAAAAAATATAAAGAGTTTAAACCTTGTTTTAAACATTATTTAACAGAACATATTAAGTCTAAATTAGTTAGAGTTCCTATGTCTGAATGGGAAGTAGCTATATTCTTACCAACAGAACAATTTAAGAAGAAAGGTAAAGCAGCAATTTGGGCTGATTCGAATAAAATAGCCAGGAGCTAAGAATGAATATAGAGAACTTAAAATCGACAATAGCAAAGAAAGGTGGATTAGCTCCGTCAAATAGATTCAATGTTATATTTGCACCACCTGCAGTTTCTTTGTTAAACCTAAATGTAGAAAATATAATCGGGTCAGTTATTTCAGGTAACTTTAATGCTGGTAATTTATTAAACGATCCAAGAGATATATCCATACTCTGTAAATCAGTTACATTACCAGGAAGAACACTTTCTACATTCGAACACGACCACGACAGACAACAAAACAAATACCCATATACATTTATTGATGAGGATGTAACAATGACATTCCATCTAACAAATGATTATTATATGAGAAATATGCTTGAGCAATGGCAGTCAGGCATATTTAATACCGAATCATATGTCGCAGGATTTAAAAATGATTATTCTGTCGACGTGATAATCCAGCAATTGAACCAGAAGAATATTCCGGTCTATGGAGTTAAATTAGAAAAGGCTTATCCTGTTTCTTATGGATCCATTACACTAGATAATTCCCAGGAAAATGCTGTAAATGAAATGAGCGTAACTTTTGCTTACAATAAATTTGTACCTGAAGGACCATTAAGTTCTACAGGATCAGTAATAAGAAGCGCAATTGATAGTATACTATAGGAGATAAAATATTATGGCTTTGCCAGTAGTGAAAGGCTCTCGTTATACGACGATATTACCGTCGACCGGAGCTGAAATTGAATACAGACCTTATAATGTAGGGGAAGAAAAGCTATTAATGGTAGCTTTAGAATCGAAAGATCAAAAGATGATTATTCGAACATTGAAAGATGTTATGAAAGAATGCATATTTGATAAAGTAGATTTTAGTAGATTTACCGTTTTTGACTTTGAGAAATTATTCTTAGCTTTACGTGCTAAGTCTGTAGGTGAGATCGTTGATTTAGAACTTAAGTGTCAGGATACAGAGTGCAATTCCGTAACTCCAGTATCTGTAAACTTAGAAGAAATAAATCTATCAGATCTTCCAGAAAGTAACACTATTATCATAGATAATGATATAGGCGTTACGCTTAGATATCCTGGAATTCAGGATGTAGAAAAATATGATGAAGAGCATCTTCAGAAACCTGAAGGCGCATTTGATATGGTTATTGATTGTATTGATACAATATTTGATGAAGAAGGTGTTTATAATTGTAAAGATGAACCAAGAGAATCGGTTGAAGGATTTCTGAATAATTTAAGTTCAGGACAGTTTAAAAAGATTTCTTCTTATTTTGAAAAGATACCAACTTTAACTCATGATATAGAGTATAAATGTATTAAGTGCGGTAAAGAAAACGAAATAGAACTAAAGGGTCTACAAAGTTTTTTTACCTAGGCCTCTCGCATGATAGTCTTGTAAACCATTATAGGACTAATTTTGCAATGATGCAACACCACGGTTATTCGTTAACCGAACTTGAGGGTATGGTGCCATGGGAGAGGGAGATTTATATTGCTCTTCTGCAGGATCATATCCAGAAGGAGAACGAAAGAGTGCAACAACAAAATGCAAAAATGAGGAAATAAAAATGAATCAACCAACAGGACAATTCCAAGGCGACATGGATAGGAATGAGGTAGAAATTGATCTTAAAAAGTTTATGGCTATGGTCACCGAAATTGGTGAATTGAAACAAGAGATATTTGAACTAACAACAAATGACAGAAAAAACCCATGGCAAAAATGGGTGTTTGCAGCTAAGACATTAGACGCATGGAGAATTATACCAAGAGCATTCTTAGGTATTTACATGTATCTTTTATACTACGCTACATTCTGGTTTATGGAATTACCAGAACCAACATTAGAACAATCTGGTCTTATCAGTATCTTAGTAGGTGCAGGTGCGGCATGGTTTGGTCTATATGTAAATTCAGCAGCTAAAGAACACGGGGACACTAACCCAAATTAGGATAAAGAATGGCAGACGACGATAAAAAGAATCCGGCACCACCACAAAAGCCCATAGCAGAAAGAAAAGAAAAGCCGAAGAAAGAAGATAAAAAAGTAGAACAAGATACTAAGAAAGAGGTTATTACTACTAATAAAAATCTGGATGCTTTAGTCTCTGCCAATGTTTCTTCCGCAGCTCGAGCAGAAAAGAAAGCTGATGCATTATCTAAATCTGTAGATGCCCAAAAAGAAATCGATAAATTAAATGCGGCAGGAAGAACAAAAGATGCTGAGAAATTTCAAAAAGCATTAGACGAATCTGTAAAACTTTTAAAAGGTTCTAGGACGGATAAGACCATTGAGAATAGATTAGCAGAGTTAACGTCTATAAATGACCA